>Ga0228535_1003758_pt1 | contig 10181 bp, 8 predicted proteins | sample SJ1metagenome_FD_168457 | JGI IMG/M metagenome (GOLD analysis project Ga0228535, IMG submission 168457) | Enriched culture of PCE-dechlorinating microbial communities from Ithaca, New York, USA - SJ1 | ecosystem: Engineered > Modeled > Simulated communities (microbial... > Unclassified | place... | reverse complement strand
TAAGGTGCGCTCTAAAGACAGGCGCCACATCTATAATGGTAAACTACCTCTCCCACGAAGACTTAGGCGACGGAAACTCCTTTGGAGGCGCCATGGTAGTCGGAAAAGATGGGAATGTAATAAAGGAAGTGCCCCTTGGAAAGGCAGGTCTCTTCATAGCCGAAACATAGGTGCAACCGGCGTACTTGTGCGTTCGTCATAGCGTAATAGACATAAAAGGCTGATCTTTCACACAAAATCATGAAAGAGGAGATTCAACATGACATTTAGTCAAACCGTAGGCGCTATGGTAAAAAGAAGCGCTTCTGCCATAGGCCCAACCCTCAGAAGATTCTGGTCTTCTGTAGCGTTGAGCGTTGCTCTAACTGGGACTGTCATAGCAAATATAAGTAGAGAAGGAAGTTTCATCGAAGAAAACCTCACCAAACTGTTCCTTTGTTTCTTTGCCCAAATAATCATATCTTGGTGCATCATACTGTACCTAGAAAGCAGATCCGAAGAATCAAAGACCTACTATTCTTCCCATAAACGCAATCTTGTCGCATTAGGTGCATCAATCCTCCTAGGTGCCCTTTTTTATGTAATGCTAGACGGACTCACATTTGTAGCCGGAGTGAGGCATCTTTGCATAACCGCTTCGTTGCTTCTCCTTTTTCTCGTCATACCAAATCTAAATAAAGAAAAAGGTTTTGAAATGTACTTAGTGAGGCTATTTCTTCAACTAGTCATAGCCGCCATTTTTTCCGGAGTGGTGTTCCTAGGGTTAGCAGCCGCAGTATTCACAGTGTCGTCTCTTTTTTCATTAAATGTGTTTTACGATTTCTACCTCAAACTATTTGTAGGCATATTTGGCATCTTAGGATCTTTTTTATTCATGGCAGGGATCCCAGAGCCGGGAGAAGATATCTCTTACGAAACATACCCAAATGTCTTAAAAAGTCTCATGACAAATGTAGTCACTCCGCTCCTTCTTTTGTACGCCGCCATTTTGTTCGTCTACTTCGCCAAAATACTCATCACCTGGCAATGGCCTGTAGGATTGGTTTCAAACCTTGTGATCTGGTACGCATTAGTAGGCACAGGGGTTTTCCTCTTTATCCAACCTATTGCTCACGAGAGCAGGTGGGCTGAGATATTTTCCAAATACTTTCCCATAGCCATCATCCCTCTTTTGGGTATGATGTTCGTTTCTATGGGGATTAGGGTGAAATACTACGGCATCACAGAAAGCCGCTACTATGTTTTGCTAATAGGGCTGTGGCTATTAGGCTCCATGCTCTATCTCGTTTTTTCTCATAAAAAGAGAAACGCCATGTTGATTTTCGCCTTAGCCATATTGATCGCCCTTTCTACAGTAGGTCCTTGGAGCGCTTTTTCAGTGTCAAAATGGAGCCAAAATAAGAGGTTAGAAGGGATATGCGGCAAGTATGATATGGTTCAAGAAGGCGCTATAACCCCCTCAGATAAGGTTTCGCAAGAAGACAGGAAGGAAATATCGGCTGTCATAGCTTACTTTGAAAGATATCACACCTTGAAAGACGTAAAACTCCTCCCCGACGACTTTACACTTGACGCCTTCAGAGAGTTGTTTGGATTCGAATACGACCCCTATGGCCGCTCATATGTAATCGATATAGAGGGACCAGAGGAGACAGATTTGAGCCTAAGTATAGCAGGCTACGACTATTTGTTTCAATTTAAAGGCCAGGCTTACAGCAAAGGACCAAAGTCCCGCCTCTCCCAGGGGGATGTTTCTATAGAATATGATGTTGATAAGCAGGTTCTTACCGCATATTTCAAAGGCAATGAAGAGTGGAGTGTCTCCTTGAAAGATCACATCTTTGAAATCGTAGGCCGATCGGAAGCGGGTAGTTATGTTACCCTGAATCCTCAAGACATGATCATAGAAGCCCAGAGCCAAAACCTCAGAATAAAGGTGATTATGCATGAGTTTTACGGTGGGTTAGATCCATCTTCAGGCGAAGTGTTGATCTATAACGTGGGGGTGTCAGTTCTTGTAGGGGTATCAGGCACCTGACGTTTTTCGTGGACAAGGTGCATCTTGGAGCATATAGAGTTTTGATACGAAGATATTTCATTTAATGGAGAGGGAGCCTCAAGCTTGATTCTTCTAGGCTCCTTCTATCTTATTATCTGGGCACATTGTTTTTCCTAAAGAAACAGACGAGTAAAATCAAACGTAAGGCAGCGCGTAAGTCTTTTGAAAAAAGGACACAAACCTTTAGTACCCTTGGGTCTAAGCGTTTCGCCTGAATCCTTCGACTTTTTAAGCTGTTTTATCATCTACCTTCTTCATCATTAAAAGACCCGATATAAGAAAGGGGACAGTTATCGCTATTTGCACGAAAAAGGTTACCCAAGGAGAAGCTGTGGGCTCTGCTTGAGGTGCATTCATCATGCTCGACAGAGCTTCCGGCGACAAGATAGCGTAGAAGATGAAAGTTGCAAAGTCTACTATCCCATGGGCGATCGAAGGAGCTATCAAATTACGACTCCTTGCATAAATCGCAGAGAGGTAAAGCCCCATCATAAAAGCCTGAATCACGTTGGCTATGACAAAGAAGAAGTCTGGGTTCATAAAAAGATTTAATAAGTGGGCCAAGGCAAATATCGCCGAAGAAATCAGCATGGCCTTCTTAGTTCTCCCAGGTACGCCTTGTAGTTTTTCATTGATGGAATTTAGCACAAATCCCCTCACCAAGACCTCCTCGAAAAACCCTGTTGCCAAAGCGGAAAAAAGCACTATGAGGATGGAGAGAAAGCTAGGCCTAGTAAAGAGACTTCTGTCTTGCCCCAAACAGTTTAAGGTAAAAAGAGCGGCTGAAAAGATATAAGCCAGCCATCCAAGGTCCAAGCCTTCTCGCAAACCGCGAGATGTGAATTCATCTGCATAAAACACCTGGTTTTTCTTCATGATTTGAATGACTATTGCAGAAAGGACTACCTGCACTAAGCCGGTGAAAAACATGTATTCCATCATATGGCCCTGGGACAGTCTATCTTCGAACACCTTGTTAAGAGCCATGCTTGCAGCGCCCAAAGCCAAAAAGATAGCGATGGTTACGAGGATTATGTAAGGATAACTTCGTTTGTTCAAATTCTGTGCCTCCAGTCTCATGCAAATGAGGGATGGTTCTAATGTTAAGATACGGAAGAATTGAGAAAGTGTCACTATTGGTGTGTTGAATATAGTGGAGAATGGCATACGTACTGAGCCATTTTTTCTCTATGGCGCAAAGGAATTGGGGAAAGTGGCCTATGTGGTGAGCCAGAAATGATGTTTTGCAGAAGGAAATTATGGAAAGTGGCTCAATGTGTGAGCCACTTCCTATAGCTAAATCTAGTTCTGTGGCGGAAGTGGCCTACCTGATGAGCCACTTTAAGTGAGTTAAGGAGTTATCTTGAGAAGAAGTGGCTCATGTGATAGACCACTTTTCTATAGGAAGCTCCGAGAATCTGAGTAAAGTGGCATACGTACTGAGCCACTTTTTCTCTATGGCGCAAAGGAATTGGGAGAAGTGGCCTACGGGGTGAGCCAGAAATCATATTTTGCAGAAGGAAATTATGGAAAGTGGCTCACTGTGTGAGCCACTTCCTATATTTAAATCTAGTTCCGGCGCGGAAGTGGCCTACCTGATGAGCCACTTTAGGTGCGTTGAGGGATCATCTTGAGAAGAAGTGGCTCATGTGATAGACCACTTTTCTATGGGGAGCTGCGAGAATCTGAGGAAAGTGGCATACGTACTGAGCCACTTTTTCTTTATGGCGGAAAGGGATTGGGGAAAGTGGCCTATGGGGTGAGCCAGAAATGATGTTTTGGAGAATGGAATTATGGAAAGTGGCTCACTGTGTGAGCCACTTCCTGTATTTAAATCTAGTTCTCACGAAGAAACAACCTACCTGAGTTATCTTTCATAACACATGCTGAGACACCATGCTCCGACCTGGACGATGCGGTCTGTAAGGAACTTGCCCTGAGTTTCATCGTCTAGAAAGAGGGACGAGTTGTTTAGGTACCGATTATAAAGGAGTTGATCCAAGTGATCTCTGCCGCTAAGAAATACAGAGGGATTCTACCGCTGCTTATGGTGCTTGTGCTACTTGTGACTTGCGCAGCAGGTTGTACGCCTACAAATGGTGAAGATGGCGAAAGTGAGATCGTTCCCCTTACCGCAGAAGAGTTAGAGTATTACAAGGAAATCTTTGAGCCGATGCCCACCGATGAACAGGGTAATGTTACCATAAATCCCCTTAATCACTTCTTTAGTTCTTACTACGAGAAACCAGAGGATATCAATTTGGCTGAGTTTTTGCGATATTACCCAAGCGAGGAAGTTGTGATTGAGGAAGCAGAGTTCGAAGCCCTCAAGAACGCAGAAAACTGGCCTTTCGGGAAGGACATAGCTCAAGACGAGATGCCTGTTCCCATCCATAAGTTTCCGGCTGATGTGGTGGATGAGGCCCTGAGACAGCACATGGGAATCGGGCTTGACGATTTAAGCGGGGTAGGGATGGATGAGTTGGTGTACCTTGAAGAGTATGATGCGTTTTACAACTTCACTAGCGACGCCGGATTTGCCACTTTCGTCCCGGTAAGCGGCGAAAAGGAAGGCGACATTGTGAGGCTTTACAGTGAAAATGCTGTACTTACTCTCAAGATACAAGATGATGGTTTCTTGTTCGTATCTCACCAGCCTAAGGAAGATTAGCGACGACTGAATAATGATGGCGATTCAGATGATACCGTGTTTGTTAATGAACGAAGAGGCTAGGCAATTTTCTCGGAGCGGCAGGAGCGAAATCTGCCGCTCTTTTTGAGCTAGGATCTAAAGACTACCTGACCGTCGCCATACCCATTTTCATATCTGAGAAGGGAAAATGGTTACCTGTTAGGAAAATACTATACAAAACTAAGGAGCTGCGATAAGGTTGGCATAATCGTGGTTCAGAACTGATTTTAGGAGGGCGTTCAAGTGATCGTCACTACCACACATTCTGTAGATGGTTATAGAGTAACAGACTATTTGGGGATAGTTGCCGGTGAAGTAGCTTTGGGGACCAGTTTTGTGAGGGACATGACTGCTGCCCTAGCAGATTTCTTCGGTGCCAGGACTGCGGCTTACGAAGAGAAACTGGTCGAATCTCGCGGATTATGTATAAAGGAAATGTGCGCAAGAGCTGAAAGACTCGGCGCCAACGCTGTAATTGGCGTGAAACTGGATCACGAGATTCTTGCCAACGGGATGATGCTGGTGCTTTCAAGCGGTACTGCCGTTAGATTGGTTCCGGATACCGAAGAGCCCGATGCTGAATGACGGTGCTCCAAAAGGGGTTACACTGTATAAAAGCTATGCCTTGATCCTAGAGAGGAGTTCTAGCTTATGACGAAGCAGCGCAACATACTAATTATGGAGATTCTTATATGCCTACTAATCCCCTTTGGGATGGCTGCTGTTTCTCACTACGTGTATGCTGATGTTTACAGATTGACGTTTCCAGTTACCTTGCTGGTCTCCTGGGCTGTAATTACGATTATAAATTGGAAGAAAGAAGTTGACACCGAAAGGCCCCGTATTCGGTGATTTACTGTAGTACTCGTGGTTGGAGCGATTTGTGTATTCTTGCTCTTCCGACCTCCTCTCACCTACGAAGAAGGCAAGAATCTTCTGTCTTCAAACGGTTACACAAACATATCGGAGCTGGAAGAAAAGAACATGCTATCTTTTACGCTAACTCGTACTAAGGTGATCGATTCAGCATATCTCTATATAGGAGAAAGAAATGAAACCAAATACTATTGCTTGGTTAGCCCATTGGACGGATGTATAGAGGTGTTTCCAGTAGGGGAAGGGAATTACATAGACGGGTATTTTGATCTGGTCAACTAGGGTTTCATGAATGTAGGCAAATCGATTTCTCAAGCAGATTAGGAGGAAGATAGATGCTATTTGATCTAATAAAAGAATATACCGAAATCCCTGGACCTGTTGGTCATGAAGAGTTGGTTGCCAAACGCTTGATTGAGGACTGGACTCCTGTGTGTCAAGAGGTCTGGCAGAATAAAATAGGTAATGTCATGGCAAAAGTGGGCGGGAAGGGCCCAAAACTTCTCATAACAGCTCACATGGACCAGATAAATCTCTTGGTAAGCAGTGTTGACGAAAATGGATTCTGCAGATTGACTCACGGAACTGGAGGCAGCGAGCCTAGCGTTAAGCCCAACGACACCTATCTCAACCAGCCTGTTTTGGTTAAGGGGAAAGATAAGTATTATCCCGGCCTGATAGGTATTGCCAGCGGTCATGTTAGGACTGCAGCACAGCGGGCCAAAGGAGAAGTAGGCTGGGATGATTTCTTCCTTGACCTTGGTTTGTGGAGCAAAGAAGAAGTTGAAGCTTTAGGAGTTCGGCCTGGCAGTCCAGTGATATTTGGCTCGGAGACAGTGCGCTTAGGGCATAACGTTATTGGAAAAGCGATGGATGATAGGGTCGGTCTGGCTATTATGACCATCCTGGCTCAAAAGCTTCAGGGTAAGGACTATGGGTATGAGCTTTACTATGCTGCTACTATAGAAGAGGAGGTAGGGCTTGGAGGTTCCATGAACGTTGTTTTCGAAGGAGACTTCGATTTGGCTATCGCTTTGGAAATTGGGCTTGTGGGCGACGTACCTACAGTCGATTTTAAGTATATGCCTACGAAGCTTGGCAAAGGCCCTATAATAGCTCACAAAGACGCGCGCATTCATTACAGTGAGTCTGTAGCTGAGAAACTAGAGGAAGCGGCGAAGCGGGTCGGAAAACCGATCCAGCACGCAATATTTCATGGATTCGGCTCCGACGGAGACTCCCTCATTCGCATGGGAATACCCACCGCTCTTTTCACCTTTCCGACTAGATACACCCATGGCCCCTTCGAGATGATCAACGGAGACGACATCCTAGATATGTGCGACATCCTCATCGAGATGCTGATCAACGGTTGAAGCAAGGGGGACGGCACTTTTTGCTTCAAACAAGAAAAGAAGCAAAAGGGACGGGGGTTTTTGCTTCAAAAAGAGGTATTAAGATCGGTGGCAGAGAAAAGAATCTTAGGTTGGTAATCAGACGCTTATGTATATAGTTGGAAAAGCGATTCATGGTTTTTCCGTCGAGGTGCGGTAGCGTAAAAAACCCCCACCCTCGACGGAAACGTTGTAGATGTTCGGTTTTGTCAGGAATCCAGCAAATGTGCAGGTAGATGCAGAAAAGGCGGTGCTTAATGAAAGCACCCTATGTGTATGCTCAACTATATTGTATATTCACATGTTACTATTAGTGCTGATAAAAATGGTTTTAGCCTACCTATGAGGGATGGAAACTTCAATACCAGCGCAATTTCATTGGCACTGATATTTCGTTTTAGCCTACCTATGAGGGATGGAAACAGCACTAGTTCTTTGTCGCCGCTGCTCTGCGATGAAGTTTTAGCCTACCTATGAGGGATGGAAACCGTCCCGGGTCTGCACCAAGGGATTTGCCGGAAATGGTTTTAGCCTACCTATGAGGGATGGAAACTCGTGGACAACGTGTTGCATATATCTTTTGATGTCGTTTTAGCCTACCTATGAGGGATGGAAACCCCCTTCATCATCGCGCATAGCTTCGACCCAGGTCTGGTTTTAGCCTACCTATGAGGGATGGAAACTTGTGCTTGAGCCGTTTTCAGGCAGCGGCACCACTAGTTTTAGCCTACCTATGAGGGATGGAAACAACTATAATATTTTAGTTCCTGTTTTTTTCTAGCCAGTTTTAGCCTACCTATGAGGGATGGAAACTATTGTTCTGCTGGAATATTTGTTTCTTCTCCATCTGTTTTAGCCTACCTATGAGGGATGGAAACGCACTAGCAACCCGATTAAGTCTCCACAGAAATTGCTTGTTTTAGCCTACCTATGAGGGATGGAAACCTGAATCTTCCTTTTCAACCAATCTAGAATTTCTTGGTTTTAGCCTACCTATGAGGGATGGAAACAAAGTCCCATACCTAGAGAGGGGTTTTGTGACCAGTTTTAGCCTACCTATGAGGGATGGAAACTGTCCTCTTCCTCTATCTCCTCCATAGCCTCCGCGGTTTTAGCCTACCTATGAGGGATGGAAACGAACATGGCGTTGCCAGCAGTTAATTTGAACGTCAGGTTTTAGCCTACCTATGAGGGATGGAAACCTATGCTGACCATGCCTGACGGGGTGTTGTACTTGTTTTAGCCTACCTATGAGGGATGGAAACCAGATATTGGAGCGGTGGCAAATGAAGGGGAATCCCCGTTTTAGCCTACCTATGAGGGATGGAAACCTCCGCCCTTGCTCCCTATGGGGAGCAGGATTATCTGTTTTAGCCTACCTATGAGGGATGGAAACACAAATTTAATGAGCTATTCCATAGCAGGAAGCAGGTTTTAGCCTACCTATGAGGGATGGAAACATAGCAGATAGAGAGACGACTAACTTACGCCCCTCGTTTTAGCCTACCTATGAGGGATGGAAACCTACGTGAACTTTATGGAGACGAAATAACAAGTAAGTTTTAGCCTACCTATGAGGGATGGAAACCTGGCAATTTTGGAAGCAAATACAAACTGGTAATTCCGTTTTAGCCTACCTATGAGGGATGGAAACCCCGGCTAAACTTCTTTAACTCCTTCAGATCTTCCGTTTTAGCCTACCTATGAGGGATGGAAACGCCGAGCACGGGGTGCACCCCGCCTCGGAACCCAGTCCTCGTTTTAGCCTACCTATGAGGGATGGAAACGACGTAAGCGTAGAGTATGACGGAATATGCATCGAGTTTTAGCCTACCTATGAGGGATGGAAACGCCATCGAAGTCGATCCAGCACTTTGCGGCCAAACAGTTTTAGCCTACCTATGAGGGATGGAAACCGAAGTACACAACACCTTTTGAGCTTTTTACTTCGGTTTTAGCCTACCTATGAGGGATGGAAACATTGCTCGGTCTCGCTCTCGCTCAAGATGCGTATGGGTTTTAGCCTACCTATGAGGGATGGAAACGCGAATAATTATGAATTGATGAATAATCCCTGCTAGTTTTAGCCTACCTATGAGGGATGGAAACCTTCAAAAGCCACATCCCTTGCGTCTATCCAAAGAAGTTTTAGCCTACCTATGAGGGATGGAAACGACTCATCTTCTTATCCTCCTTTGCCGCCTCCATGGTTTTAGCCTACCTATGAGGGATGGAAACACGATTCTTGCGATTGTGTCCAGGGCTTGTTGTGAGGTTTTAGCCTACCTATGAGGGATGGAAACCAGGAAGAACTGGAAGCCAGCTGATTTATGTAGCAAGTTTTAGCCTACCTATGAGGGATGGAAACGCGAGTATTCGCTCAAAGATTCGATCATATCTTGGTTTTAGCCTACCTATGAGGGATGGAAACCTGAAATCAGTAGAAACAGTATTCGGGCTTATGTACACGTTTTAGCCTACCTATGAGGGATGGAAACCTGGAAATTTTGGAAGCAAATACAAACTGGTAATTCCGTTTTAGCCTACCTATGAGGGATGGAAACCATTTCCAGGACATGACAATGACCTGGACTATGCAAGTTTTAGCCTACCTATGAGGGATGGAAACTATCACCAAACAGGCAGAACAGGAAGTAGCAGCCAGAGTTTTAGCCTACCTATGAGGGATGGAAACGTAATTCCTTACATTATTGGAAGGGAAAGTATTTACAGTTTTAGCCTACCTATGAGGGATGGAAACGTCATCGAAGTCGATCCAACACTTTGCGGCCAAACAGTTTTAGCCTACCTATGAGGGATGGAAACTTGGCTTGGGTCTTGGGGGTGGTATGGGAGGGTTGGCGGTTTTAGCCTACCTATGAGGGATGGAAACATTGATGTTACTTGTTATTTCGTCGCCGTAAAGGTTTTAGCCTACCTATGAGGGATGGAAACATCAGCTCAGCCACATACTCCTCAATAGTATCTTCAGTTTTAGCCTACCTATGAGGGATGGAAACGATCTGCTGGATATGCTGTACCAACATGCACAAGTTTTAGCCTACCTATGAGGGATGGAAACCCGGCAAGGTGGGAACTAACGTGAAATACGGATACTGTTTTAGCCTACCTATGAGGGATGGAAACATTGATGTTACTT
>Ga0228535_1003757_pt1 | contig 10189 bp, 6 predicted proteins | sample SJ1metagenome_FD_168457 | JGI IMG/M metagenome (GOLD analysis project Ga0228535, IMG submission 168457) | Enriched culture of PCE-dechlorinating microbial communities from Ithaca, New York, USA - SJ1 | ecosystem: Engineered > Modeled > Simulated communities (microbial... > Unclassified | place... | reverse complement strand
GGGTTTTCTCCCTGATCACCTCATCGATCGGAAGAGAGAGCCGCTTGGCCATCAGCACCACATCCAAAAAGTCGTGTGCAACCTCGTTGTGATACATCGGAGACTGCTCCCATTGCACCCCGTCATCATACACCTGGATCTGTATCTCCAAGGCCAGACGCCTCAGGGCCTCCTTGGTGTACAAGTCAGTGGTTTCACTCTTGGGCAGGGCAAGGGAGGCAAGGAAAAGCCCATGGTTCTCCAGCACGCCCCAGTTGCTCATCAAGTGATAGCTGTCCCACACCGAATAGAGGAAACGGGCATGCTCGGCAACCGAGCAAAGAAAGACATCGATGACCTCTTCTGTGATGGAAGGACTATCGAGGAAGTACTGCATCGCCTTGGTCCAGTACTCCATTCGCAGTCCTGCCTCGATGGATCTCCAAGCCTTTGCACAGGCGGGGTCGGTGCGTTTGACTCGTCCGACCCAGTCGCACAACTGATGGGCGAACGCTCTGGCATACTTCTCATCCTTGGTGCATGCATATGCCTGTCCAAGGCAAATCCAGAACCGCATCCGGTTGAAGGCAAAGACCCACTCGCTGTCGTCCCCGGGCTGGTGGAGCCAGTCGATTTCATCGGCAAACACCACCGGCTCAATGGTCCGTTCCATATCCCAACGAAGATTGAAGAGGAATGATTGGTTGACCACATCATCGGCGATGGCAAGAATATTCTTTAACGCATCGGCTTCATATGTCTTTACATAGCGGGCTACGGCATCCCTGTCATCCAGAAAGCATATTCGTGTCTGCTTTGCATACTCACTTCTTGTCATCCAATCCTCCTACCAGTACGAAATCCAACCACCCTTGAGCCTGGTCAGTGCTTCCATGTAGAAATAATCACCCCATGAGACACACTCATCAACCCCTTCAGGTGTACAGGTATTATACGGTGATTTCTTGGAATACGTACCATGCAAAACCAAACCGTTGGAAAGATTCGGATCGGTGACGCGATAGTGTTCATAGAGGCTTTGCACCAAGGCCTTGGCCCAGGAGGTGTAGTATGCCGCTTCATCGGCATCGAGTATCGAAGCCATCTCCAAGAAGCCGCACGCTGCAATGGAGGCGGAGGAAGAGTCTCTTGGTTCATCACCCTCAGTGAAGATAAGATCCCAGTAGGGAACCAAATCAGAAGGAAGCCTGGAAAGAAAGTATGCCGAGGAGGTTCTGAACTGCTCGATGCACGCAGGATCTGCGGTATACCGGTAGCTGATAGCCAAGCCGTAGAGGCCCCATGCCTGGCCACGGGCCCAGGAGGAGTCGGCCCGATAGCCTTGGCAGGTCTCCCCGCGAACAGGAGACCCTGTCTCGGGATCCATAAAGAACGTATGGAAGGTAGAACCATCAGGACGGAAGGAGTTGGCGAGACAGGTTTGGGTGTGCTTCAGAGCAATCGTTCGATACTTCTCATCACCTGTCTGTTCGCCGGCCCAGTACAGTAAAGGCAGGTTCATCAGGCAGTCGATGATGAAGCGGTAATGTTCCTTTGCCCCCATCGCCCCCCAAGCCTGAAGAAAGGATCCTTTTTCTTGAAAGCGCGTGAGAAGCTGATCGGCGGCAAGCAGGGCCGCCCTCCTGGCTCTGGGGCTTTTGTCCAACTTGGAGAGGGAGACGCAAGAGGGTGTGTACAGAAAGCCCATATCGTGATGATCCACCTCGATCTTCTGCTCGATCCGCGAAAGAAAGCTCTCGCACAGAATATGCGCTGCATGCAAAAACACAGGATCGGAGGTATGCTCATAGGCAAGGCAGACCTCACCCGGCCAGAACCCGCAGGTCCATTGATTGTTCTCGACAACGGGATAGAAATTGTTGACTGATGAATGGTTCTGGCACTGGTAGGTGAAGAGAGGAAGATTCCTTCTGACTTGGCTTGCAGCCTCATCGAGAGCTTTCAAAACGGTTTGGTTTGTAATTTCTTTCATCCCTACCCCTTCAGGCCTGCCGTAGCGACACCCTGCACGAAGAACTTTTGCAAAGCAAGAAAGACTATGACAACAGGAATAAGAGCTACGACACTTGCTGCCATGATCAAGCCGTATTCGCTGGAGTATTGGCTGATGAACATCCTCAGGCCGATCTGGATGGTCTTGAGCTCCATCCTGGTCAAGTAGAGCAACGGCCCGAGGAAGTCGTTCCACGTATTGACGAAGGTAAAAATCGTCAGGGTTGAGAGAGCCGGCTTGGAAAGCGGAAGCATGATCAGAGCCCAGATCCGATACTCGCTCATGCCGTCGATTCTTGCAGCTTCACACAGCTCGTCGGGCACGCTCATATAAAACTGCTTCATCAAAAATACTCCGAAAGCGCTGAACGCCTGCAGGAATATGATCGCCGAATGGGTGTTGTTCAGGCCGAAGGAGCGCATCAACATGAACTGCGGAACCATATACACCTGCCAAGGCATGGCGATGGTGGCCACATATCCCAAGAAAAGTAGGTCGCGACCCTTGAACTGCAACTTTGCAAAAGCATAGGCGGCAAAGGAGGAAGTGAGCAACTGCAAAAACGTTACGATGAGGGTGAGCTTGGCGGTGTTCTTGAGAAACTGAGCCAGGGGGATGGAGGTCCAGATCTCTGCATAGTTCTCCCACCGGGGGTTGGAAGGAAACCACTCTATGGGGAAGGTGAAAACATCCTTGTCGAGCTTGAGCGACGAGCTGAGCATCCATACAAAGGGCATCAGCATCGCAAGCGAGCACAACACGAGCAGTAAATAGAGAAGCGTCTTGGCAACGGTTTGTTTATTGGAATGTGCTTGCATGCGTTACCTCTCTAGTGCATCCGCTTCTCGGACCTAAATTGAATCAAGGTGACAGCGAGAACCAGGGCGAAGAGTGCCATGGCTACCGCACTGGCAGAGCCAAGATTCCAACTGATGAAGGCCTTGTTGTAGATGTCATAGACCAGGACCAACGTAGCGGTCCCCGGACCAGCCTGGGTTATCATATAGACAATATCATAGACCTTGAAGCACTGGATGGTGAGCATCACCAAGATAAAGAAGGTGGTTGCGTTGAGCTGCGGGACGGTTACAAAGCGGAATCGCTGCCAAGCATTTGTCCCATCGAGGTTTGCAGCTTCATACAACTCAGGGTTGATGCCCTGCAGGCCTGCAAGGTATATGATCATGTAATACCCCATGTACTTCCAGACGCTGAACAGGATGATGGTGATCATCGCCCAATCCTTGTCTGCAGCCCACCCTGGAACATGTTCGAACCCAAGAGTGTATAGGAGCATGTTCACCGGTCCCTTGGAGGGATTGAAAATCATATTCCACACAGCGGCAACGGCAACCAAGGAAGCGATGTACGGGAAAAAGCTTACCGTACGGAAAAAATTACGGCCCTTGATGCCCTGGTTCAAAATTACCGCGAGAAACAGGCTTGCCAGCAGGGTGAGTGGAACCGTACCGGCGGTATAGACTATGGTATTTCTCAAGGCTGCCTTGAACTGATCGTCGTCCAGCAACTCGGAGAAGTTCGCCAATCCCGCCCACTCCATGGGATTTGAGCCATCCCAGCGAAGAAAGGCCAAAACAACGGCAAATACAATGGGAACCAGCGTGAAAATGGCAAAACCGATGAAGTTGGGCGCTATGAAACTATAGGCGACCAACTGTTTTTTGAAGCTAGCTTTCTTTGAGGCCATGAAACCATCCTCTCGTTGATGCTATGGTACAGGGAGCGTGCGCCCCCTGTACCGGAAACTGCGGAGAACTTATTTGGCCAGAATCTTCTGAACCTGCTCGTTCATCTTTGCAAGACCTGCATCGATGCTGATGTTGTTGGTCATGATCTCATCATGGACCTGGTTGAGGACGACCTCGATCTCACCGGCTCTCTCGTGCAGCGGCATCTCAAGATAGGTCTTTGCAACCTGCAAAGCATCCCTGCTGCCCTGGTCGGAGGGGAAGCCGGGTTTGGAAGCGATGATCTTTACGACCTCGGCATCCTTGATCGCGGGAATCGTTCCCGTCTTGGCGATGATCTGGGCGCCTTCAGGACCAGTGACGAACTTCACAAAATCAAATGCCGCATCCTTTTTCTTGGAAGCATTGCTGACCCCAAGGCTGGTGATGGTCCCCAGCGTTGTTCCAGCAGGAATGCCTTCAGCATGAGGATATTTGACGAGGCCCCAGTTCTTCACTTCGGTCTTGCCCTGGTCGATCTGGTTGATGAGGGTGGCGATGAACCAGGAGCCCATGTTCATCATGGCTACGCTGTTGTTGTAGAAGACCCCGCTGTAGTGAGTGGAAGAGGTCTTGAGGGTGGCGTAATTCTGGACAATGCCATCCTTCTGCTGGCTGAGGACCATCTCATAGTAGGGCTTGAGGAAGTTGTAGGTGCCGTCAACGATGGTGTTCTTGCCATCGAGGATGCCGAACAGCTGTACTGCCGATCTCCAGGTATGGTAGTGGGCTCCATAGACTTTTGCAGCTCCGACGCCGCTGGTCATCTTGCGGGCAAGAGCATCATACTCTGCAAAGGTCATGTCGTTGTCGGGATATGCAACTCCGGCTTTGTCAAAAACATCCTTGTTGTAGAACACAACCCAGAAGTCACTGCGGAACGGGATGCCGTAGAGCTTGCCGTCGACCGAAATCTGGTCGGTGGTGCCGCCATACAGGGAAACGTCGACCTTCTCGCTCTTGATCTTGTCGTTCAGGTTCATCAAGAGATTGCGTTTTACCAGGTTGTTGTATCCCGGGATATCCTTGATGGTGACTACGTCGATCGAGGAGTCTCCACCGGAGAGCTGGGTCTGCAGCATGGTCATAAAGTCGGCGGAGCCGAGGTCAAGCATTTCGATCTTGACATTCGGATTCTTTGCTTCGTAGGCCTTGATCAACGGTTCGTAATAGGTTGTGGATGCGATATCCCACAATGCCCACTTGAGGTTGGTCGTACCTTCAGCCGTGGTTGCTGCTTCCTTGGTTCCCTGTGCGAACACCGAACTGAACGCCAAGCAGAGTACCAGAATGATAATGAGTGCCTTTTTCATGAGTAAACCTCCTTACGGTTCATACAAGCCGGGGATATTCCCCGCTTCCACCATCAAGGGTACGGCCCATTTTGTCACAACTCCATGTAATTCGCTTGACAAAACATTGACAATTTTCTGCAAATCTTGAAAATCCTGCACTTTTATCCTCAAACCTGTAGAATTTTCCGAAGATGCAGCCCTCCATCAGCTTTCTGGTTGCGGAAACCAAGAATCTGGTCCCATACTCTACCAAGGAGGTCTGTATGCGGCTGAAAACCCTGAAGGGAAAAATTACCCTGATCACGGTGACATTCACCCTCACCCTTGCGGTTTTGGTAGCCACCTTCAGCTTTTTCCTCTTTCGGTCGTTTGCCCTCCAAAGCCAGATTTCCTCCACCGAATTCAACCTGCAGTTCATCGGGGCGAAAGCCCGGGAGCACATGGTTGCCATCGATTCGCTGATACGCTGGAGCACCACCAATGCCCAGGTCCTCTCCTATTTGGAGACGGAGGGAACACAGAACGCCCTGGTCACCTATGAACGGGTGAAGGAGGAGGTGATGAACAATCTTGCCCAATGCTATGTAAGCAGGATCATCATCACCGACATCAACCACACAAAATTGATTCACACCGGGCTCTCCATGAGCGACAGCAAGCCGGTGACGGTCTCCAATGTCCAGCAAGTTCTTCCTGCATCCTACACGCAGAATGCCGGCTGGAGCCACATCGGGGAGGACCCCTTTCTTTTTAAGGACGAGCAGGTGCTGCCGATCAGGCGGGTCATCACCCGCTCCTCTTCACCCGAGGTGACCGGGCAGCTCTATCTGGCGGTATCGGCCGCCCTGATCCTGGATCTCATCAAAGACTATACCATCAGCAAAGATTCATCGTTGTTTCTTACCATCGGCGAACACTTCTACGAGATTCGTGACAATCATTTCAACCTCATGCAGACACCTCAACTGGTCAAGCAGGATTTTGACACCGCCGGAGAGCAGACCACCGTCAATTCAGTGAGGATACGGGGAGAGAAACATCTTTTGGTTACCTGTCCCACCGGTTTTCAGGACATTTCGCTCTCCCAAAGCCTCCCTTCTGGCAAGGTCCGTTTCGAGCGCACGCTCTACTTTGGGCTGCTTGCCATCATCCTGGTCGTCGTCCTGCTGTTCGGCCTGCTCTTGACGCTGCTGCTCAACCGGTTGTTCAACCGGCCGATAGCAAAAATACAAGAGAAGATGAAGGCCATAGCCCATAGTGACTTCTCAAGCGACCCATCCATCGAATGGGATGATGAACTGGGTGATATCGGCAAGGGGATCAACGACCTTGCACTACGCATCGATTCGCTGCTTGAAAGACGTATTGCCGATGAAAAAAAGAAACAGGAATTGGAATATCGAATGCTGCAAAGCCAGATCAATCCCCATTTCCTCTACAACACCCTCAACTCCATCAAGTGGATGGCCACCTTGCAGAAGGCACCGGGCATAGCGGAAATGACCACAAGCCTCTCGCGCCTCATGAAGAACGTGAGCAAGGCCGATGAGCCGATCATCAGCCTGGAAGACGAACTTGCGTTGCTTGACGACTATTTCGTCATTCAGAAATATCGGTACGGAGGGACCTTGATACTCCAAAACACAATCGACAGCAGGTTCCTGTCCCTGGGCATCCCCCGCTTTACGCTGCAGCCCTTGGTTGAGAATGCGATTTTCCATGGCATCGAACCCAAGGGTGGAGCCGGGACGGTGCTGCTTGAAGCGTATGAGGAAAACAGTCAAACAGTCTGCCTGATCATCAGGGACGACGGCGTCGGCATGGACCAAAGGACCATTGACGCTGTGTTTGCCGCGGCAAGCTTCCCGGCAAAGGGCATGTTCCGTGAAATCGGCATCCGCAATGTTGCCAAACGCATCGAGTATACGTACGGAGCAGAGTATGGGCTCTCCATCGAGAGTGTGGTCGGATTATACACCAAGGCGATCATCCGTTTACCCAAACGGACCAAGGAGGGCAGGCCATGGCCGTGAAATTGATCATAGCCGATGATGAGCCGTTGGTACTTGTGGGACTGCAATCCATGCTTTCAAGCAGTGAGCTCGGCATCGAGATAGTCGGGATTGCCCGCAACGGCAAACAGCTGGAAGAGGCAATTGCAAAAGAGCGGCCCGACCTGGTGATCACCGACATCAAGATGCCGATTAAAAGTGGGTTGGAAGTCTTGAAGGAGTGCTCGAAAACCTATGGGAGAATCCCGCTGTTCATCCTGCTGACCAGTTATGAGGAGTTCAGTTTTGTCAAGGAAGCCTTGAAGTTCCAGGCGGTGGACTACCTGGTCAAGCTGGAGTTGACCGAGCAGAGCCTTCGCACCTCGGTGACCAAGGCTCTGGGAATGCTTGAGCAGCTCAAAGCTGAACGAGGCCATGCGTTTCCCTTGCTTGAACGCAGCGCCATGCAATCCTTTTGCGACAAGTTCTTCGTTCGTCTTTTCAACGGCCTGATCGACTCCCGTCAAAGCTTTGAGACGCAAAAACAGGAGCTGCAGATTTCATTCAATGAACGCTGGTATGCGGTCTGCTATGTGCACATCCAGTCAAAGCAGGAGGAAACCGAGGTAAACCTCTATTACAGCACCATAGGAATGCTCAAGGAGACGCTCGGCCGGTACCTGACCACCTATATCACCAGCCTCGATTTGCATCATCTGGCCATCACGTTCTGTCTTACCGATGAGCAGGCGCAGCACTATCGGACCATCATCCGCCAGGTGCTGGAGAAGACCTTGCAGGTCATTTACAACTACTTTTCCGTGCAGTTGGTCTGCTGCGTCGGCCATACGGTGCAAGACCCCTACCATCTCAATGAATCCTTCCTCTCCGCCCGCCAGCTAATGGCCGGAATCTCGGATGGAAAAACAATTTTGATAGCTGAGCGCCAAAGCAACGAACAAGCAAGCTTCAGCCTCGATCCGTTCAAGATACGGCTCACCAGGGCCTTTGAGGAGCTCGATGCAGAAAAACTTGCCGAGGTGATGGAGGACATTGCAAAGGAGTTGCAGGACCAGAACATCCCGGCCCTGCAGGCGGTCGAGACAACAAGCAACATCCTCTATATGGCTATCAACCTGCTGCCGGATGGACAGAACCTCGTCCAAAGTGCATTTGCAGAAGAGAGCCAGGGATACCGCCAGATTTACAGCTTCGGCACCACCGCCCAGTGCAGTGCCTACCTCAGGCAGCTGGCCGGCGGCTTGGCCGACCAGTTGCAAACACGCAAGCAGGACTACCGGGCGAAAGTGGTGGCCAACATCCAGAAGTACATCAAAGAACATGTGACGCGGAAGCTCAACTTGGGCGAAGTGGCCCTCCTGTTCGGATTCAGCCAAAACTACCTGAGCAGTCTCTTTTCCAAATACAGCGGATGCAGTTTCGTTGAATATACCACGAATGCCAAAATCGCCGCCGCCAAGGAGATGATGACAAAAGGCGATTATAAAATTTATGAGGTCGCCGATACGCTCGGTTTTGAGAGTTCTTTTTACTTCAGTAAAGTCTTCAAGAAAGTCGAGGGGATATCCCCCCGCCAATATCTGCAACACCTGCAGCGCAAACGGAGTTAAGCATGCTCAGCCTCTCCAGCAACGACCTTCCACCCGTTCTCACTCCGTATCGTACCGCCCCCAGCTCCGGCGACCGGGATTTCTGGCTTTCACTCGATGTAACGCATTCGCTTCTGGTGCACAATCGGGCAAAGTCGGCACAAAACCAGGTGTTTCCTCCCCTGCCCTGTACGCAGTACCTCGCCTTCACCCGTACGGGCGACCGCGTTGCCTATGAGACCCCTTACTTTCAACGGAGGAAATTGTTGGCCTCCTTGGTATTGGGATACTGCCTGCAGCCCGAGCAAGCCCTGCTCGATGCCATTATGGATGGTATCTGGGCCATCTGCGAAGAGACATCCTGGTGCCTGCCGGCCCACAACAGCTATATCCGCGATACCGAGCAGCTGCCCCTTCCCGATGCAAATAGACCCGTGATCGACTTGTTCAGTGCAGAGACCGGCGCCCTGCTCGCCCAGACCCATTCGCTCATCGGTGACGACTTGGAAGCGGTTTCCCCCCAGCTCAACCAAAGAATCATCGGCGAGATTGAAAAACGAATCTTCATTCCCTACGGTACCGAACATTTCTGGTGGATGGGCAACGGCGAAGAGCCGATGAACAACTGGACGGTTTGGTGTACGCAGAACGTATTGCTCTGCACCTTCCTGCTCCCCACCGACCAAGCCTTTCGACAAAGAGTGTTCGAGAAGGCACGGTACAGCATCGAATGCTTCCTGAAGGACTACGGAGAAGACGGCTGCTGCAGCGAGGGGGCACAGTACTATCGGCATGCAGGGCTCTGCCTCTACGGATGCCTGGATATTCTCAATGAGGTAAGCGGAAATGCATTGAAAGATAGCTTCAAAGATCCGAAAATCAGAAATATTGCCTCCTATATCCGCCATATCCACGCACAAGGGCCCTATTACTTCAACTTCTCCGATTGCTCCTGCCTTGCCGGCGCCTGCACCATCCGCGAGTACCTCTTTGCAGAGGCTGTCGCCGATGAGAAGCTTGCGCACTTCGCCCTTGCTTCGAGCAATCTGAGAGACGAGGAAGACAGGGACCTTCCCAACGAAATCAACCTCACCTATCGCCTTCTGGAACTTGTGCATGCTTCAAAGCGGGATACAGCTGCATCCTTCCCGCTGCAAGAAGACCACTTCTATCCAAGCGTCGGCCTGTGCATCAGCAGGGACGATGTCTATGCACTCGCAGTGAAGGCCGGAGGCAATGATGATAGTCACAACCATAACGATACAGGCAGCATCACCCTCTTGAAGAACAACCAGCCGATTCTCATCGATGTCGGGGTGGAGACGTACACCAAACAAACCTTCTCCAAGGATCGGTATTCGATTTGGACAATGCGGTCGGTCTACCACAACATAAGCAACTTCCCTCCCTATGAGCAGCTTGCCGGCAAGGAGTACCAAAGCCGCATACTCGAGCTCGAACAAGGTGAAACCACGACCATCACCCTCGAACTGAAAGCCTGCTACGACCGTAGGTGCCCGCTTCGCTCGTATAAGCGTACGGTGACACACTC
>Ga0228535_1003754_pt1 | contig 10194 bp, 7 predicted proteins | sample SJ1metagenome_FD_168457 | JGI IMG/M metagenome (GOLD analysis project Ga0228535, IMG submission 168457) | Enriched culture of PCE-dechlorinating microbial communities from Ithaca, New York, USA - SJ1 | ecosystem: Engineered > Modeled > Simulated communities (microbial... > Unclassified | place... | reverse complement strand
TGTACTACGGTCAAGCGCAAGTATCCCCAGGCAAAATTTGTGGGGATGTGCCATGAAATCGGCTGGCTGGGCCGCTGGCTGCCCAGGATGCTGGGCATGAACCATGAGGACCTCCACTATCGCGCCGCCGGGCTGAACCATTTTTCCTGCATGCTCTCCTTGACCGACCGCAGGAGTGGAAGGGATCTCTATCCCGAGGTGCTTGCAAAAGCCGAATCGTTTTTCGAGCAGGAACCCGGTTACAGCGACTTATACGATGCATACAGGAAAACCGGCTCGCTCGATGCTTCAGAAAAATTCCAAAAAGGGGAGACCGACCAAAAGAGCGCCTATAAGTGGGCCGACCGCAAATTGATACGGTTCATGCTCAAGAACTACCACCTGCTTCCCATAACCACCGACAGCCATTTCGGTGAGTACTTGGGCTGGGCTTGGGATGTGGTGGATCATCGGGGCATTCTCGATTTCTACGATGTCTACAAGGTCATGCTCTCACAGGAAGTCCCTCATGAAATTCATTTGGAGACTTCCGAGCGGGTGATTCCCATCATCGACGGCATGCTTACCGATGCCAAGTATGAAGAAGCAGCCGTAAACGTCCTGAACACAGGCTTGCTCGACGATTTACCGTCCTGGCTGGCGGTGGAAGTTCCTGCCATCATCGATAAGAGCGGTATACGGGGGATCAGGATGGAGAGTGTCCCGAAGGGATATTTGGCGCTGCTTCGTGCATATGCCGGAGTCTACGATATGACGGCCGAAGCGATCATCCACGAAAAAAAGGAGTATGCCATCCAAGCTCTCCTTGCGAATCCAGTGGTTCATCAAGCCTCCAACCTCGAAGAGATGGTTGATCGGATGATCAGCAAGCAAGAGCGCTGGCTGGGATATCTGAAATAGAAAACCAACAACGGATGGGAGTATACTTCCATCCGTTGAATTTGTAGAATGGGCGGATATGGCTACAATCAAGGAAATCTCCCGCAAGGCCGGCGTGAGCGCTACTACCGTTGCGAATGTCATTCATGGCCGCACCAACAAGGTCTCAGCTGCCACCCTGCATAAAGTGCAGGCGATTATTGACTCGGAAAAGTATGCTCCCAACATGGGAGCCATGATGCTGCTGCACAACAACTCCCGCATCATCGGGGTCATCATGTTCACTGAACCTCGGCACAATGAGACGGTGTTGGAGGACCCCTTCTCATCGGCCATCCTGGGCGCTATGGAACGGGATATCCGAGTAGCAGGATACTATATGATGCTGTACGTCTCCAGTGATGAGGATGAAGTGGTCCGTCTTTCCAAGTCATGGAAAATGGATGGTTTGATTCTTGTCTGGGTTCCCGGCAAGATTTGCAGCATCATCAACTCCAGCATCGATATTCCCTTGGTCTACATCGACTGTTTTTTCAATGATGATGATCATGTCTACTATAACATTGGCTTGGAGGATAAGAAGGGAGGGTATGAGGTAACCAAATATCTGCTCTCCATGGGGCATACCAACATGCTCTTCCTTCCCTGCAACCCCATCTTTCCCGGAGGCGATTCGGAGCGCTTCGCCGGTTGCAAGCAGGCTTTCAGCGAACGGGGTTTGACGCTGCCTGATACGGCGAAGCTGCCTCTGCCCTACGACCGCATGAAGCGGGAAAAAATCTATCTGGAGATCACCAGCAAGAAGGCAGGGTACACAGCCTTGGTATTCTCCTCCGATTATTATGCCGCAGAGGCGCTTACCTTCTTGCAAGATTGCGGTGTCCGGATTCCTCAGGATATCTCCATCACCGGCTTTGACGACAATATTTTCTCACGGCTGGTCACGCCAAGACTGACGACCGTCCATCAGGATTCAAGCGAAAAAGGGCGATTGGCAATCGAGATGTTGATGCGCTTGATCCATGGAGAAGCGGTAAAGCAGCCGAGAATCACGCTGCCGATTTATCTGCAGATTCGCGATTCGGTGCGAAAACTCTAGACCGGCTTCAAGCACCCCCGACGGGCGCAGTTTCATTCTCATACACCCCCTAGGTAACCGGATGGGGTGTATCGGTGTGTCAAACGCCCTAATCTTATGCACAAAGTTATTTATATAACAAATTAACACATAGTTATATGCTTATGAACATTCAAATAGGCTCGTGGGGCTCTGTGCACTACAGAGAGAAAGGAAGAAATCCAATGAGAAAAAACATCACTGTGCTGGTCGTAATGCTCTGCCTGACCGCTTGTTGTTCGCCCAAGGGAAGTCGGAAGCCTCCTCTTCAGACGCCAAGGTCCTGAGAGTCGCCATGGAGTGCGGATATGCACCGTACAACTGGACCCAGACCACCAATGCAAACGAGGCCGTGCCCATCTCCGGCTCGAAGGAGTTCGCATACGGCTATGATGTCATGATGGCCAAGCTGATCGCCGAACGCCTGGGATACAAGCTTGAAATTGTCAAGCTGGACTGGGACTCCCTCGTACCTGCGGTGCAGTCAGGAACCGTCGATTGCGTCATCGCAGGCCAATCCATCACCTCGGAACGAAAACAGATGGTTGACTTCACATCCCCGTACTACTACGCCTCGATTGTCTGCCTGACCAACGGCGACAGCAAGTATGCCTCGGCAAAGGGTATCACCGACCTTGCCGGAGCTTCCTGCACCAGTCAGCTCGGAACCATCTGGTACGACACCTGCCTGCCACAGGTTCCCAATGCCAAGATTCTCCCCGCCCAGGAGTCTGCACCGGCCATGCTCGTAGCGCTGAACAGCAAGCGTGTCGACTTCATCTGTACCGATATGCCCACTGCAAAAGCTGCCATCATCGCCTACCCGACTATGAAAATCCTCGACTTTGCAGGTTCAAACGATGATTTCAAGGTCAGTGAGGAGGAGATCAACATCGGCATCTCGGTCTCCAAGAAGAACCCTGAGCTGACCAAGGCCATCAACAGCGTGTTGGACACCCTCACCGTCGATGACTTCAACGCCATGATGGAGAGTGCCATTGCAGTCCAGCCATTGTCCAACTAACCTGAAGGAAGTGGCATGTCTATATCTGAAATGAATTTCTTTCAGAGGATGCTCTACATCCTCCAAACGTACAGCGGCTCCCTTGCAAAAGGGGCCGCGACCACCATGGTGATCGCCATTGTCTGTACCGCTCTTGGCTGCTTGATCGGCTTTGCCGTGGGCATTGTCCAGACTTTGGAGCCGAAGAAGAAGGACAACCTGGCCTACAGGATCATCCTGAAACTTGCAAAAGTGCTCCTTACAGCCTATGTCGAACTGTTCCGCGGTACCCCCATGATGCTGCAGGCTGCGTTCATCTATTACGGTGCCAGCCAAGTCTTCGGTCTCAACCTCGGGATGTGGGAGGCTGCAATCCTGATCGTCTCCATAAACACCGGAGCCTACATGGCCGAAACGGTGCGCGGCGGCATCTTGTCGGTCGACATCGGACAGACGGAGGGAGCAAAAGCCATCGGCATGAATCACTTCCAAACGATGTTGTCCGTGATTCTTCCCCAGGCACTGAGAAATATCATGCCCCAGATCGGCAACAACCTCATCATCAACATCAAGGATACCTGTGTACTGTCCATCATTGGAACAGTGGAGCTCTTTTTCACCTTCAAGAGCATCCCAGGAGCCTTGTATACCTACTTTGAGGCAGCCACGGTCATCCTCATCATCTACTTCATACTTACCTTCGTCTCCTCGCGAATCCTGCTCGCCTGGGAAAACCGGATGGACGGCCCTGCCAATTTCGATCTTGCCACAACCGATACGCTTGCATACACCAGCGGCATGATGAACTTCCCCCGCAAGCCCAAGAGGAGGACATAATGCCTGAAATATTGAAAATAGAACACCTGTCCAAACACTTCGGGGCGAACGAGGTTCTCAAGGACATCAATTTCCAAGTGCGGCCGGGGGATGTTACTTCAATCATCGGAGCCTCGGGCTCAGGCAAGTCCACCCTGCTTCGATGCATCAACCTCCTGGAGAGCGCCACTTCGGGCAACATCCTCTTTCACGGGCGGAACATCCTCAGCGACCATGTGAACGAGGCCAAGTACCGGGCCAAGGTGGGGATGGTCTTCCAATCCTTCAATCTCTTCAACAATCACACGGTACTCAGCAACTGCATGGTCGGCCAAATCAAGGTCTTGAAGAAGTCGAAGGAGGAAGCCTATCAATCAGCACTGTTCTACTTGGACAAGGTGGGCATGACCAGTCACATCAATGCCAAGCCGCACCAGCTCAGCGGCGGGCAGAAGCAACGGGTTGCAATCGCCCGCGCCCTGGCGATGCAGCCTGAGATCCTGCTGTTTGATGAACCTACCTCCGCCCTCGACCCTGAGATGGTCGGAGAGGTCCTCGATGTCATGAAGGCCTTGGCCAAGGAGGGAACCACCATGCTGGTAGTCACGCATGAGATGGCTTTTGCACGGGATGTCTCCAACCATGTAGTCTATATGTTCGATGGGAAAATCGAAGAGGAGGGAGAACCAAAGAACCTCTTCTCCAACCCCAAGAGTCCCCAGCTGAAAGAGTTTCTCAGCAGATTCACCGGCGATGCAGTCCGTCAAGGCAGCTGATCCGACCAAGATGGATGACCGATTCACGTTCACATCAATTCTTGTTTGGTTAGCCGACCATAGGCAATAGGACTGCATATTCCATGGCCCTTTACTCTGGTATGCCTCAACTACAGCAAAAAACAAGCTTCTCTTTTAGAGTTTGATCAGGCGGGTTTTCGTAAACACATCAGTATCCTGACTCAGATGATTGGCAAGATTCTCCACCGCAGCAGTCACCCTATTCAAGTCGTCATCAGAAAGGTCTGCCAGCAGGCCAAACATCTCTTTGTATCCCAATTCAAGGAGACCTTTACTCTTTCTGATATAAAAATCCCTGCCAAAACATGATGGTCGCAGAATGATGTCTTTCTGGTTATCCGCCCTCTTATACCGTTCCACCAACTTTTGCTCAACCAATCGTTTTACATACTTGGAGAACGTGCTTTGGGGCATGCCAAGGTAGCGCGAAAGTTCAGACATTTTTAAAATTTCATTTTCATGCTCGATGATACACTCCAAAACCTGCCAGCTTTGGGCGGATAGACGCACACCTTCCTCACCACCCAATTCAATATTGTATCCTCGGACATAAATATTGGCATACCTGATTAGTTGCGCAACAAGCTTTCTATATCGTCCCATCCAATGCAATTCCATGAAATTCTCCAAACCCAACCATACCACAAATCAACCGGGCGCTCAAACCCCGCATGGAAACCATGCGTGAGTATAGCATACCTCGCAAAGGTAAAAATAGAACCAGGCGATATCAATGCTGCAACTCTTGATACCGCCTGGTCGAAATTGACAGTATGAACTACAGACTATAAAAAAACAGCAAAGGAGCCGGCTGCACTCAGGTACCAGACTATAAAGAGTGTCGCTATTCCGATTCCTGTATATACCCTACCGGTCTTGTGGAAGAAATACGTATAAATGCAGGCAACCAGCGGCCAGAGAACCAACAAGGGAATATAGTAGATGCCTCCCATTCCGGCAGCTGTCTGGACCAGTGGATTCGAGCCAAAGATTATGGATTTATTGAGCATAAGTGGGACATACAGGATAAGCAACCAAACCACCGCACCCAATGTCATCACAACGGCATTGATTGCCATCTCCTTACCTAAACCAAGCTTACCCTGTTTCGGCCTTTGAAAACCAGCCAACATAATTCCTTGGGGTATGAAATAGACAGCAAAAGGTACCAAGTACCCAAGAAAGGCTAAAAACCGTTTCCCAGTGAAGGGAAGCAAAGTGACAACCCATGCCCTGAAATCCACTTTCCATACCGCGTCAACGAAAACGAGAATCAAGTAGACAGGTAAGAGCGTGCACATTGCAAAGCATAGCGATTTCAAGATTTTCCCTGAATCGAAGGTCAGCGACGCATCGGTCAATCCATAGTGGGCGAGAGAGGCTCCTTTCTTCTTCAACATGGTGTAATGCCCCAGTATCATGAGAACAATGGCAATAACTCCACAAAGCATCGACCAAACCATATAGACATTGGTGAAATCTTGCGGCCAAAGTCTGTTTGGGTTGATCCAAGGCTCAAAAAACATGTGATTCCAAACAAACAGATACAGCAGGGGACCAATGGCGGTGGTAAGTAATGCGCTGATCCACCAGCTTCGCCCTTCATACCCGCGATACTCAGGCAATTTTTCTTTCAGAACACTGAAATACCGAGTCTCGAGAAGTAATGCACCCATCGGAAAAATGAACAGCATTGCTCCAAACAATGCCAGTGCAGTACCAATCAGCTTGATGGGCCAAACCTGGTTTTGCGGGGAGAGACCGCTTCCGCCTTTCAGCGTCAGTTGCATCCACTCTATTGCATTCGCAATAGCCGGGATGGAGTCTGTCGCACCTGCATGGTTCTCCCAAGGCTGATACAGGATCCGGGCCGTTCCATCCTCGATCTTACCATATACTTTGTCCACTTCAATTGGTTCGGTAGTGTTGAACAACGGCTGCAAAACAGGAGATACAGGAGCATCAGATCCCTTGCCGACGAATATCATCACACCAAGCTCGGTAACCGTTCCAATATTGAAGGCGGCATTCTTGAGATACCGTGCTGCAGATAAATCCATTGAACCTGGAGCGTTTAGCTCTGACTCCATAAAGAATACTGAGGAATATCCTTGAGGGTCTGAAGTGATCGCCCCCATTGCTGCTGCAAACCCTCCTTGGGACATTCCAACAATGCCGATGTTTTCAGTGTCTACATTCGGCAGACTTTTCAAATATGAAAGGCCGGCTGGGCCTCCGGCCCCATGGTCGAGATTTTTCCCAGTAGATCTCCCATGCCCGCTCATATCCATGGAAAGAACTACATATCCTCTTCGTGCAAATTCCAACGCTGTATTCGCCATATGGTTTTTTTGATTGTTCAAACCATGAATGGCAAGGATCGCCGGCGCTTTTCCTGCAATACTCTTGGGTGTATACAGGTAGGCACTTACCTTAAAGCCGGGAGCAGCCCATATGGATACCTCTTCGACCTTGACACTCCCGAACCCGGAATTAACCCATGCTCCTACCAAACTACCACCAACCATAAGAATGATTGCCAGATAGAGCACCTTCCAGTTCTTGCTTGTTTTCATGCAAGTCCTCCTTATTTCTTTAGAATCTTTTATGTTTCTATAGAAAGTATACTCTATGATATTTCACTTGGCAACGATAACATCAGGTAGAAACGATTTTGGGTGTTGGCTCTATTTTTTTTTTGGGGGGGGGGAACGGGCTTGAGCGTGTCGATTGATTCACGTTCACATCAATTCTTGTTTGGTCAGCCGACCAATGCCAGAAAGGAGTCCTCTTCCAAGGGCTTGGAGAAATAGCAACCCTGTCTACCGCTTTGATCATCTCATAGCATCGAATCTTTCAGGTTTGGGCTTTGAGCAACGCCAGCGCAGCTTTATCATCCACCGGCCTGCTGATCAAATAGCCTTGGATTTTATCACAATTGAATTTTCTTAGGTACTGAAGCTGCTTTTCATGCTCGATCCCTTCTGCTACGACACAGTGACCGAGCTTGTGGGCCATACTTATGATGTCACCGGTTATCGCCTGCTCTTCGGAGAGGGTCATGAGTTTGTCGATGAAGGACTTGTCAATCTTCAAACAGTTGATGTTAAGCTCCCGCTCGCGGGCGAGGGATGAGTAGCCGGTACCAAAATCATCAATTGCAATCTGGATTCCCAGACTTTGCAGCTGCCCCAGCACCCTGTTGATATCCTGATAATTGGATGCAAACACCGATTCAGTTATTTCGAGGCAGATGGAGTGGGGATCGACCTGCATCGCCTTGATCATTCTCAGCAGGTTGGCATTAAAATCATGCTTCAGCAACTGTATGGCTGAGATGTTGATGGAAAGGAAAATATCGGAATACCCGAGGCTTTGCACCGTATTGAGAAACCGCAGGGCTTGAAGAATGATGGAGTCTCCCAAGGGGATGATAAGCTTGGTTTTCTCGGTGATCGGGATGAACTGAAGCGGCGGGATAAGGCCCAGTGAAGGTATCTGCAGACGAGCAAGGGCCTCAAAACCAACAATCCTGTTCGTCCCGAGATCAAGAATCGGCTGATAGTTGAGAAACAACGAGCCGTTTCCCTCTCCGGCTGCAATCCGACTGAGTTCAGCAGTTATCACTTCCTCACGGTAGAGCTCTTCCTCCATCGCCTTGTCGAAAAAGCAGTAGGAGCTATCGTCATGCAATTGCTGCAACGCCTTCTCAGAAGCAACCAAGACATTTCTCAACAACTGCTCCACATCCTTGGTCGTCCCCTTGCCTATCTCGACAATACCGATGCCCCAATTGATGCCTTCAATGATCAGGAAGGTCTCAAGAAGTGATGATATCCTTTTGCAAAAGGCTATCAAATCCTCTTTATCACGATAGTCTTTCACATAAAAAGAGAATCGATACTCATGCGTCTTGCACAGAAGACACTGATCGGAGCAGAGCACAAGCAAGGAGCTTGAGACCTTCTTGATTATCTCCTGGGTATATTGAAAACCATAGGTCATGCTTGAGGTATGCAGTGCACTCAGGTTGACTGCAAGCACGGCACGCTTGAGTGACGGATGCAGATCGGCATCCGAAAACAGCAACTGTTCAAGGTATCGGCGGTTGTACAGGCCGGTCCATATATCATGCTCGTTGAGGAACATGAGCTCGTGCTCGATTTTCTTTCGATCCGAAATATCGAGAATGATACCCTCAAGTTCCAATACTTCATCATCTTGGCCATACAGGCCCTGTCCGGTCTCCCATACCCAGCACCGCTGCCCGTCAGCCTTGATGATTTCATACTCATAGGTGAACGTCTGGTGCAACGGCAACACCCGCGCCCACTCCGCTCTGATTCCCTGTTGATACGAAGGTACGATCAGGTCATTGAAGCAGATATCACGATTATGCAAGAGACTCTCATTTTCATACCCGGTCAAGGCTTTGCACCCATTGGAGACATAGAGCACCGTCCAGTCATGGTCATACTTGGTCCGGTAGGCAAGGCCGGGCAGATGGGAAAGCAGCATCGATTTGCTGCGCTCGCTTTCTGCAAGCCTCTGTTCCGCTTCCTTCCGCTCTGAGATGTCCTGGACCAGACAGATATGGCTGTAGGAGTGATTGCTTTGGATTTGCAGTGAAGCAACCACCATGGAAACCCACACAGCGGAGCCATCCGGTTTTATATACCGTTTTTGAAGGGAGTAGCTCGGTATCTCTCCTGCCTGCAGCCGCCTGAACTGCTCAAGGTCGGCCTCAAGGTCATCAGGATGGGTGATTGCGGCCCACCCGAGGCTTTTCAGCTCCTCGCTCGTCCATCCGGTGATCTCCTCGAACCGGGGATTCACCCTGAACACCTCGTTGATCGGACCATCGATCGGACCGATGCCATGGGAGATGGTGATGCCCATCGGGGCCTGCCAGAAAATGGCGTTGAAGAGGAAGGCCTGCTCGTTGAGCAGCTTGCTGCGGTCCTTTTGCAAAACCTGCGCAACCTGCTTGGACACAACAGCAGCAGTAAGCGGCGGGTGCAGGATTGAATCACTGTCTCCGCTATGGGCGATCAGCATAACAGCGTAGCGGGGATTCTGTTCGATGGCGTGAAGCAACAAGAGGGCGTCAAGGGTGTCGCCTGTGGCATCGATGAGTATCAGAACGAGGTCTGAGAGCTTGGCAATGCATTCCAAGGCCTGTTTTCCATCCTCTGCGAAGGAGAGCTCATGCGATGTCAAGGCCGCTTGCATAATCACCCGATTTTCCCGGGATGTACCGACCGCTAAAATATGTGTATCCAAGTCAGCTCTCCTTGCACCTACTATGCAGTATACATGAGGATTGGTCCCACGAGAGAAAATTCTGTCCGAACGCAACTGCTCATCACAGCCAGAAGGGTGATACCACAGAGTGAAAAGAGCTGGACCACCGCCAAGGGGCTTGCAGAGACAAGAAAAACAGCTCTTTTTGCCTCAAGGCACGTTCGCAAAATTGATTGCAACTTGCATGATCGGCTGTGATGGACTAGAGTACTACAACATATGGGAACGCACACAAAACTGATGACCACCGGATCCATCCAAAGGAATCTGCTCTCCTT
>Ga0228535_1003753_pt1 | contig 10195 bp, 8 predicted proteins | sample SJ1metagenome_FD_168457 | JGI IMG/M metagenome (GOLD analysis project Ga0228535, IMG submission 168457) | Enriched culture of PCE-dechlorinating microbial communities from Ithaca, New York, USA - SJ1 | ecosystem: Engineered > Modeled > Simulated communities (microbial... > Unclassified | place... | reverse complement strand
GTCATCGTTCCCTTCGACGAGTTCGCCAACTCGGCAGAGGACAAGAAATGGCTCACTTCCTTCTACCCGGCCCTGATGGAAAACTCCAAGGCCAAGGGCAAGACCTGGGGGATTCCCTTCCAGCGCTCCACGATCGTCATGTACCACAACAAGGACGCCTTCAAGGAAGTGGGGCTCGACCCGAACAAGCCACCCACGACCTGGAACGAGATGGTCTCCATGGCCCAGAAGCTGACGAAGAAGGACGCCTCCGGCAACGTGACCCGCTGGGGTCTGCACATCCCCTCCACGGGGTACCCCTACTGGATGTTCCAGGCCCTCTGCATCCAGAACGGGGAGGTCCTGATGAACCTGGACGGCAACCGGACCTACTTCGACAAGCCGGCGGTCATCGAGGCCCTGCAGTTCTGGCGTGACCTGGCCGTTAAGCACAAGGTGATGCCCGAAGGGACCATTGACTGGGGGACCCTGCGGCAGAAGTTCCTCGAGGGCGCCACGGCGATGATGTGGCATACCACGGGCAATCTCACGGCGGTCCGTCAGGGGGCGAAGTTCAACTTCGGCGTGAGCATGCTGCCCGCATCCAAACGCCTGGGGTCCCCCACTGGCGGCGGCAACTTCTACATCTTCAAGAATGCGTCCGCCGAGGAGCGCGCCGCTTCCCTGAAGTTCATCAAATTCATGACCGAGCCGGAGCTGACGGCAAAGTGGTCCATCGCCACGGGTTACACGGCCACCCGTGCCGACGCCTATGAAACCGACGTCCTCAAGAAGTACGTGGCTGAATTCCCGGCAGCAGCCGTGGCGCGCGACCAGTTCAAGTATTCCGTCGCCGAGTTCGCCACCCACGAGAACGCCCGGAACAAGAAGTTCCTCGACGACGCGATCCAGAGCGTGCTGACCGGTGGCAAGTCGGCCAAGGACGCCTTGACGTCCGCCCAGTCGCAGGCTGAGCGGGTCCTCAAGGTCTATCGGTAATCCTTCAGGCCGCCGCACCAAAAGGCGCGGCGGCCTCACCCCCCTCAAGTCCCGAGCCGCCGGTCCCCCCGGTCCGCCAAAGGGCAAGGGAGAGGGGAAACGTCGCAGACGGGCCGTCATTCTGAGCCCGCCAGGGGTCCTCATGAAGTTGCAGCGTCACATCGCCGGGCAGGTATACGCATGGCTCCTCCTTTTTCCGGCGGCGGTCCTCATGATCGCCTTCACCCACTTCCCTATCGTCAGCGGATTGATCTCCAGTTTCTTCTCCACGGCACGGGCAGGACGCCCCGCAAAGTTCATCGGGCTTGAGAATTACGCCTCCATGATCGCCGATCCTGTCTTCTGGCAGGTCCTCCAGAACAACGTCATCTACGCCCTGGGGGTGATCCCGATCAGCGTGAGCCTCGCCCTCTTTATGGCGATCTGCGTCAACGGCAAGCTCCCCGGACGGGGCGTGGTGCGGGCGGCCTACTTCACGCCGACGATCCTGCCCATGATCGCTGTGGCGAACATCTGGCTCTTCTTCTACACGCCCCAGATCGGGCTCCTGGACCAGATCTGCGGCCTTTTCGACATCCCGAGCCGCAGCTGGCTGGGAGACACGAGAACGGCCCTGGGGTGCATGATGGTCCTGGCCGTCTGGAAGGACGCGGGGTTCTTCATGATCTTCTTCCTGGCCGCCCTGCAGGGCATCCCGCCTGAGCTCGAGGAGGCGGCCCTGATCGAGGGCTCGGGCCGCTGGTATTATTTCCGCCGCGTGACCCTGCCGCTTCTCATGCCGACGATGCTCTTCGTCCTGGTCAACGCGACGATCAATTCCTTCAAGCTCGTGGACCACATCTTCATCCTGACCAAGGGCGGGCCGGACAACGCCTCGTCGCTCCTGCTGTATTACATCTACGAAGTGGCCTTCGGTTTCTGGGACACCGCCTATGCCTCGACACTCACGGTGGTGCTGCTGGTCATCCTGTGTGTGGCGGCCATCACCCAGTTTCGCTACATGGAAAAGAGGGTGCACTACCAATGATCGCACGGACGTCCGACTGGTCTCAGAAGCTGGAAATGGCGGCGGCATGGCTGCTGGCCTTTCTGTGGGCGGCACCGCTTCTCTATGCCTTCTGGGCGGCCTTCCACCCCATGGATTTTGTCAGCCGCTTCGACCTCTCGGCGCCGCTGACTCTGGACAACTTCCGGAACGCCTGGAAGGTGGCCCCCTTTGCCCGCTATTTCTACAACACCTTCGTTCTGGTCTGCATCACCCTCATCGGGCAGTTCATTCTCTGCACCATGGCGGCCTACGCCTTTGCGCGCTACGAATTCCCCGGAAAGGATATCGCCTTTCTGCTGGTCTTGGTCCAGATCATGATCATGCCGGATGTCTTGATCGTGAAGAACTACCAAACCATCAGCTCCCTGGGGCTGGTGGATACGATATTGGGCATCGGCCTGCCCTACATGGCCTCGGCCTTCGGCATCTTCCTCCTGCGGCAGGCCTTCAAGCAGGTCCCCAAGGAACTGGTGGAGGCCGCCCGGGTCGAGGGGGCGGGATGGTTCTCGGTCCTCTGGAAAGTCTACATCCCCCTGGCCAAGCCGACCTACCTGGCCTACGGCCTGGTCTCGGTGAGCTACCACTGGAACAACTTCCTGTGGCCTGTGGTCATTACCAATTCCACGGAGACCCGGCCGTTGACGGTGGGGCTGTCCATCTTCGGGGCCCCGGAATCAGGGGTCAATTTCTCGGTCATCTCGGCCGGAACGCTCCTGGCCGTCTCGCCGCTCCTGATCGCCTTCCTGCTCTTCCAGCGACAGTTCGTCCAGAGTTTCATGCGATCCGGCATCAAGTAACCGCCGTTTAATCCATCCTGGCTAACCGGGAATTTCCGCCGACCAGTGAAAATCAAGGCTGGGGTGCAGCGTTCGAGCCCGGGGATAGGAGCCGCCGTACCGGCGTCCGAGCCGTCATCTCCGGAGTGCCTAGGGCAAGGCCGCGTCGTCGTCCGGGACGGCCATCCCGGCCAGCCGTCTCTCGATCTTCTTGTGGGTCAGAAACGACAGGACAAGGAAGGTGAAGGCCAGGACCAAGAGCACGACGGCGATCGGCCGGGTGACGAGGATTGAGCCATGTCCGCTGGAGATGACCAAGGCACGCCGCAGGTTGCTCTCGGCCATCGGCCCGAGGATGAGCGCCAGCAGGATCGGCGAAAGGGGAAAGTCGTAGCGCTGTAAGAGAAAGCCGGCAATCCCGAAGAGGATCGTCAGCCCCACGTCAAAGACGCTGCCGCGCATCGCATAGGAGCCGATGATCGACAGGACCAGGATCATCGGCATGAGGATCGAGTTCTCGATCATGATGACCTTTGCAAAGAACCGCATCCCGGCCATGCCGACGAACTGCATCACGAACTGGGCGACGACCATCGAGGAGAAGATCACATAAACGAGGTCTATGTGTTCTTTGTAGAGCAAGGGACCCGGCTGGAGGCCCTGGATGACGAAGGCCCCCAGGAGAACGGCCGTCACAGCGTCTCCGGGAACCCCCAGGGAGAGGAGCGGGATCATCGCCCCGCCCTGACAGGAGTTGTTGGCCGACTCCGTCGCCGCGACGCCTTCGACCAATCCTGTCCCGAAGAGTTCGGGGGTCTTCGAGGAACGTTTCGTATCCGCGTAGGCGATGAATGCCGCGATGTCCCCGCCCGCGCCGGGGATCGCCCCGACGAAAGTGCCGATGAGGCTCCCCTTGATCAGAGCCGATGTGGATCGCTTGATCTCACTCCAACTGGGCAGGTACTGGTTGAGTTTGGCCTTCACCTTCTGGGTCTTCAGCATCTTCTCGATGTTGGCGATCACCTCCGACACCGCGAAAAGACCGATCAGGGTCGGGATGAAGTTCGGCCCCTCCATCAATTCGCTGAATCCGAAGGTAAAGCGGGGGAACCCGGAAATGGGGTCCAGTCCCATCGAGGACAGCAGAAGGCCGAAGAAGCCGACCATCACCCCCTTGACGATGGAACGTCCGGAGATGGAGATGATCACGCTCAGGCCGAAGACCGCGAGGGCAAAATACTCCACCGGCCCGAACTGGAGCGCGAAGCGCGACACCAGGGGCGACATGAAGATCATGATCGCACAGCCGATGATGCCGCCGATGAACGAGCTAAAAAGGGACATCGACATGGCACTTCCTGCCAGTCCCTTCTTACACATCGGATAGCCTTCCAAGATCGTCGCGGCGGCGGCCGGGGTGCCGGGGGTACGGATCAGAATCGCAGAGATGGCCCCCCCGTACATGGCCCCCGTGTAGATCCCCATGAGCATCGAGAGGCTTTCCACTATAGGACGGCCGAAGGTCAGGGGGATCAGAAGGGCGACCCCCATCGTCGCGGTCAGGCCGGGCAGGGCGCCGATCACGATCCCGGCGCTGACGCCGACGACAACCACGAACATGACCTTCAGCGTGAAGATGTTGGCGTAACTGTGAACAAGCAGATCAAAGTTGACGTTCATGCGATGCCGCCATGGGGTACGCCCCTTTGGAATCTTCATCCCTAGAGGATGAAGTCAAGCAGTCCGTTGGGGAGTGAAAGAACGAGCACCTTCTCGAAGACGAGGTACACGCCGATTGTGATGGCCATCGGTACCCACAGATACTGGAACTTGTTCCGGTTACCGAGCAGGAACATGAAGATGATGATGAAGGGGATCGTTGCAAGGATGAATCCCACCGGTTTGAGGATGGCGCAATAGGCGATCATGACGCCAACCGACAGGAGGACCCGCTGCATCCCCTTCTGCCGGAGGCTCAGTCTTTCGAACGTGCCGCTGACCTTCCCGAGAAGGGCCTGGAGAATCAGGAGAGCGCTGAAGACGACCAGCCCCCACGCCAGGATCTCCGGAAAGAAGGCGGGACCGATCTTCATCACCACATCCGGGGGAAAGGACTGGCACGTGATGAGGACATAGGCGCCGATCAGGACGCCGATCACGCCGGAGATAACGTCCACGTGCTTCACAAGACCTCCTTCCTGCCCGCAACAGGGCAGGGGGCGGGATGATCGGGGCAAAGGCTGTCCCTTTGCCCCGATGGCTTCAGGTCGCGCTTACTTCTTGGTAAGGCCCAGGGTCTTCATGACCGCCTCGACGTCCCGGGCATTCGTCTCAAGGAATTTCGTGAAATCCTTGTCGTCCTGGTAGGCCAAGTTGAGGGCGACCTTCTTGGCGAAATCCTGAAATTCCTTGGAATCGAATGCCTTCTTGAAGGCATCTCCCAGGATGGCCCTGATCTTGGGGTCCACTTTCTTGGGAAGGGCCAGGCCGCGCCAGGTATAGAAGGTCACGTCGATGCCCTGCTCCTTGAATGTCGGGACATTCGGGTAGAGGGAGGCTCGCTGGTGGTCCATGACGCCGAGGATCTTGAGATTGCCGGCATCCACCTGGGCGCGCACCTCGGCCACGCTTACGGAGACGGCCTGGATATGACCGCCGACCAGCGAGGTCACCGCCGGGGCAGCGCCGTCAAAGGGAACGTATTTGACCTTGATCCCGGTCTTCTGGGCCATCAGACCCGCCGCAATATGCCAGACGGAGCCGGGGCCGGAATTGCCGATCGCGATCTCATCTGGATGGGCCTTGGCATAGGCAACGAAGTCCTTCACATCTTTAAAGGGCGAATCCTTTTTCACGGTCAGGGCCGGGGCGTCGGCGTTGATCCGCATCAGGGGATCGAAATCCCTGTAGGTGAAGGGGATCAGTCCCTGGGGGGGCAGGGAGTTGAGCTCGAAAGTGATCATGCCCAGGGTGTAACCATCGGGGGTAGCGTTCATGATGGCCGCATGGCCGATGCCCCCACCGCCTCCCGTGTTGTTGATGACCGTAATCGACTGTCCGAGGTATTTTTCCGTTTCCTTCGACAGGGCGCGGAGAAGGACGTCCGTCCCGCCACCGGCAGTCCAAGGACAGATTACGGTAACAGCCTTCCTCGGAAAATCCGACTTCTTCTGGGCAGAAACCGAGGTGGCAAGACCAAAAATCACCAGCAGGGATACCAGCAGTACGATCCTTCTTCGCATATCACCCTCCTTTATATCGTTTGTGTAGTAGTTTGCACCTCCGTTGAGTTCCTGGAATTTCTGGCGGACGCCCCTAACCCTTCATCCATCTCTTGGGAAAACCGGGACCCGTCCGTCCCTCCAGTTGAACGGTTTCCGTGGGGATGTTCCCGGGCGGGTCGCACGGCTGACAGCGGCAGTGGCGGAGCTTCCGTCGAGGTCTGATAAAGCCCCGTGATCCATAAACGCCGCCACGTGGAGTTTCGTAATATGAAACGAATATCCGTATTATGAAATTTACGCTATATCGGAGAGGGAATCCTTGTCAAGAAAAAAAGGGGGGACGGATGTCCCCCCTTCCATGAACGGACTGCGGACAGGCTTCAGGCCAGAGAGGCCGGGGGCGGGAGCGGGATATCCACCGGTTTCACGAAGCGGTTCACCGTCGCCAGTGTCTTGCCCACGTTGAGTTTCTCGAAAAGGAGTGCAAACTGGGCCTCCAGTTCCCGGCCAAGGGCGACCCGGACCGCCTCGGGGAGGTTCCACATCTGCGGTTTGAAGGGGCCCACCCCTTTCTTGCGGGTCTTGTAGTAGAACTGCTCCTCCGTATCCCCTTCCTTCCTATCCGAGGCCGCTTCCCGCTTCAGATATTCGTAAATCTCTGCGCGAAGGGAAGCCGGGAAGTGGGAACTGTCGTAGATGATGTTCTGGAACCCCGTGGCCAGGTGGATCTCCGCCGTGCCGGTCGGGGGGAACCGGTCGAAGGCCTCGTTGGGGAGTGTGGAGGCGCCATGCTGCACCGCACCGGCAAGCCCGTACTGCTTCCGCGCCGCCGCTGAGAGTTTCTCAAGGGTCTCGAAATCGAGTTTCACCTTGGCGATGCGTCCATCGGGCATGGGAACCCCGCCGTGGGTCGTCCCCGTCTGGACGCTGATCTTGCTGATCCCCTTGAGATCCGCTCCGCTCTTGTCCAGGGTTTCCCGGTAGCCTTCCATGAAGGCGCTGAGTTCCTCCACCGTGCTGTTCTTTCCGCCAACCTCTCCGATCTCCCCGCCGACGGAGATGGTGACCCCCTTGGGCTCCAGATCCCGGATCATCGTCGTCAGCTCAGCGGCATGGCTGTAGTTGAGCCTCTGCTGTTCCTTCACCGTCGCTTCCTTCAGGTCGACGAGGGTCGAGGTGTCGATGTCGATGTTGTAAAACCCGGCATCGATCGCCTCCCAGATCAAGTCCTTGACGGCCTTGAGTTCACCTTCCGGATCCTTGGCGTATTTCTTGGCCCCAACCTGGAAATGGTCTCCCTGCATGAAAAGAGGCCCCTTGTATCCCGTCTTCAAGGCTGCCGCGGTCACGACAGCGGTGTACTCCTCCGGCCGTTGGCGGGTGTAATCGATCTCTGAACGGGCGATCTCGAAGATCATCGCCCCGGCATCGGCCGCCCGGGCGGCCCTGAAGACCGCCTGGGCCGTGTCGTAGGTAAGCGCGCGGATGTTGATCGCCGGCACGGTAAATCCCGAAACCTCCCCACGCCCCATCGCTTCATAAAGTCCCTGAATCGAAGCGGAGAAGATCCCCGCGGCAACAGCCGCCTGCCGGATGATCCACCGGGCGGCCTTCCGCACCCCCTCGTCCTGGGCGAAGACGGCCGTCAGAACGAGCGGATCGATCAGTTCACCACTCAGACGCTTTTCATCAAGGATATTAACCTTACCCCCGGCGATCGCCAGGATGCCGTCCATCCCTTTTTTCAGTTGGTCCAAACTGTTGTAGATCATCGGTATCACCTCACGGTTAGGCAGGGAGCTCCTCAGGAGCATCCCCCGTTGTTCAGGAGTTGGCAGATAAAAAAGACATGGCCTTTTCCACTTCGAAACGGCTCCCGATGTAAATCGGGGAGCGTTGTTCCAGATCCTCGACCTGGAGGGCCAGGATCGCCTCCGCACCGTCCGTGGCGATCCCGCCGGCTTGCTCGATGATGAAGGCCATCGGCTGCAGTTCGAAGAGGAGACGGAGTTTTCCGCGGGGGCTCTTCTTCAGGGCAGGATAAGTGAAGATCCCGCCCCGTTTGATGAGGACCTGATTGATGTCCGGAACGAACCCGCCACTGTAGCGGAGTTTGTAGCCCTCTGCTTCGAGATACTCCAGGTATTTCTGGTGGCCTTCCGTACAGTCCTTCCGAAGCCCTCCGGGGCTGTAGATGGAACCCTTTTCATTGAGCGTGATATGCTCCTGAGAGAGGACATACTCGCCTTCCCGGTTCAGGACGAACTCGTGGGTCCCCTTCCCGGCGGAATAGACCATCGTGATGAGCGGACCATAGGTGATGTAGAGCGCCGCCACCATCGAATCTCTTCCGCGGGCGAAGATCGATTCCTTATGGATGCCGATGATCGTCCCGATGGCCAGATTGGTGTCCACAAGGGAAGATCCGTCCAGCGGGTCCGCCGTGACGAAGTACTGTTCCCGTCCCTTGCCGATGAGGACCACGACGTCCTGCTCCTCCGAGGCATATTCCCGGACGAATCCCGAATACTGGAGTTGATTCTTGAGGATCTCGTCGGCGCTTCGGTCCAGTGACAGTTGATCCTCGCCGTAGATGTTCTTGAAGCCGGCCAGTTTCCGATTCGATTCGTGTATCTTTGCCGAGATGTACTTGCCCGTCACCGCGATCTGCCAGATCAGGCGGCGGAGTTCCTCCTCCACCCCGGCCATCCACATCTGCCGGCGCAGATCGACACAAAATTTGGTGTAATCCGATATCCCCTCACCCATCACCATTCCTCCCTATTGGCACTTCAGAAGAGATTATTAGAGCCCTGAAAAGGCTTGGACTCAAGGCTCTCTACCGTCTGGGTCAATCCGCATCGGTTCAATGAACGTTCCTGCCGATGGAAATCCGGGGACTACCTGGCCCGTCCCGGATCCGGGGCACCCACTGCGGCCTGCCGGAACAGTCTCGGCGGACCAAGGCATAGACGTTTTTTATTAAGAAATTTTCGGCAAAATTACAAGCCCTTTTTGCCGTTTCAGCTCCCTTGTCGGCCCCCCAGGAGGATCCATCCCCCTATGGCCCGGTTCGACCTCATTTACACAGGCACCATTCCCATTGACACCGTTCGATATCCGTTATACCATTAAGAAAAGTGAGCTATCCCGAACTGTTTTCAGGCGCCACGGCCATTGCCGGCAGAGGCGCACAACGAAAGGAGAAATATTATGAAGAGATTGTTTGCCGTAACCCTGATGTTGCTTTTCCTGGCCGGCTGCGGTGCGGCGGCTAAGGAGTCGGGTTTCTACGAACACAACACCATGTACAGGGACTGGGATCATATGAAGTTCAGCATCTGGGGATACCAGAATGTCGATCAGAAAGAGGTCAAGCAATCCGAGGCAGGGGATTGGTGGGGAAAGACGGTCTCGGGTAGCGGCAAATAGACCCGATGTCGGTGCGGGGAAGGATTCCATTCGCCTTACCCGCACCGTCTGATCGACACCCCATGCAATCTTCCCTCCGACTCCCGCGTCCGTCAGGGTCCCACCAGACGGTGAGGATGCTTGTGAGACGATTCTCACCTGCAATCCCTGGTGGACCTGAGACAGGAAGTCCAGAGCGGGAAGAGGAGTCAACCGCGGCATGAAATGGAATAACCTGAAAGTCGGCTTGGCCTTGGGCGGAGGCGGTGTCCGCGGGTTTTCGCACATCGGCGTCCTCAAGATCCTGGAGCAGGAGCGGATCGACGTTAATATCATCGTGGGAACCAGCGCCGGTTCCCTGATCGGAGGGGCCTATGCAAGCGGACAGTCGCCCGCCGAGATCCAGGCGAAGGTGGAGGCCTACCTCAGGAGTCCCGAATTCAACGCCTCCACGCTTAAATCGATCGGCGCGGCCGTATCCGCCAGGAAGAAATCCCTCCTGACCAGGACCCGGGACCTCCTGACCAGCCGCTATTATTTCCTCAGGACCTTTTTTAGTCCCGCAGTCCTGCCCAGCGACGACTTCAACTCCCTGATCCACTATTTCATCCCCGATCTGGACATCCGCCAGACCCGCATCCCCTTCCGGGCCGTGGCGACGGACTTGATCACAGGGGGGAAAATCGTCTTTTCGGAAGGCTCCCTGCGCACGGCCGTCCTGGCAAGCTGCGCCGTCCCGGGCGCAGTGGAACCTGTCC
>Ga0228535_1003749_pt1 | contig 10203 bp, 9 predicted proteins | sample SJ1metagenome_FD_168457 | JGI IMG/M metagenome (GOLD analysis project Ga0228535, IMG submission 168457) | Enriched culture of PCE-dechlorinating microbial communities from Ithaca, New York, USA - SJ1 | ecosystem: Engineered > Modeled > Simulated communities (microbial... > Unclassified | place... | reverse complement strand
AACAACCGCGGGCAGCCGATCTCCGGGAAAGAAACTCCCTTTCAATCTACAAACATCACGCTCACAGGTCTTATGAATGCTTCTTTATTTTTTTGTACAGCGTAGCCCGGTGAATCCCCAGTTCTTTCGCGGCAGAATTGATGTTGCCGTTATGCTTTTGCAAAACTATGTCAATGACTTTATTCTCCAGCCTGGACATGATGCTTTCCAGCTTCGTATTATCCGTTGGCAAAATATGGGACTGCATTTTCCCGTGGATCAAGATTTCCGAGGGAAAGTCTTTCACGTCAAGGATGTCGTCATCCGAGGAGCTGAACGCCCGCTCGATGGCGTTGAGCAATTCCCGGGTGTTGCCCGGCCAGGCGTATTTCTTCAACAAGACAATGGCGTCGTCGGAAAAGACCTTCAACGTGCTGTAGCGCTGATTGAGCGCATCCAGGAAATATTTGGCGAGGAGGGGAATGTCCTCGACCCGATCGCGCAGGGGAGGAAGGGTGATATTGATGACGTTCAATCTGAAGAAGAGGTCCGCCCGGAACTGTTTCTCCGCGATGAGCGTCTCGAGATTGCAGTTCGTGGCCGCGATGACCCGGAGATCGATGCGCTTCGGCTTGGTGGCGCCCAGCCGCTCCACCTCCTTCTCCTGCAAGGCCCGGAGCATCTTGGCCTGCATGGCCAGAGGCATGTCCCCGATCTCGTCGAGAAACAGCGTTCCCCCGTCCGCGAGCTCCATCTTGCCCGGCTTCCCGCCCCGGCGCGCCCCGGAAAAGGCGCCCTCGTCATAGCCGAACAGTTCGCTCTCCAGCAGGTCGTGCGGGATTGCCGAGCAATTGACCCGGATGAAGGGCTTCTTGGCGCGCGGGGAGGCATGATGGATGGCGTGGGCGAACACCTCCTTGCCGGTCCCGGTCTCGCCCCGCAGCAATACCGTGAAATCATGCGCCGCGGCCTTGAGGGCGCGGTGCTTCAACTCTATGAATTCCGGCGCATTCCCGATGACATTCTTGAAACTGAAGTTGTCCTTCACATAGCGGAAGTATTCTTCCTTGTAGTATTCGAACTCGTGCAACACCTTCTGAAAATTGCGGGCGACTTCCGTGGTCTTTTCAGGATACCGGACGTGGGCGAAGGAAATCTTCTCGTCGCCGTTCAGCGTTATCATGCTCCGACTGCATATGAGAATTTTACCCTTCAATATGCCGTCATCGTGCCGGTCCACAACATCGACTTCGGTCAAATTCTCGTTGAGCACATGCAGCAACCGGGTATTCGGTATGAGATCAACCACGTTCCGGTTCAACGCATCTTGGTATTCGATGCCGAGCAGCTCGCAATACGACTTGTTGATTTCTATGATTTTCCCGGTGGCATCCACCGCAATGAAGCCGTCCGACGTCACATCCAGGAATTTCTTGAAGATGCAATACAGCCTATAGATTTTTTCCGTTGGATAATCATATTCCAGGCGCTCCCCATCCGGGTTGATGTTGTTTGATGCCATATCCACGGCGCTCCCCTTCCTGAAATATGAACCAAGTATCTCGCAAGTTCCCTCCACCATGCAATCACTTGCCAGAACTTGGAAGCACAATGCATGATGCCTTATGCAAAAAGCCTTAAAGCCTGTATCTTCTCCTTTGTTTTGAGCATAACATGCGGCGGTTTTCTTTGCCATTTCACTCATTGTGAAGTGTAAAACGATACATGATATAGATTACAACGGCGAACGGGACCCGACGCCATGCGCCTGTCCTGCCCTTGCCGCGCCGGGCGTCCCGTCGCCTTGCAGCCTCCGGATCGGCCCCAGGCCGAAAATGCAAAGGGAATTGTTGGCGCGGGGACCCGGAAGGGCCCCCGCGCGAAACGAAGAGCAACCACGGCCCAGGCCGGTGGGCTCACCGGCCCGGCCTAGCCGAAGCGGTACTGCACGCCGAAGGAAGGGCCGGGATGGTTCCACCGCATGCCGCCCGGGGCATGGGCGCACAGAACCCGGCAAGTGCCGCACTCCAGGCAGCCGGCCACCTCGAACACCAGCCGGCCCTTGTCGTCCAGGGTGTACAGGCCGGCAGGGCAGGCCAGGGTGAGAGTCCTGGCGGTTGCGGCGTCGAGCCTCTCCTGGTCCACCAGGATGTGGGGATTCCCCTCGTCCACGTTGAACTTGTCCAGGGCGAGCTTTTGTTCGACACGCATGCTCATATGGCGCCCATTCCTTTCCAGCCATCCCGGGCGAGATTGAGGAGCCCGGTCCGCTTCAGGTGCGGCAGGACCCTGCGGAACGCGCGGGCAGCCGGAGTGTTGGTGACCCGGAAGAGATCCAGAAGGATGCCTTCCGCCAGCGCCGGATACGTGGTGTACAGGCGCGCGGTGTGCTCGATGAAGTCCGGCGCCTTGGAGTAGGTCTTCAGGTCCTTGAGCACGAAGCTCTCCGCCAGGCGGGTCGCGTATCCCGCCAGTCCCCGCCGGGAGAAGTCGCCCCTGGCCTTGGCCTCGACCACCGCCTGGGCCGCCATCTCCCCGGAGGCGATGGCCAGGTCCATGCCGCGCACGGTGTAGCCGAGGTTCAGGCAAAGCCCGGCGGCGTCGCCCGCCACCAGGACCCGGTCGCCCACCAATTCGGGCAGCATGCCCAGTCCGGCCTCGGGCACCAAGTGGGCGCTGTATTCCACGGTCCTGCCGCCGGCGAGCAGCGGCCGCAGGGCGGGATGCGCCTTGAAGGACTCCAGCATGTCCGGGACGCGCTCCGTGGCCCTGCACAGCTCCGAGACCCCCATCACGATGCCCAGACTGATGCTCTCCCGGTTGGTGTACAGGAAGCCTCCCCCCACCAGCCCGCGGGAGGGGACGCCCGCGAACAGCCGCGCCTGGCCCTCTCCGTCGGCCAGGCCGAAGCGGTCGTTGATGGCCTCCCGCGGCAGCTCGATGATCTCCTTGGCCCCCACGGCCACCTGGCGCGGGGAGAGCTCCTTCTTCAGGCCGGCCTTCTGGGCGAGGAGGCTGTTCACGCCGTCGGCCAGGACCACCGCCTCGGCGGTGATCTCGTCCTCGCCCGCCACCACGCCGACCACTTCGGTCCCGTCCCGGAGCAGATCATCCACCCGGGCCGGGTTGACCACGTCGCACCCGGCCTCCTCCGCCTGCCGGGCGAGCCAGGCGTCGAACTCGGCGCGCAGCACCGTGTACGAGGCCGCTGCGGCATCCCCGGCGAGCCGGGAGGACGTAAAGTCGAGGCTGACGCTGCTCTCCTCGGTCAGCAGGGAGACGGTCTCCCGCACGACCTGGCGCTCCACCGGGGCGGTTGCGGCGAACCCCGGGATGATCCGCTCCAGGCTGTGCGCGTAGAGGCGTCCGCCCGAGACGTTCTTGGACCCCATGGCGTCGCCGCGTTCGAGCATCAGCACGTTCAGACCGTCCCGGGCCATGCAGTAGGCGGCCGCGCTGCCGGCCGGTCCTCCGCCGACAACGATGGCGTCGTAATCAGGCATGCGATTCTCCCTGCGCCTTCAGCCGACGCCTACTGGGCCCGGAAGGCCCGGGCCAGCGCCGGCAGCACTTCCTTGAGGTCGCCGAGGAAGTAGTAGTCCGAGAGGGCCAGGATCGGGGCATTCTCGTCCTTGTTCACGCTGACGATGACCTTGGCGTCGCGCACCCCGGTCATGTGCTGCGCCTGGCCCGATATGCCGGCCGCCAGATACACCTGGGGCCGGATCACCTGGCCGGAGATGCCCACGTAGACCTCTTCGGGAAGCCACTTGAAGAACTCCGCGATGGGCCGCGAACAGGCCAGCTCCGCGCCCATGGCCGCAGCCAGGTCCCGGGCCAGCCCCAGCTCGTCCTGCTCCGCGAAGCCGCGCCCCACGCTCACCACGCGGGCGGCCTCGCCGAGGTCGACGCTCCCCGACACCTTGCCCTCCCGGCCCACCACCCGGACCTTGCCGGGGGAGGGAGCCAGGCGCTCCACGGGCGCCGCCTGTTCCGAGGCCGGCAGGGGATCGTAGGTCTTGGCCGTCACCGTGGCCACCAGGGTCGCGGCCCGGGTGGTCATGGTCTTCATGGCCAGGCCGCCGTAAACCATCCGGCGCACGGTGGCGACCTCGCCCTCCCGGGACAGGCCCTTGCAGTCGGACACGCAGGGCGCGTCCAGGTGGGCGGCCAACTGCGCGGCCACGTCCTTGCCGCGCTTGGTGGCCCCCACCAGGATCAGGGAGGGGCGATCGGCCCGGGCCAGGGCCGCCAGCACCGGGACGTAGTCCTCCCACATGGCGTGGTCGGCCAGGGGCATGGCGAAGACCTTGGCGGCCCCGCGCCGGGCCACGAAGGCGACGGCCTCGGCATCCCCGCCGGAAAAGACGGTGACCGGAGCGGACGGAGCGAGCAGCCCGGCGCCGCTGACGAGTTCGGCCGCGAGCGCCGGCGTTTCGGCGACAACCCATACATTCATTGTTCTTCTCCCTCCGCAGTGGTTACAGGACGCCATCGGCCGCCAGACGCTTCACCAGGCTGGCTGCGGCATCGGCCAGGGATACGCCCTCGGGATTCATGCGCAGGCGCTTGCGTTCCGCCACCGGGGCGAGGACATCCACCGTGACGAACTGGGGAGCGTACTCGGCCTCGGACAGGCCGAGATCGCCCACCTTGACCTCGGTGGCGGGCTTTTTCTTGGCGCCGAGGATCTGCTTGACGCTGGGGATGGGAGGCGTGTTCACGTCCGGAGTCACCGAGATGACCACCGGGCCGGCAGTCTCCACATGCTCCACACCGTCGTCCAGCTTGCGGCCGAGCTTGTACGCGCCGCCTTCCGGCGCCAGGGAGCTGACAAAGGACACCGAGGGGAAGCCGAGCATGGCCGCCAGCCGGGCTCCGGTCTGCTGCGCATACTCGTCGCTGGAGCCCTCGCTGCAGAGCACCGCCTCCACCTCGCCCAGCCGCCTGACGAGCGCGACCAGGACCGCGGCGGTGGTGCGGCTGTCGGCATCGGCCAGGGCCGCTCCCGCGTCCACGTAGACGACGGAGTCCAACCCCCGGGACAAGGCGTCCTTGGCGGATTGTCCGGCGTTGGGACCGAAGGTCACCCCCACCAGGTTGCCGCCGGTGGCGTTCTTGATCTGCACTCCCGCCTCGATGGCGTTCCGGTCATACTCGTTGAGCTTGTACTTGGCCTTTTCGAGATCGAGCTCCCGGGTCCGTTCGTCCACCCGGATGTCCGCTTCATCCCGAAGCCATTTGTAGCAGACGACGATGTTCTTCATGGTTCCTCGCAGCATTGGGAGAAGGAAATGGCGCCCGGCCAGAGCCTGCCGGGCGCCCCCGGTCATCTCAACACCCTGCCTGGCGCGCATCGCAGGGGTGAGCGATGCGCCAGCTCTGCTCAGGCAAGAACACTGCCGGCAATCACCATCTTCATGACTTCGTTGGTGCCTTCGTAGATCTCCGTGATCTTCGCGTCGCGCATGTACCGCTCCACGGGATAGGCCGTGGTGAAGCCGATGCCGCCGTGGAACTGGATGGCTTTGACCGTAACCTCCATGGCGGTGGTGGCTGCGGTCAGCTTGGCCATGGCGGCCTCCTTACTGATGCGCTGGCCCTGGTCGTCGAGAACCGCCGCACGGTAGGTCAGCAGGCGGGCGGCCTCGATGCGCGTGGCCAGCTCGGCCACCATCCACTGGATTCCCTGGTTGGCGGCAATGGGCTTGCCGAACTGCTTGCGCTCCTTGATGTAGTTGATGGCCGCCTGCAGCGCGCCCTGGGCGATGCCGTTGGCCTGGGAGGCCATGCCGATGCGGCCGGTGTCGAGGGTCTTCATGACGATCTTGAACCCGTCGCCCTCCTTGCCCAGCAGGTTCTCCGCAGGGACCACCATGTCCTTGAAGATGATCTCCGCGGTCACCGACGCCCGGATTCCCAGCTTGTCCTCGATCTGCCCGATGCTCAGGCCGGGGTTCTCGCGCTCGACGATGAACGCGGACAGGCCCTTGATGCCCTTGTCCGGATCGGTCTTGGCCAAGATGACGTAGGTTCCGCCCACGCTCCCGTTGGTGATGAAAATCTTGTTTCCGTTCAGGACGTAATGGTCCCCTTCCCGCACGGCCCGGCTCTGCTGCGCGCCGGCGTCCGTGCCCGCGCCGGGCTCGGTGACGCACAGGCAGGCCAGCTTTCCGCCCGAGGCCAGGGGGGGCAGGTACTTGCGCTTCTGCTCCTCGGTGCCGTGGTTGAGGATGGCCCGCGCGGCGCCGATGTGCACGGCCAGGATGGCGCCGTGCGAGGCGCAGACCTTGGACAGCTCCTCCACGGCGATGGCGTAGCTCATGACGCCTCCGCCCGACCCGCCGTACTCCTCGGGAATGGACATGCCCATGATGTCCAGCTCGAACATGCGGGCGATGGTCTCGGCGGGGAAGCGGTGGTTCTTGTCTATCTCCGCGGCAATGGGCTTGACTTCGCTCTCGGCGAATTCGCGCACCATGTTCCGGATGAGTTCCTGCTCTTCGGTGAATGCGAAATCCATCGGGTTCTCCTTCTGCGTTGCGGCGCGATCTAGCGGACGTCTTCCACGTGGCGGCCGGCGATGGCGATGGCCTCGCCCTCGACAACCACTTCCCCGTGCTGATTGATGCACCGGGTGGCCATGCGCACGCGGTTCTTCTCCATCTTCTCCACCACCTCACACTCGGCGCGCAGGGTGTCCCCGATCTTCACCGGCCGCTTGAAATTGCACGTCTGCGAGACGTACAGGGAGCCCTTGCCGGGAAGATACATGCCCACCAGCGTGGAGAAGAGCGAGGCGGAGAGCATGCCCTGCGCGATGCGGCCGCCCATCTTCTTCCCCAGGGAGCTCTGCGTGGCGTACACCTCGTCCACATGGATGGGGTTGAAGTCGGCAGTCACCGCGGAGAAGCTGTGAATGTCGGACTCGGTAATGGTCTTGGAAAAGGACGCCATGTCCCCAACGTTGATCTCTTCGTATGTCTTGCCCACTTGTAAAGCTCCTTTCGGGGTGACAGTGCCGGTTACAGAGAAAGTCCCATCTTGCTGTCCCGGAAGATGCGCGCATCCATTTCCTTCAGGGATTCGGAAATCAAGGGACGAAATTCCATCTTGCCGATGATGTCCCTTTCGAGATCCACGCCCGGGGCGATTTCGGTCAGCATTATTCCATTCTCGGCATTGACGAACACGGCCCGTTCCGTGATGAACAACACCGGCTGTTCCTTGAATCTCGCATATTCCCCGCTGAATGTTACCTGCTCCAACTCTTTCACGAACTTGATGCCCGGTCCGTCCTGAACGATGCACAGTTTCCCGTCGCGCACCTCGATCTGCTGCTTGCCTGCGGTGAATGTTCCACAGTAGCAGACCTTCTTGGCGTTCTGGGAGATGTTGATGAAGCCTCCCGGGCCCACCACGCGCCCGCCGAACTTGGACACGTTCACATTGCCCCGGGCGTCCGCCTGGGCCAGGCCCAGGCAGGTGATGTCGATGCCGCCGCCGTCGTAGATATCGAAGATGTCCGGATGTTTGTACATGGCTCCGGCGTTGATGGCCCCGCCCAGGTCCAGCCCGCCCAGGGCCACGCCGCCCAGGATGCCGGATTCGATGGACAGGGTGATCCTGTCGGCGATGCCCTCTTCCTCGGCCACGGCCGACACCTGGTCCGGGATTCCGAGCCCCAGGTTCACCAGGGCGCCCCGGGTCAACTCCAGGGCGCCGCGCCGGCCGATGATCTTGCGCGGAGTGAGGGCCCCGGCGGGCCGGGGCGCCGCGGGAACCCGCGCCTCGCCCGACCACTCGGGGTTGTAGCCGGTTCCGGTGGTGTAGCTCTGGAAGGTGTTTTCCGGGGAGCCGACCACCAGGTAGTCCACCATGAACCCGTGGATCTTCACCAGTTGCGGGTTCAGGGAGCCGCGGGCCACGATCTTCTCCACGTGGACCACCACGGTGCCGCCGGAATTGTGCACCGCCGCGGCAATCTCCAGCTGGTCCGCGAAGGCGGCCTCCCGGTGCAGGGTGATGTTGCCGTCCTCGTCGGCGTACGACCCCCGGATGAAGGCGATGTCGATGGGGAAGGTATAGTAGAGAAGCTGCTCCCGCCCGTCTATCTGGAGCAGCTTGACCACGTCCCCCGATTCCCGGGCCCTGTCGTTGATCTTGCACCCTTCCATGCGCGGATCGGCGTAGGTCTTCAGGCCCACGTGGGTCAGCACCCCGAGCTTCTTCCCGGCGATGGCCCGCAGCAGGTGCGAACACACCCCCTGGGGAATGAGGAACGTGGCGATCTTGTTGTCCACGGTGAGGGCGCTGAAGGCGGGCTCCAGGCCGATGTGTCCGCAATACAGCCGGGTGACCAGTCCCTCCAGGCCTATGTGGTTGGCTCCCCGCTGCCCCCGGTCGCCGCAGGCCGCGGTGTGGAACAGCGTCAGATTCCGGGGGGAACTGGTTTTCAGGAACCGTTCCTTGAGTCCCACGAGCAGCTCCTCGGGGACGCCGTATCCATTGAAGCCGCTGACCGCCAAGGTCACCCCGTCCTTGACCAGCTCCGCGGCTTGATGTCTGTCGATCACCTTACAGCTCATGTTACATCCTATCGCATTTACGGGGTTTAATTGCCATGCTTTATGTGTTGACTTATCATTTTTTTTGCATAAAGCATGGACGCGGCCTACGTCGGTTGTCCGTTCCCTGCAGGTCGTGACTCGCGGCTCACCGCGGGTCGATGCGCTCGTGACTGGGAAGCTTAAGGGCGACCGTTCTCTGCCCGCCAGCAACGCTGCTCAAAGATCGGCGTAAACTCGTTGATGGTTGCAGCCTCCGGCGGCGTGCAGGGGGAGAGGGCTCTCCCCCCGCACGCGGTGATGATGCTATTTGGCCTGGGCGGGAAGCTCGGGATAATGCTTCCACGTCCGGCCGAAGCTCCAGGGGCTGGTGTTCTTCCGGTAGTTGGCCATGGCCTTGTCGAACTCGATGATGTTCCCCAGTACGCGGGCGAAGTCCGGGTTTTCCTTGGCCATGGTTTCGAAAACCTTGTTCCGGGCCTGTTCGATGCGCTCCAGGTCGGCATCGGAGAGACGGGTGGCGGTGACGCCCTCCTTGAGCATGTTCTCGGTGGCCTTCACGCTGCCGTAGGTGGTGACGGCCAGGGACCGGACGATCTGGGCCTCTGCGGCGCAGCTGACGATGGCCTTCAGGTCGGGCGGCAGGGAGTCCCACTTCTTCTGGTTGATCAGGAGGCCGTCCAGGGAGGCGGTCTGGTGCCAGCCGGGGGTGAGCCAGAACTTGGCCACTTCGTGGAGCTTGGCCATGTAGTCGGCGTAGGGAATGTTCATCTCGCAGCCGTCGATGACGCCGCGCTGGATCGACTCGTAGATGTCGTCCGAGGCCATGGTCACGGGCTGTCCGCCAAAGGCCTGGATGACCTTGCCGGGGATGAGGTTGCCCATGCGGATCTTCATGCCCTTGAGATCGTCGAGCGTCTTGAGGGGCTTGTTGGTCCGGATGCCCGACTCCTGGTCGGCGATGTGATGCGGGAAGTACTTGATGCCGTACTTGCCGAACATCTCCTCATAGATCTTCATGCCACCCGCCCCGTAGATCCAGATGATGTCGTCCAGGGGCGTGAATCCCATCACGTGGGATCCCAGCAGGTCGAACGCCGTGTTCTTGCCAATCCAGTAGCCGGGCCAGTCCGCGCCCATCTCCACCGCGCCGTTGCGGACCAGGTCGAACACCTGGTTCGTGGGACAGATCTGTCCGGCGGGGAACACCTTGATCTTCAAGCGCCCGGCGGACATCTCCTCCACCCGTTTGGCGAAGGCGCGCTCGGACTCCAGCATGACCAGTCCCTCGCCCCAGACCGAGGCCAGACGCCAGTTGAACACTTTGTCCTCGGCCGCCGAGGCGCCGCGGGGGCACACCAAGGCGAACGCCATGGCACATGCGACAACAACTCCCACTAGCTTCTTCATACGTCCCTCACAGGTGGTTTCCTGGTTGCCATACGCCCTTTTAACATGTGACAAAAACGACTCAGTCCTCATCGACTGTTCCATCCCACATGAAGAAAGTTGAATCGAGCAAAGCAAGAAACCTGCCACGGAACCGGTCGGCAGGCGGAAACGCCGTCGCCGCCTCGACCAGGGAGCAGGACACGCCATCTCGGGCATTGCAGGGGGGGGAGCCAGCCCTGCCCGGGCCGCGCGGCAGGCGGGCTGG
>Ga0228535_1003747_pt1 | contig 10208 bp, 12 predicted proteins | sample SJ1metagenome_FD_168457 | JGI IMG/M metagenome (GOLD analysis project Ga0228535, IMG submission 168457) | Enriched culture of PCE-dechlorinating microbial communities from Ithaca, New York, USA - SJ1 | ecosystem: Engineered > Modeled > Simulated communities (microbial... > Unclassified | place... | reverse complement strand
GAGATAAGGGCTTGGGAAGATGAACGCAACGCTCAAGTTGTTAAGGTGCTTTGGCGGTTTACGACCGCAGATGCTCGCATTAAGTTAAAACATCTCTATCCTCTAATTGAGGTTTGACAGACTACTAGTACTTAACGCGGATTTAACATGCAATTTCGTATACTGCAAATAACTAATTAAACACACATTAGATCAGAAATAGAAAGTGAGGATAAAATGTCAAAGCAAGTTAAAGTAATAGTCCTGAGTGTAGCATTGTTGCTGTTAGGGTCGACGATCGCATATGCAGGGACAAGTTACCAATATTACAACACAACAGTAGGTAGTTTTCACGGAAGTGGTTACACGTCTTACCAAACAAAAGCGTATGGTGGTGCGAACGGAGGATTAAGTTCGTATGGTGTCGGCGGTGATTACCAGGTGAGTGCTGCGATGGAAGACGATGACGGCACACATGGTGCGTATACGAACGGAATCACCGATAACACTTTCTATACCCTGGCCGGTAATTCAAACCATCTAGCAGGTGAATCGATCAGGGTCCATTTCAGAAATGGATGGACGACCCCAGTAAACGTACAAGTGGACGGGGCATGGGCCAGTAATTAGACTTAGATCTCTGGTTGAATAGTCTAAGAAATTGAAACAAGAAATTTACTGGACAGGCGTTACAGATTAAGGGCGACAGCTTAGTCTGTAACGCCATAGAATAGAGAGTAATGCATATTATTTGGAAATCAACAAGACGATTATCACTTGCTTGGCTAATTGCGACGTTTGTTTACACGACAGTCTTATTCTTTTCAATCAATTATTCAAGTAAGAATAGCTTGGTTTTATATCCGATTCAACCATTTATCTTTGGTTCCGAACCGGTAGATTTGTTCTTCTCTTTATTTACGACTATCCCATTCGTCTGGCCAATATACTTTTTGAGAAAAGACAACTTTCTTGAATATGTATCCATGCGGATCAAGCTCAATAAGTATCTGGTCTTTCAAACTTTGGCATCTCTGGCGCTATGCTTTGTGATGGTGCTGTTGGTGAATTATTCAGGTTTTCTATTCTCTTTGCGTATGGCAAATATCTCCACTGGCGTGCAAGGACCTACCCTGACTGGCTATATTTTGGGTGAGATGCAATTGTTGGATCCGCTCAAATTTGGATTGCTTTGGAGTTTCTACAAAGCCGTGATCGGGTTGCTGATTTGTTCGCTCGGGATTATCTTTGCTTATTACGTTAAGAACCTGTTTCTGATGTTCTTAGCGCCCTTCGCCCTGATTTTTTTAGAAAACTTTATAACCGGTGTTACCGGTTTAGCCAGGTTCAGTTTTACAACTACATATGTCCTCAACCGCCTTAGCCCCAGTGCTATGCTGCCCAAAAACCTTCTCGTCGGTATATCCACGTTCATCGGATTGACTATTATCACTCAAAGAGTTCTTGTTCACCATGAACGGTAAAATTATTAAGTCAAAGGTCATCAATCTCTTCCTGGCGAACAAAGCGCTTTTGGCCTTGAATTTTTGTGTGCTTTGTTTCGTTGCAGGTTCTGCCAGGGCAACAGCAATCACCTATCATTTGGGGTTATTCGACTACGCACTGCTTGTTCTGGTGGATCATTATTACGTTTTGTACTGCCTGTTGCCGATTATGCTCGTGATTATCACAAAGCATCTCCGCAGCTTGAGTGACATTGAAAAAATAAGATATCGCAACACCAACCAAATGATGCGGATTGAGATTTTATCTTTCACCGTTTGGTTTACATTCTACTTATTCTCAAGTCTCCTGATTGTCTTGCTGATTGGCCTGCCAACTTTCAAACCGAATGTTTTCGCCGGGAACTTTGGAGGTAGCAGTCACAATGAAATATTGCTCCTCTTAGGTGAGTACGCAGCCTTTTCGAAGATTCCAATCATATCTATTCTTGTAGCCCTGCTTTGTTATGGTTTTGGATTTACAACCTTGACCGCGATCTTATCATTGATCAACAATAAAAAGGGGTCGCGGGAGAGTGTCAGTGCTGCTGTGGTCATCTTGGTGCTTACATTCATCGGCTTTCATACGTCATTGTCAGAAAAATTACCCAACTTGTTTTTAAGTAATTACATTATCTTTCACCGCGGGCTTTTCATCAATGGACTGCCTTCGTTTCTGCTGACCGTTCTCACCGGGTTAGGTATAATCCTTTTTGCACTGGGTTACAGACCGCCAACAATTGCCAGGAACTCACTTCTTGGCGAATTAACGATTTCCAGAAAGATGAAGCAAATTACTTTTCTTTTTATCAGCGGTCTGATTTTGATTGAATACTTCCAGTTGGTTTATGAAGGTAACTCTAACATCCGGGATCTTGCAATCCGGTTCTTGTTAGGCACAAACACGGATATTCAATCTTTCATCGGCTGGATCAAAATATGCTTAATTTACTTTTCACCGCTCTTTTTCGTAGGGGTTTCAATTTCGAAAATTAAACAGTATCAGGAACTGCCAATTTTTATGCGTTTTGAAAGCATTGCTAATTTGCGGTGGAACATTCTCCGGCAATACGCAGCCTTTGTTCTGCAATATGCAGGATTTATAGCAATTTTCCTGACCATTCTATTCATATTTGGGAAAAATTCCACTCCCATGTCTATGGCATTATACGAATCCTTCGGCATTCAACTCACCACACCTCATTTCATCGGAAACATCTTTGTCTTTATTATCACCATGCTGTTCAACCTTGTGCTTTTTCTGATGATCAGTCAGGTAGCCAATGAAACAGTTGCTTTTATAGGAATCATATCCTTGTCTTTTGTTAACTTGCTTGTGCCCGGCATTCATCTTTTCGAGATTAATCCAGGCATCCTGATATTCCTTGAAAACATGCGACAAGGAGTGGATTGGCTTTTAATCAAAATCGCGCTCATGTTAAGCGTTTCAATTGGATTTTTAATTTTCGTTAGGAGAAGGATTCATGCCAATCATTAGACTCACAGATGTATCAAAAAGGTTCAAAGAAAAAGTATTATATGAAGATGTAAACCTATCTGTTGAAGAGGGCGCGTGTGTCGGGATTGTTGGTGCAAATGGCAGCGGTAAGAGCGTGCTCTTTAAATTGATTACAGGACTGGAATCAGCAGACACCGGCACAATCCATGTCAAAGGCAATCTCGTCGGCAAAGACCTGAACTTTCCACAAGGAGTCGGCCTTTTTGTCAATCAGCCCGGATACATCCAATACTATGATGGCCTCACCAATCTGAAACTTCTCGCTGAAATTCAAAACAAGGCAGGAGAGGATACGATCCGGTCGTTTATGCTGAAAGTACACTTGGACCCGGACGATAAGACAAAAGTTGCAAACTACTCTGCAGGCATGAAACAGAAATTGGGGATTGCTCAGGCTATCATGGAAGGTCAGGACATTGTATTGCTTGACGAACCTTTTAATGCTCTCGACTATCAAACAAATAATGATGTAATGGAAATATTAGTTGACTTGAAGGGTCAGGGAAAAACCCTTTTAATGACCTCACATCAACATGGTTACTTAGAAAAACTTTGTGACCATCTCTTTATAATTGTGGATAAGAAATTAGTGGTGTTTGACGATGAAGTAAAGAGGAGGTACTTCGTTTTCTAGATTTCTTTACATTGAATTTCATGCAATCAATTGAATTCAAAGAAAAAATGGCTAAGCGCTGGAATAAATTCACGACAATCGTCATAGACTAGCACGAAACCAGAAAAATCTCCAATGTCAGGTTTTTTGCCTCGAAATACGAGAGAAAGATTCCTTGGGGGCGATAATCAAGGATTCATGGCAAACATTAATTGATTCTCATCTCAGATTACAATTACCTCATGCCTGATCCATTCTTGTGGAGAAACCATAAATTAGTTAGTCACCTTCCAGGAGGAAACTCGGTCATTCAATGCGCCAAAGCTACTACAGTTTGCGAAACAAGACGCAGAATCGCCAGCATAATTCGGTAAATCGTATACATAAATGTTGTTGCACCCGGAATAACCAGAGCCAGAACTGATACGATTATCAACAGAAGCGGAAACCTGACTGACCCCATAGCTAATACTGGAAGAACACATAGAAGAACCATAGTAATAAATTAACGCTGATTCATAATTTGTTTTATCATAAAAGTTAGCAATGAAATATGTAGTGTTTATTCCAAAGTCCGTTAATTGAGAGCTTGTCCCACATTGCTTCGTAAGGATATTAGAAATGGACTTACCAGGTTGTAATGGCTCTAACAACACGTGGCAAATCGTATGAGTTTCATACGGGTTTCCAGCTTCATTTAATCCATCAGTGGTATAGCCTGTTACTGGCTTAACAAAGCAGAAACAAACTAGAATAGAAACTAAAAGTACCCGAATGTAAATTTTAGCTGTACGGTTTTTCATTTTTCTCCTTTTAATTACTTTATGCGACCTTGTTTTCCTGGAAGTCAGGGACAAAAATCTCTACCTCAGTACCATTACCCAATTCGCTCTTTATAGAGATCCGACCGCCTAATCTATTTACCAGCGCTTTCACGATAGGTAAACCCAATCCAGAACCGCCAGTTTGTCTTGATTTGGATTTGTCGACTCGGTAAAAACGAGTAAATATCTTTTCAAGATCCTCCTTATCGATTCCGATGCCGTTATCCTCAACCCGTATCTCACAACCTTCTTCTGTTTGAATAGATGAGACAACGACCTTTCCACCAGGTTTGTTATGCAAGATGGAGTTTTCAATGAGGTTTGTAATGATTGTTTGGAGGAACAGAGGTTCCGTTTTTAGAATATGGTTCAAGTCAGTCAAATTTTGGATTTCAATATTCTTGTCTCTGGAAAGTGGTAACAAAAGTTCGATGGTTTCTGCTACGAGGGTTCCGACATTAACATTGGACGGAATAATACTTTGATCCGATGATAAACACTTAAGCTTCATGATCAATTGCTCTAATCGGGCAGTAGAACGATCAACTGTTGCACAAAGAGAGTAAAAATCTGCCGGAGTAACACTTGTCTTTTTATTATCAACATCAACCTTCATACGGATTGAAGCGACCGGGGTTCGAAATTCGTGAGCAACATCAAGCAAGAATTGTTGCTGGTTTTCGAATTGTTTCTCGAACCTTCTTAAACTTAAAATGATTGCGGCATGTAGGTCAGAAAGTTCCTGGTTCGGCATGATTTCACCTAGCAACTCAGTATTTGTTTTAGTTCTTGATGAAATGGATTGGGAAAGCTCTTCAATCGGAGTGCTTATAAACTTACTCAAAAAAACGGATAGAAGAAGACCAATCAGTAACGCACCAACTAAAGTCAAACCAATTGTTTTTTGTAACCTGATCTGTAGCAGGTCGAGCGCTACAGACTCCATACCCTCTATGTCCAAAGTGATAACTGGGTTGGGTGTTTTCTGTGCTTGTGGGTTTCCTGGTTCAATCGAAGAGGTTGGCTCGATTCTTAATAATTGCACTTCGCGGAATACCGAAGATTGAATTAAATTCGATAAAGAAATGAAAAGGATCGCGCCCAGTACGGTAAAGACAATGATTATCAGCAGGATTAATTGCCAACGTAGAGGATACTTTGACAACGGATTTCGGAACACAGAGGAAGGTGTATTTAGCATTTGAACCTCAACTTGATCATATCGGATAGCGTGTTAAATCCACATTAAATCAGAATGTGGATTCTATTCAATTACAAGGGTATAGCCGATGTTAACAGTCGTTACAATCACAGGATTGGTAACTCCAGCTTTTCTAAGTTTGGTTCTCAGGTAACTTATCTGCGTGCGCACAGAATTAGAAAACAGAGCATCTTGTTCTCCCCAAATGTGTAAAATCAGCTCTTCCGCAGCAACCACCTTACCGATATTTTGTGTCAAATACTCCAACAAACTGTACTCTTTGGCAGTTAGTTTGATCTCTGAATCAGCTATATAAACCATTCGAAGGTTTGTATCGATTGAAAGTTGTCCTACCTCCACCAAGGGTCTTCTGACGTTAAGATTTCTACGACAAAGAGCTCTGATACGCGCTAATAATTCATCGAAATGGATTGGCTTGGAAAGATAATCATCTGCACCTTGATCCAACCCTTCAATCTTTTCAAACACCTCTCCACGTGCTGACAGAATACAAATCAATGCTTTGGGATTGATACTTCTGAATTTATCGCAAAGAATTAAACCATCAGTATCCGGTAAGTTAAGGTCTAACAATATAAGGTCGTATGGATACAGGTCATACAAAAACAAGGCCTCTTCACCATTTAAAGCAACGTCTACGACATAGCCTTCATTCCTTAAGCCTTCAGATAAAGAATCAGAGAAATCTTCTTCATCATCGACGAGTAAAATCCGCATTATTCTTCTCTACCAAACAAGTCCGACATTTACTTATTTTACCAAACTAGCGAAGATTGTTTTTTTACAGTTAATGCAGAATTAATGCCAGCTACTGTAAATTGGGATTATGCAACTCTTCACATCAATCAGGTACATCTATGAGACCTATTCATCACAAAGCCGATTTGTAGGGTTTAGTTTTCAAGGGCTTATTAGACAAAGCCTAATCTGGAAATAGAAAGTCATCGAGATCAACTACAGGAAAAGTTCTGCCTTCAACAAAGCAGAGCTTTTTTTCTATTCCCGTTCTCACCCACATTGGCAAATCTTCTTTGAGCGCTGTTTTAAGAAGCGAAAGGAGATGACATGATCCCTGGAACATTTGAATTAGGTGTCTGTTACGCGTTCGATTCTTATTGCAAACGGATATTAAAGAACGAAGCAATCAATGCTCACAAAGCAATGAACAGACGAAAAAATAGAATTCTCAATTTTTCAGATCTAGCTCTTGATGAAGAGCATCTATTCATCAATCCTGACCCTATGGATGTCTTGTCCGAATATCAAATTAATGGATTATGGATAACCAATGAGCTCTTAAAAGCTGTAATCCAAAACCTACCGGAACCTTTAAAGCAGATCATCAACTTGTATTATTTTGATGGTCTTAATGATGGAAAAATAAGCGAGATAACACAGATACCAAGAAGTACGATTCAGAACTGGCGGACTTCTGCTTTAGAAAAACTTAAGCATGACTTGGAGAAAATCGCTAATGGCTGTCCAGAAATTTGAAAACGAACCTATACCAACAAACAGATTGATTCCATACGCAGTGATTATCTGTGCCGTGCAGGGTGATCCAACAGCTATGGATCAAGTTATCAGCTATTACAACCCTTACATCGCCTACTTATCCAGACGTAATGTCAGAGACGAAGAAGGCTTTTTTACCAAGATGCCGAATCATGAAATTGAGGCTCAGCTTACTTCTCGGTTAGTCCGGGCTGTTGTTCGTTTCAAAATCCTCAGCGGGCCGAGTCAAGTTAAATGAACACCGATATAAAGAAACCTGAACCAAAGGGGGCGAATGCCATTATTAGATACAGCCTTCAATTAGCTATGCTAAGTCGCCTCCTTAGCAATGAATTGATCACAAGATCTGAGTATGAAAAAGTTCGAAGCAAGTTAATGGATAAATATAGTGTAATTTCTGAAATATGGATTCAACCTTTACCCCTTAATAGTGTACAATCTAATATGGTTGATACACACAGTGAGGTGAGGGATAATGAAACCAGTTGAAGTTATTAAAGGACAAGGCTCAGTTCCTCGTCGAAGGCACGGTCAGGAAATTGAACGGCTACGCGTGGCAGCCTATTGTCGTGTCAGCACGGACAGTGAGGACCAGCTAAGCAGCTACAAATCCCAAGTACAACATTACACGGAGTTTATAAAATCCAAAAGCGAATGGGTCTTCTCTGGTATCTATGCTGATGAGGCAATCACAGGAACACAAATCAAAAATCGGGAGGATTTTCAACGACTCGTCAACGATTGTATGAATGGAGAGATAGACCTGGTTATCACCAAGTCTATCTCGCGGTTTGCCAGAAACACGCTGGACACCTTGCGCTATGTTCGTATGCTGAAAGAGAAGAATGTCGCTGTCTTCTTTGAAGAGGAGAATATCAATACTCTTACCATGGATGGTGAGCTGTTGTTGGTCATTTTGAGCTCCGTTGCACAACAGGAAGTCGAAAATATTTCCGCTAACGTTAAAAAAGGTCTCCGTATGAAAATGCAACGGGGTGAGATTGTCGGCTTCCAGGGTTGCCTGGGATATGACTATCATCCGGAGGATAAATCCCTAACGGTAAATGAGGAAGAAGCTAAAATCGTCCGATATATCTTTCAGCGGTATATCGAAGGGGCAGGCTGTACGATTCTTGGAAATGAGCTGCAAAACCTGGGCTACAAAACCAAAAACGGGCATGCCAAATGGCCCGCATCCACCGTCATTAACATCATCAAAAATGAAAAGTATAAGGGGGATCTCCTCCTCGGAAAAACCTTCACAGTAGATCCTATATCCAAACGCCGTCTGGAGAATTTCGGGGAGCAGGACAAGTACTACATTAAAGATCATCACGAGCCAATTGTTTCGGAGGAGGTTTTTACAAAAGCTCAGGAAATCCTTGCAAGACGAGGTTACCCTAGACGACTAAATCCGGAAGGGAAGCGTGAGAAATACAGTCGTAAATACGCATTTAGCAGCTTGTTACAGTGTGGGTTTTGTAAGACTAATCTGAACAGACGCAGTTGGCATGCAAGTGCAAGACATAAGAAAATCATCTGGCAATGCACTTTGGCTACCAAAAGAGGCAAAAGGTTTTGCCCAGAAAGCAAAGGAATTGAGGAAGGCATTATTGAGAATGCTTTCCTTGAAGCCTACAAGCTTCTTTGTGGAAACGACAAAGCAATTATTGATGAATTTCTAACACTGACCGAAGAGACGCTTGCTGAAGAAAATGTGGAAAAAACCATCAGAAGAATTGAAAAGGAATTGCTTACCACTGATCACAAGAAGAGCAAACTCATTGATTTGCGGCTTGAAGGAACAATCGACGAGGAGTCTTTCTCCAGGAAGTTATTTGAAATTGACAGTAATCTCGACGCCCTGAATTCAACACTAAACGATTTATCCGCAACCAAAGACCAACAGGACGACCTTCGATCACGGATACAGAGTTTTAGGTCAACACTTGAAAACCAGCCAATCTTGGAGAAATTCGACCGATTCGTATTCGAAAGCATAGTCGAAAAAGCAATTATTGGAGGATATGGCGAAGATGGAAAACCAGACCCTGGTTTAATCACCTTCGTTTTCAAAACCGGATATAAGGAAAAGTTACACAAAAGTAAATTCGAAGTTTTGAGAAGAGAATTTGATTCAGATGGCAATCAAATCGTTCCGTGTACTTTTTCCCAAAACGAGGACGTTTCTATGTCTTCCTTTAGTAACTCAAACACACGTTGAGACGGTGGTATTGATGTCAAGAGTGGATAAATAGTATTATTCAAAGTACTGATAAATAAAAGGTTTCCAAGAGTAAAGGATTTCTGTCTGATGTCTGGTAGTACCTTTTAACCTTGAAAGTCCTTATTCTTATTTATTGAGGAAACAAGTCGACTGTAATAAAGTGCGTGGGGTTGAGTTGACAGATTAGATAATTTTGTAGGGTCGAGGAGACAGTTCATCAAGGAGACAATTCAGAGGCAGTTCAGACAGCAATTCTCAATGTGAATAATACTGAAAAGGCAGCAATACACTATTAAGGAACGCAAACCACGAAAAAACCTTTGAAACCAGGAATAATTGTCTGCGTATCATTAATTTCAACGTTTTTCGGATGGCATACCATGTATTTGAAGCAGAAATATGAAGTGTTTTCTTTGGTGGTCGGTGCAACAGCAGTAAATTCCCTCGATTTGGAACAAAATCAAACCCACTACTTCCATATTGAGAATTGCTGCTGAGAGGGTGTTGAAAAAAGAGGAGAATAGGTGAAAATGCCTGCTCATAAGCTGGAATTTCATCGAAAACAGGGGTAATCATGCCTCAGGGCTGTTCATAATTCACTTGTTTTGGTTGTTTTTTACCTGCCTTTTGACCACTATCGACAATACACCCTGGGTTAAGCGGCTGAAGCGGGTTGCACCTTGAAGCCGACCCCCGTCAGGAGTTTGACCAATCGTTTCAAATTGAGCGCCATCGCGGTGAAGAAGGCCTGCACCGCGAACTTCACTTTGCCAAGATAGCGACAACGTCCCAGCCCATGCCCTTGCT
>Ga0228535_1003746_pt1 | contig 10209 bp, 12 predicted proteins | sample SJ1metagenome_FD_168457 | JGI IMG/M metagenome (GOLD analysis project Ga0228535, IMG submission 168457) | Enriched culture of PCE-dechlorinating microbial communities from Ithaca, New York, USA - SJ1 | ecosystem: Engineered > Modeled > Simulated communities (microbial... > Unclassified | place... | reverse complement strand
CGGTGACTGGAAACGGGCACCGCCGCCGGCTTCGAAGTGGGAGATGCCAGCCTCGCGGGCTGCAGCTACTGCGGGCATGAAATCCTTGGTGAATACGCGTGCGCCATAGACAGACTGGAAGCCGTCACGGAACGCGGTGCACATGAACTTGACTTGTTTTTTCATTTGGAATTGTCCTCCGGGTGTTACTTATTCTTTCGACTTGGCGAATGCGGCCACGATGGCGGCTGCAATGTCCGCCTCACTGGCAGGGCTTGCAGAAATGGTGGCGGCAGAGGGACTGCTCACAACGACTGTCGGTTTCTTTGCAGGTGCTATCTTTCTTGCAATGGCGCTCATGCCTTTGGTAAGAAAAACCAGCAACGTAAGAAACACAAACACCGTAGCGATACCCAGAACCATGAGGATTACCCCATTCTCGAGCTGGGCGATTAGCTGCTCTTTCGGTAGTTGCGCTAAGAATACCATACGAACTCCTAAAAAGGTTTATAGTGACCGTAGTCAAGGACTACGAGAAACGCACTAGTCCTGAGTATATCGGAATCAGAGGTGGTGTTTCAAGTAAAGGTAGGATAAATGATTAGGTTAATTCTGAAAAACTTGGAACACAATTGCAATAATATACAATTTACACGAAGAGTTTTTCAGTCGGCTCCAGGAATTTTTCTAGTCTGTGAAAGTAGTTGTTCTGTCATACATATGGAGGGACTATCGATTTTCTTACATTTTTGCTTGCTTGTGCAAAGCCGGGTGGGCTTGCAAGCGGCCAGCCTGCCAAGGAGTTCTCTTGTCTGTTTTGGCGGTTTATCGTAAGGTACAGAGGGCTGGATTGCCGAAGGAGAACGAATAAGGAATGTCTGAAGGTGTGGATTTTGCACAGAGGATTGCCGAGGACAAGGCAATCAGAAATCATCTGGATAAAATAGGGCGGAAGATTTTGATCATGAGTGGAAAGGGCGGAGTCGGCAAGACCACGGTAACGGTAAATCTTGCCAATGCCTTGGTCGACAGCGGCTGTACCGTGGGCATCCTCGATACCGACCTGCATGGGCCGAACGTGGCAAAAATGCTGGGTTGCGAAGCAGGAATTCTCACCACTGAAGACGGAGGGGAGACTTTTTATCCTGTAGAGGCTCGTCCGGGTTTGAAGGTCATGAGCCTGGCCTTTGCCATCAGTGAACCGGACAGTCCCATTGTCTGGCGTGGTCCGATGAAAATTGCTGCAATCCGTCAGTTCCTTGCCCAGGCCGACTGGGGCGAGCTGGATTACCTGCTCATCGACTCTCCTCCGGGAACCGGAGATGAGCAACTTACCGTCTGCCAGACCATACCTGAGTTGACCGGCACCATCATTGTTACCACACCTCAGCAAGTGGCCATTCTCGATGCGCGGCGCAGTGTGAATTTCTCGCGCAAGATGGGTGTCGCCATTTTGGGTGTGGTTGAGAACATGAGCGGTTTGATCTGCCCGGGCTGCAACACCGAGATTCCGATTTTCGGCATCGGCGGCGGCAGGAAGATGGCCGATCAGATGAACGTTCCATTCTTGGGCAGGGTTCCCCTGGAGGTTCCTCTCATGGAAGCAGAGGATGCGGGAAAGAGCTACTTGAGCCTGCAACCCGAGAGCGTTTCGGCCAAGGCAATCAGGGATATCGCCCTTCTGATCAATAGCGGGACTGCAGTTTCTTCGCACCGCAGTACTGAGTTCGCAGGAACCGCTTCCTGCGCCCCTTCGGCCTGCTCGAGCTGTAGCAGCAACTGTCCGTCAAGAAAAGGAGTGTGAGCCATGTTTGATCCGTTTACCCATGATGAGGGAAAGTCCAATACTCATTTACTGTGGAAGTCAGGCAAGCGTGAACGGGTCTTCAAAGGTCCGATCTTTGATATTTGTACGGTACAACGCACCAGCAGTGATGGGCGCAGTTCCACCTTCATCGAGGTTGACTGCCCGAAATGGGTAACGATTATTCCTTGGTTCCGTAACGAGGAGGGCGTACCGATGTTTGTCATGGTGGATCAGTTCCGCCATGGCTCGGCAACCGTCACCCGGGAGTTCCCGGCCGGGGTCGTGGAAAAGGACGAGGACCCCATGGATGCAGGCCTCAGGGAGCTGAAGGAAGAGACGGGCCTGGTAGGACAGAGGGTGACTGCACTGGGAAATGTGAGTCCGAATTCCGCTTTCATGAACAATAGGTCCTATTTCTATTTGGTCGAGGATGTGAAGCATACCAGCGGTCAGGAGCTCGACCCGAATGAGCAGCTCGAGGTACTCTCCATCCCGGTGCAGACTGTCATCGACCGGATGGGTACGGGAATCTATGACAATGGGATCATGATGATCGCCTTGGGATATTTCCTGCGAGAAGCAAAGAAACGACCTGAGTTGGTCACCATCCAACAGTAAGGAGAGACAATGAAACAGAAACACTTCGCGGTAATCGGTCTTCTGGTTGCAATCGCCCTGCTTTTCAGCTCGTGCATGTCCAACAAGGATTTGGTGCGGACCATCGAGGTGTCGGCAACCGGGGAAGTAACCCTTGTTCCCGATATCGCATCCTTCTCCATCCAGGTCAGCGAGTTGGGAAAAACCACCAGTGAAGCCCAAGCGTTTGCCAATGAAAAAATGGCCCGGTTGCTATCTGTCATGAGAGCCAATGGAATTGAAGAGAAGGATATAAAGACTACCATGCTGAATCTCAGGCCCAGTTACCAGTGGATTGAGGGAAAGCAGTATTTGGAGGGTCAGATCGCCAGCCAGACGCTTTCGGTAACTCTGCGCAAACTGGAAAACCTGGGGACCTTGATCGACCAGCTTGGAGATGTGAGCGGCATCTACTTGAACTCGGTCATGTTGGACAAGGAAGATAAATCAATAGGTTTGGAGGAAGCTCGACAGCAGGCTGTCCAAAAGGCTCTGTCGAAGGCCGAGCTTTATGCAAAAGAGGCTCGGATGCAGGTCGGAAGACCCATCACGATCAGCGAGTATTCAACTGCATCAAACCCCTACAATACCCGGCTGAAGATGGCTATGGCCAGTGAAGCAGCCTATGACATGGCTACAGAGATTCCTGCCGGTACCATGACGGTCACTTCCACGGTCTCAATGGTATTGGAAATGTATTGAAATTGTGTATGTAATTGGTTTTTCTGCAAGCTGTTATACTTTTTTTGAAAAAAGGCTTAACAGAACATGCAATTGCTGATATAGTGTAGTAGTCCGAACGGTTAGGCGATTGACTTATGTCATGAATGACCTACCGAATGTCCTGCTCGTTTTTTTCCCCCTCATATCTGAGGTAACGGCAGGTACACTCCCGCGCTATTGCGGAACTCCTTCAAGGGTGCAAGCTTGGGGGAGTTTTTTTTGCTTCCTTCGCAATTTGTACCTAATAAATAGGGAGAATATATCCTATAAATCAGGGATACTTGAGTATATCCCATGAGGAGGTGGTCATATGCTGATCGACATGAGAAATTTGGTATCCATAACCGAAGCAAATCGAAATTTCTCGAAGGTGGCAAGAGCAGTGGATGAAAACGGCTCAGTGGTTATTTTGAAAAATAATGCTCCTCGTTATGTCCTGGTATCTTTCGAACAAATGATGGAAGCCGAGCAAGTCGGGGATGATGAGTTGTTGGAAATCTCCAGGCGCACATTCAACCTCCATGCGAAGGCGTATAAAGAACTTGCAACATGAGGCGAATCAGCATAGATCAGGTCCTGTTCATCCACAAGTATCTCATTGAAGTTTCGGGAGGAGTGGACGGCATCCGGGATTCTCTCTGGCTGATGGTGTGTGGGGTTTTGTAGAGATTCTTGCTTGGATTTCCAAGCATATATGAGAAGTATGCTGATATGGCCTTATTCTGCGTACTCAAGCTTTCCTATGTTGCGTGAAAGTCGTTTGAGTTTCAAGGAACCCTCAAGAAAGAACACTCCTTGCGGTTACAGGTTGAAGGTGTGTTTTTAAAGTCCGGACAATTTTCATAATGCCCCAGAATATGCGGCCTAGATTCTGCTCCTCTTATACGCATTGCGCTTTCTCCACAGGTGGGCGAACATGAACTTCTCCCCCTTGGCAGTGTCGCGTGCCTCGAGGTAGGCGAGAATTTTCCGGTGTTCATCCTGCGTCTGAATCTTCCCCTGGTTGGAGAGCCTTTGATAGAAGAGCAGGCTGTTTGTATCCAGGTTCAATCTGCTGAACGTGGTCAACAGAATTGCGTTGTCTGAAGCACGTACCATTTCCAGGTGGAATTGAAAGTTCAGATTGCTGAAGTGCATCACCTCATCTGGTTTGTCCATATGGCAGCGAAGGGGTGATGGCTATATCAACCATGAAATTGTTATCGACCAAACAGTTGCAGGAGCCTTCCCATATGATCATATTCTGCGTGCTTAAGCATCTGTAGACCCAGCCGGTCTCAATGGCAAGGCCCCATTTCATCACTGAGATGGGGCCTTCTTGAATTTAGGCAAACACCGCTGCCATATAGTCGTTGATGCTTTCACCCTCATACATCAACCGATACAGGGCCTGCACCAGGGGATACTCATCCTGCACGCCCTGCTGCCGCGTGGTTTCTCCCATGAGCTTGACGGTTCTGCTGCCTTCGATGACGGTTGCCGAGGTCCCGCTGTTGTCGATGGAGAAGCCCTTCCCCATGAGCAGGCCGAGGGTTCGGTTGCGTGACAGGTCGTTCAGGCTGGTAAGCCCGAGGTCTCCGATACCGCAGTAGCAGAAGATGGTATCGGTACTGCATTCGAAGAGGGCAAGGAACTTCCTCATCTCAGAGACTGCCTTGGTGTAGACAAGAAAGTCGACGTTTGGGGAGTTGAATCTTCCACTGACCAGCCCGATTGCAATGGCGTACATGTTCTTGAGGATGCTCATCAGCTCAACCGAGCGGATATCGCTGGTGTAGTCCAGGTACAAGCCTGTCCCCTTGAGAATGCTCTCCTTGAGCACCAGGTAGTCCTCTTTCCTGCCTCCAAAGGTGAAGGAGGAGGGAAGGCCGTGCAGAACCTCGATGGCGAAGGTCGGACCCTTCATGCTCGCGGTACGGGTGAAGGGAATCTGCTCGGTGATGAAGGCACCGTCGTCGCTCATTCCCTTTGCCAGGTTGATCACCATGCAATCGGGTTTTGTCAGGGCTTTGATCTCTTCGGTGAAGGGGACAATCGCCTTCGAGGGGATGACCAAGAGAATGCAGTCGGCCGAACGGAAGATCTGCTTGTCGCTTGTGGCCCTGATGCTGGTATTCAGAAAGTGCGTGGGAAAATATTTGGTGTTCCGATGATTTTTGTTGATGTCTTCAACAACGTCCTCCTCGATGGACCAAAGGATGACGGTGTTGGTCGTATTCCATGAGAGCCGTTCGGCCATGGCCGTGCCGAAGACACCGGCTCCCGCGATTATGATGGTCTTGTGATGGTACAAGGCAAAACTCCTTTTCCGTGCGGCCAGATCATGGTTCTATGGGGAATGTCAGCTTCGTAAAAGATTGTTTGGTCCTCGGCTACGAAACCAAGACGTTGGTAGAACCCTTCGCTCTGCACCTGGGCATGGATGTATACCTGCCCCTCGGCCAAGGCCAAGGCACAGCGTACCAGCAACTTTCCCAAACCCTGCTTGCGGTACTCCCGAAGGATTGCAATCCGCTCGAGCTTGGTTCCCTTGCTGGTTGTCCTGATGCGAAGCGTCCCAGCCGCTTCGTCGCCGAAGAGGAGCAACAGGTGTGCACATGAAGGATCGTTTCCATCGAAATCGATGGCTTCGCTGACACCTTGTTCTTGTACAAAGACAGAACGGCGTACCTGCTGGCACAGGGCAAGGTACGCTGCATTGGTTGGGAGCGAGGCGGTTCCTGCTTCCAGATATATGACAGTCTGTTCCATTCTGCCCATGATACCGGGAAGCGCCGGTTGCAGGCAAGAGATGCTATGATTCTTTCTGGACACGCTTGGGCTTCTTGCGTTAGCCTCTAGAAGTTCGGGAGGCCAAGCATGAATGTGATAGTAATCGGAAACGGGGTGGCCGGGGCGACAGTTGCTGCAAAGCTTGCAGCAAAGGGTGTGTCCGTGCAGCTTTTCAGTGAGGAACCGGTGGGCTTTTACAGCCGGATTCTGCTTCCCCAGGCACTGTGCGACAAGGAAGCCCTGCAGGATTTGATCGCCAAGAGCGATCCTCCCTACCTTCAGAAGCGTGCAGCCACAGCCATCGATCCCGTCAAAAAACTGGTCTACAGCGGAGCTGCAGCTTTTCCTTATGATAAATTGGTCATCGCCACCGGCAGCCGGTCGCGCATGCTAGACATTTTCTCCTGTACCGATGGAGCTTGCGCCCTGAGGACTTTCAGTGATGCCCAGAATATCAGTGATACCATCGAAAACCCGGTTGTTGTCCTGGGTGGTGGGTTGCTTGGGCTGGAAACCGCCCTCTGGGTGAAGAGAAAGGGTTTTGAGGTAACCGTCCTTGAAGCGGCCGATCGGATTCTCGTCCGTCAGCTGGACACCGAAGGGGCCTCGATCCTCAAGGCGCACTTGGAAGGACAGGGATTGGTGATCAAGGAAGGAGTGAAGACCCGGGCACAGAAGGTGGACATGGGTGGCCACATCAGGGCTTTGGTGACAGAGGGAGAGGATGAAGTACCCTGTCGTACGCTCTTGCTCTCTTTGGGAGTATTGCCTGAGATCACCTTGGCAAAGGCTGCAGGGCTGAAAACCAATCGCGGTATCGTGGTCAACCAATTCCTGCAAACCAGCGATAGCGACATTCTGGCCATCGGTGACTGTGCCGAGTATGAAGGCCAGGTTCCCGGCATCATACCCGTCGCCCTTGCAATGGCCGAGACTGCTGTTTCCAACCTTCTGGGTGAGCAGAAACCGTATCAGACGCCGGTGCTCTTCACCCGTTTCAAGGGTGACGGGCTCGATGTGGTCAGTGTGGGTTCCATCGAAGGACCTGCACACAAGAATCGGAACGGAAATCGCTATGAGGCGTATTGTGTGCAGGACGGCATGCTGAAGGGGGCCATTCTGGTGGGAAGCACCGCCCATTTGGGCTTTGTGCGTTCCCACTATCAGAAAGAGGTCTCGGATGAGGAGATTGCAACCCTACTTGCTTTCTAGGTTGATCTTCTTGAAGATGTAGATCCTGTTGCCGAAGTCGCCCAACACCCGGGTCATGGCATCGTAACCGGTGCCGCCAAACTGCTGGTTCAGCTTGATGCCGCCGTAGGCTACTTGCTCACCGCTGACACGGTAGTGCTCGATTTCACTTTCCAGAGAGATGGCCTTGCTGATCGTATCCTGGGCAAAGCCTCCTTCAGTGATGGGAACAGGACTCACCCTATTGAGCAGATCGCCGAACATCTTGATGTCGATCTTCTGCTGGCGGGGGAACACCTCATAGACGGCGTTCACATCAACTGCTTCCACCCTCAGTTTGTCCGAGCCGGGGTTGGGCATGTTGAGTTTCTGGGCGAAGAGTACGAGCAGCTCACTCTTGTCGTGGCTGGCAACAGCCCAAACCACTTGGTTGGAGTGGCTGTTTGCCAGCTTGATGCGGGTGAACGTCCCATATTGAAGCAGTGACCGATGGGCTTTGTAGAACGCAATTTGGCTCCTGATCGCCTCCTTCTGCTGTCTTTTGAGCTTGGTGACATCAAGCTCATACCCAAGCACTCCGAAGGCGGCTACGTTGAACCGTGCTTCGAGGTCGGTTCTTCTGAGCGTCTGGTGGTTGGGTGATGAACTGACATGGCTGCCCATCGTCGAGAGTGGGTATCCGCAGCTTGTTCCTTCTTGGATGTAAAGCCTGCACAGGGCGTCGGTATTGTCGCTGGTCCAAGTCTGGCTCATATAGCAGAGCATGCCCAGGTCGAAGCGGTTTCCTCCGCTTGCGCATGATTCGAAGAGAACATCGGGGAACGCCTGGGTAAGCTTTCCAAGCAGGTCGTAAAGTCCCAACACATACCGGTGGAGGAATTCACCATGGTTGCGAATCTCGGCATTGGTGCTGTAGATATCGCTGAATACACGATTCATGTCCCACTTGATGTAGTTTACATCGGCCAGGTGCCAGGTCTCGGAAAGGCTCTTGAACAGGTAGTCCCGAACATCCTGCCTGCTCAGGTCGAGGATGTACTGGTTGCGTCCGACACTCGGCCTGCGGCCGGGGATTGCGATCATCCAATCGGGGTGCTTCTTATAGAGCTGGCTCTCGATGCTGACCATCTCAGGTTCCACCCAGAGGCCGAACATCATCCCGAGGCGGTGCACTTCCAAACTCAGTCCTGCAAGCCCCGAAGGGAGTTTCTTCGGGTTCACCGTCCAATCGCCGAGGCTGGTCGTGTCGTCGTTGCGCAGGCCGAACCATCCGTCGTCGAGGACGAAGAGCTCGATGCCGAGGTCGGCACTCTCTTTTGCAAGGCTGAGCAGCTTGTCCTCGTTGAAGTTGAAGTACGTGGCTTCCCAGTTGTTGATGAGTACCGGGCGCTCACGCATTTTCCAGGTTCCCCTGACGATATGGTTGTTGATGAAGTGGTGGAAGTTTTGACTTGCTCCGTTCATGCCTTGGTGGGAGTAGGTGAGTACCGCTTCAGGGGACTGGAACCGGTCCTGGGGACTGAGCTCCCAGCTGAAGGTGGCTGGATTGATTCCGGTCATCACCCTGATCTTCCCATACGGGGAGACTTCGACCAGCTCCCGGTGGTTCCCGCTGTAGATGAGATTCATGCCGATGCACTGTCCGTCGTCCTTCTTGAGGAATATGCAGGGGTTGTGGTCGGCACTGGAGACACCGGTTTTGCTGTCGTTGATGTAGATGCCCGGCAGCAGGTCCCGCTCGTTCATGTATCGCTCTCTGGCCCAGGCTCCATCGAAGGTGACCAGCTTCCAGTCATCAGCGTCGAGGTCGAGCTGGGCCGAGGCAAGGCCCTTGATTCGAATGCTGCTGGTGCTGTCGTTGTAGACGGTCGCCCTTCGGGTGATGACGTCACTGTCTTCAAAGATGGTGTAGGTAAGAGTCATGCGAAGCGGCAGGCAGGTCTCCTTCAGGGTGATTTCCAAGGTGGAGCAGGCGCTCTTGTCCCCGTAGGACTCCGGCAGTCCGCTGAAGGTTCTGGGCTTTCCAGGAAGGATCCGGTAGCTTTTCACAATGAAGTCGAGGGTTTGCATACCCCGTGAATATTCAATATTGACCGAACACTCTCGATAGTCACCCTTTCCCATGGTAGAATATTCCATACAGAGGTTTGTGAGGTACAGTGTTGGGTGGTCGCTGTCGTAGGCGGTGCTGGTTCCGATGTTCAGGCTTCGCTTTTCTGCAAGGGCATCGACACTGATGGTGGGATTGGAAAGGAGCCTCCCGTAATACAGGTGCTCAAGATGACCGGTTTCGGTTATTGCAAACAGATAGGTGGTATGCTTGGTCGAAAGGTTGAACAGTCTGTCTTTCTTGGAAATCATGAATCTGCACTCCTTGCATAAGTCGGCGGTTACTGGTACCAGTATACTGTTATTATATGGTTTTTAACACCATGAATAAGGAGAAACGAGATGGATATCCGTCGTCTGAGATTGTGGGAGAGCCGCAATGCTACGGTGTTGTCGAACGACTTGATCAGGGTCTTGCTTGAAGACCAAGGCGGCATGGTGCTTGAGCTGAGCGCCATCACCCCTCAGGGCGGCAGGCTCAATGCACACCTCATTCCTCACTACCGGGGGACCGGAACGTCGGTTTTCAGCGATGAGAACGCCGAGTATTGGAAAAACAGCCCCTACCTCTACCAGAAAAGTGGTTCCTACTTCAGCTTTCCCAACTATGGACCGGCTTACGAGTCGGACCAGGGTACCCAGGAGCAAAGCGGCTTCACTGCGTCTTCCTACTGGATGGTGGAGCGCTATGGAACCGACCCGGAGTTTGGCGGGGTGTGGCTGATGAGCATGGTCCGCAACCGTAAGGCGCGTTGGACGGTACGCAAGATTGACATGCTGTTGCCCAACCAGCCGGTGCATTATAGTGCGCTCTTCATCACCAACAATGCCCAAGAGGACCTCATTGCAAATACAACCTGGAATAATGAGCTTGGTTCCCCGTTCCTGGAGTCGGGGTGCGTGCTCAATGCCAGTGCCGATCTCTGGGCAACCGGCAGGGACGACCAACTCATCGGGGCTTCTTCCCGTCTCGTTTCAGAAGTCCAATTTGA
>Ga0228535_1003745_pt1 | contig 10225 bp, 8 predicted proteins | sample SJ1metagenome_FD_168457 | JGI IMG/M metagenome (GOLD analysis project Ga0228535, IMG submission 168457) | Enriched culture of PCE-dechlorinating microbial communities from Ithaca, New York, USA - SJ1 | ecosystem: Engineered > Modeled > Simulated communities (microbial... > Unclassified | place... | reverse complement strand
AGAAGAGGTTGCCGGAAACCATCCTCTCTAAAGCCGGAACCGCAGGCTTTCATGAAAAAAAGATAAGGCAGGCTTCGGAAAAACTCATTGGAATCATTGAAAATAAAATCGCCTCATACCATTACCCTTATGAACCTGATGATTTCTCGGCTGATCAATGCAAGGCAAAAGTGAAATGATGTTACCATGCTGCTGATATATCCTCCTGTAGCGAAACCCTGCGAAGCTCCGGCCGGAATTGCAAAGCTCTCGGGCGCGCTGAAAAGTCATGGCGTAAAACATCATCTCGTTGACGCGAATATCGAAGGCCTGCTTTTTCTCATGGATTCCGCGGTTGCGAATCCGAAAGCCGGGCCTGACACATGGACCAAACGCGCTGTCCGCAACTATTCGAAAAATATCTGCTCACTGAGAGATATGCGCCTATACAAGTCGATTGACCGTTACAGTCGCGCTGTTATGGATACCAACCGCCTGCTCGAAAAGTCCGTTATGAATAAAGATATTAGCCTGAGCCTTGCGAATTACCAGGACAGCGGTCTTTCACCGCTGCTGAGCTCTGACCTTTTGTCAGCCGCCGCTCAACCGGAACGCTCTCCTTTCTTTCCTTATTTCAGCAACCGGCTGCCGGGTCTGATCGAAATAATACAACCAAAAATAGCAGGTCTTTCCATAAACTATCTGAGCCAGGCCTTGAGCTCCTTTGCAATTATAGGTTTTCTCAAGCGGCAATTCCCTGAAATGCGCATAATTTGTGGGGGAGGGCTTGTCACCTCATGGCTCAGACGGCCGGGGTGGAGGAACCCCTTTGCAGGCCTGATAGATCATTTCGTTGAAGGACCGGGAGAATCGGATTTGCTCAGATTTGCCGGGATCAATACCGGACCGCGGGCTCATTATACGCCTGATTACGGGCTGTTGCCGACAGGTGGATATCTGTCTCCGGGAGCGGTCCTTCCATATAGCGGATCGAACGGCTGTTTCTGGAACCGCTGCTCATTCTGCCCGGAAAAAACAGAGGGCAACTGTTACATACCGGTTGGCTTAATGCAGGTGAAGGACGATTTATCGTCTCTTGTGAGGAGCATAAGACCCTCCCTGATCCATCTGCTCGATAATGCGATAAGTCCGGCCCTGATGGAATCCTTGATCGATAATCCACCTGGAGCTCCATGGTACGGTTTTACACGCATTACAAAGGAACTGACTGATATTGATTTCTGTATGTCTCTGAAACGTTCGGGATGCGCCATGCTTAAGCTCGGAATTGAATCAGGAGACCAGACTGTGCTTGACCGGATGCAAAAGGGTGTTGATCTCGGCATTGCTTCCCTTGCCCTGAAGACGCTGAAAAAAGCCCACATTGCCGCATATGTTTACCTTTTATTCGGCACACCGCAGGAGACCATCGAAAGCGCGCTTAAAACACTCGACTTCACTGTAAAACATAGCCGGGAAATAGGCTTCCTGAATCTCGCAATCTTCAATATGCCCATCGGCTGCGCTGAAGCGGATAATCTTGAGACAAGCGACTTCTATGAAGGAGATCTTTCCCTTTACACGGATTTCGCGCATCCGGCCGGCTGGAACAGAAAGAAGGTACGGAAATTCCTTGACAATGAATTTAAACGACACAAAGCCATATCAGCCATTTTGAAGAGCGATCCGCCTTTCTTCACTTCCAACCATGCCGCGTTCTTTTCACTTGCCTGATCCTGCAATAAAAACTGCCTGGAACTCACCCTTTGTCATTATACAGCCTCACAGGCCAGCATGGATATTGCCGCGGATTATATGGCGTATGCCATGCTAATATGATATGATTGATAATATTTCGTATGGTCAGAGCGCAGACCACCGGCCCGAGAAATTCTGATCACTGGGGGGGGGGAACAATTATGACAATTATGAGATTGAATAACGCTTTAAAACAGAGACCTTTTTCCCGCGGCCTTATAACTCCGTTGTTCTGTTTTTGCCTGATGTTTTTCCCTCTGCCGGCCGCCGGAGTGGTCACTATCGATGAGATTGCGCTTCCTGAGGCTGAAAGCGAGCCCTGCGGTATCACGGCAGGCCCTGACGGCAATCTCTGGTTCACTGAAAACGGCGGAAGCAGGATTGGCCGCATCACTCCTTCCGGTATCATAACCGAGTTTCCTGTTCCTACGGCTGAGAGCTGGCCCTGTGGTATCACGGCAGGCCCTGACGGCAATCTCTGGTTTACAGAATATTACGGCAACAGGATCGGTCGCATAACTACCAGCGGAGAGATAACAGAGTTTACCGGTCTTGCCGACAACAGTCTGCCGGATAGCATCACGGCAGGTTCTGACGGCAACCTCTGGTTCACGGAATATCATGGCAACAAGATTGGAAAAATAACTCCTGCGGGTATAATCACAGAGTTTACTGTTCCTACGGCGGCCAGTTTGCCCTGTGGTATAACTGCAGGCCCTGACGGCAACCTCTGGTTCACGGAAGAAGACGGCAACAAGATCGGCCGTATAACGCCTGCCGGATCCATAACCGAGTTCGCTCTTCCTGAATCCACCTGGCCATGCGGAATCACCGCGGGGCCTGACGGCGCCCTCTGGTTCCTGAAAGGCAATGGCAGCGGCATCGGCCGGATAACTACCGCCGGAGTTGTCTCCGGGTTTGATGTTCCAGCGGCAACCTGGCCCTTCGGCATTACAGCAGGCCCCGACGGCAATCTGTGGTTCACGGATAACAGCGGGAGTAAAATCGGACGGATCACGACTGCAGGCGTAATCTCTTCCTTTGCTGTTCCCGCAGCCGGCAGCTGGCCCTATGGCGTCACAGCCGGCCCCGACGGGGCTCTCTGGTTCACAGAATGGGACGGCAACAGTATCGGAAGGCTGAGCGGTATAGAGGGTGGATCGTACACAGCGATAAGACTCGGGCATAACGGAGCTTATACTTACTATTCGACGTTTAACGGAGCTTATGCCGCCGCGGCCAGCGGAGATATCATACAGCTTCAGGCTGTGAAATTAACAGGCCCTCTTACGATGGGAGCAAATATTGATATTACAATCTCTGGTGGTTATGACTCCGCTTTCGTCCTGAACCCGCTTATGACCAATGTTGACGGCGGCATTACGATAAGCGGCGGTAGCGGCAAGGTGACCATGGATAAACTTGTCATAAAATAAGCTGATGACATCTTTTTTATGCCATCATTCAACAGGAGCGGCATAGCCGGCCGCTGTATAATCAAAAAACTCTGTCTGCAGCGCCTCACTGCTTTGCGACTCTTCACACTCCTGATCCGTTAGACTCCCGGTTTTGGTCTTCGGATTACGGCATGATATTGCCCCGGATGAATATATCTCTGCCCCTGACACAACAACGACCGATGAGCTATGTCCGGACTGGGGCAGATCACCGCGTTCGGTTCCGGCGGGTCCCTGGGAATTTGAAATGAAAACTGCGGTTACAGATTTGTCATTCACCATTGTCACGGTGCAGACAGGATTTGAACCTGCATATGCGCATGCGCCTTCCCACCTTTCAAATTGAGCGGACGACGCGGCGACGGCCGTAAGCCTTATTTTTGCATATCTGCTGAAAGGGCCGGAGCAGTGACTGCCGCAATTGATGCCATTGGAAATGCTTTCAACCTTGCCAAAACCTGTTTTATAAACGGTGAGGGTATGCTTGTGCGGCAGAAAATAATCGGTTGCGTCGCTTATTCTCAAAACTCCGACAGTAGTCGGTGTTACGACAAATTCACTCAATCCTATACGGCTGGATGAATGATTCCAGTCATAGGTATAGCCGAGACCGGTCCATGGGTAAGGAGGGCTGGCTGTGTATACGCCGGACCTGCGATTCGTAAACCAGGTTTCATAATCGCTGTAACAGGGAGAGTAGCCGCAAAAGTCGTCGTATATAGTCCTGCTTGCGTCATATGTGACGATTTTGCTCGTCCTCCATGGAAATTCGAGCGAGGCTGTCCGGTCAGTTGTTTCGGGGTCGGGCGAAGGACGGAACATATCGGAAGGACTGATAAATAATTCAATGATCTTTGTGTTGCCGTAGCATGGCGGCAGCCCAAGCAGTTGTTCGAGTCTTGCATGGGTAAACACGCGCCCAGAGAAGAAATTGTAAAGTTCCGGAGCCACCGTAACCCATTTGTTCGTCTTGAGTGAGTAGTTCGGATTTGGAAGTTGTCCCGGGGAAGGATTCAGTCCCCAACTGTATATGACAACGAGGACCCGCGATCCTGCCACGTCATCTTCCCATATCAGGTTTTCGTTTTCCGGAATTATAGCGGTTAATGCGGGGGAAATTCTGTCCATGGTCAGGGGTCTGGCTGCATCCATGACCGCCTCGCTATATGCCTTGCAGAGCCGGGGGTCGCAATTGCACGCCCATTCCGCGGCCGCCGCTCCGCCCCGAAAAAAACAGAGCACAAAAACCAGCATAAAGCCCATTGCCGCTAAGATCGCTACGGGTTTTGTTTGTTTCATTTAGCCATACCATCCCGCATTTTCATATATTTGGGCGCAGCAAACTGACAGGGATTATATTTCATTTCAGGGGCGCTTCAGGTTCCGGTCGCGCCAGGAGTCTCTTTATTGCGTTCCCCAGTCTTTCAATACCGATGTCGATGGTCTTCTCATCGACACATGAAAAATTCAGGCGCATCGTGCTTGTCCCTTTTTTGTTTATATAAAATGGATCGCCAGGCACGAAGACCACCCTGTCCTTCACCGCCAGCTCGAACAGCTCCAGCGCAGACAATTTATCGGGCAATTCGGCCCAGAGGAACATGCCTCCCTCCGGTGTCGTGTGAGTCACACCTGCCGGAAAATGCTTTTTTATGCTGTCCAGCATCGCCTGGCACTGTCTTCCGTACACCTGCCTGATCAGGTTCAAATGCGCAGTGACATCGTTTTCTTTCAGATACCAGTAAATGATGCTTTGCGTAAAATGACTGGTATGCAAATCCGTGGCCTGCTTTGCGATAATCAGTTTTTCCATGATATGTTCAGGCGCGGCCACCCAGCCGATCCTGAATCCGGGGACGACCGTCTTGGAAAAAGAACCCAGCAGAACAGTGTTGTCGGGCAGCAGTTCTTTCATTGACCGTTTCCGTTCGCCGGTAAAACGCAGTTCACCGTAAGGATCGTCTTCAATGAATATTGTCTTTGTGCCCCCGAGAATTTCCGCGACCTTGCTCCTGTTGTCGTCGGAATAGGAGATGCCGGACGGATTCTGAAAGTTCGGGACGGAATACATAAGTCTGGGTTTTCCGGTCTCTACAACTTCTGCCAGCTTATTGATATCGATTCCATCCTCATGCAGCGGGACTGCATGAAAAGTCGGCTGGTAGATAGAAAACGCCTGAATGGCCCCCAGATATCCCGGCTCTTCCATTATTACGCCGTCGCCGTCATTGACAAGTATCTTTCCGAGCAGGTCGAGCCCTTGCTGGGAACCGCTCGTAATCAGTATGTTCTCAACAGGTATGTCCAGGTTCTTCTGGCGATAACGCTCAGAGATATATTCCCTTAACCCCTTGTGGCCTTCCGAGTTGCCGTATTGAAAAATGTCCCGTCCATATTCGCGAAAGACCCTGGCGGTGGCCCTCTCTATCTCTTCAGCCGGGAAAAAAGCCCTGTTGGGCAAGCCCCCGGCAAAAGAGATGATGGTCGGATCAATAGCAACTTTTAGAATTTCGCGGATGAAAGAACGCGGGACATCCGTAATCCTGTCTGAAAAAATGCTGTTCATAGTGTTCCTCTGTTCTGTTTATTGACGCAACAATATATGATGTGTCGTGCAAGCCGCGCGTTTACTCTAAAAGCGCCGCCAAAAATTATGAATGTCTCTCGACAAAGAATTTGTCTATCTCGACTTCAGCGTCAAGGGGATTTATCCCAGCCTTCATTTTCGTGATCCTCAACTGGTCTTCCACTGTATCAACACCCTCGAGATCCGGCAAAAGCAGACCGCGTCTGAAGCCCTTGGAAACAATAACGCCATAAACCTTCGGGTCCAGTTCGGAAAGGTCCGATATTCTTTGCGGTTCGGAGAGAATATCGACCGAATAAACAATAGCCGCGAGTTCCTCGGGCCTGACAGGAGAAAAACGGGGGTCTGAGGTAGCGGCGGAAACCGCGTTGTGGGCCACCTCCTCGCAAAGATTGTCACGGGTCGGCTGAAATGTGCCGATGCATCCCCTCAAATGTCCGCCGATTTTCAGGCATACAAACGCGCCTGCGCGGCGCTGCATCTCTTTCGGAACCTCCGCCGGAGGAGAGATTCTTTTTCCATGCCTCACATATTCCTCTACCGCTTTCTTTGCCAGTTCAACAAAAGGATCCATGTTATTTATTCCTCTGCAGAGTATAGTCGGACATGGCCAGCATCGCATCCTTGTGCCAGGAGTCCGGGAATGGCAAGAGCCTGGCCTTCGCCTCCGCAACCAGTCCGCGCGCGATATTAAAAGATTCCTCTATCGAGTTGTATTCGGAAAAGAGTCCCGTGATCAGCTTCAGGTTTGTTTTTTTCTGACGCGCAGTCGTCCCGCCCGTTGCGCCCGATGTCTCTTTTATTATGCGGATAATCTCCTGCTTTTCCATATCCGACGCCACCTTTAACAGATGGATCATTGGCATCGTGATCTTGCCTTCTTCAAGGTCCTTGCCCAGCTTTTTGCCGAGATCGTCCTGCATTGCGATATAGTCCAGTATATCATCGGCAAGCTGAAACGCGATCCCTGTCTTGAGCCCAAAGTCCGCAAGGGCGTCTTCACGCTCCGTATCCTGTCCCGCGAGAATTGCCCCTACCTTGCAGGCGGCCGATATGAGCACGCCTGTCTTGGCGGAAATGATCTTGTAATATTCGTCAACGGTTATGAATGGATCGCCTGTTTTATTAAGCTGAAGTATTTCACCTTCGGACATGCGGGCCGTAACTGCGGCAAGTGTTTCCATGATCTTCTGGTTTTTCATTTCCACCACAATCCTGATACAGTTGGAATACAGGTAATCTCCGACAAGTATGGCTATCTGATTGCCCCAGATTTTGTGCGCTGACTGTTGGCCGCGCCTTGTTTCAGCCTCATCTATCACGTCGTCATGAAGCAGTGAAGCCGTATGTATCGCCTCAATAACGGCCCCGTAAAGCGCCCGTTCTTTTCCGCGATATCCGCACATATCGGCGGCCATAAGCAGAAAAAGAGGCCGCATCCTCTTTCCGCCGCCATTGATGATATGTTTTCCTATTGTGGAAATCAGCGTCTCGGAGCTGTCGAAGACCGACAGGAGATCGGACTCGACCGATCTGAGTTCATCGTTGTAATGCCTGAATATCTCGTCAGTGGTCATTGGCGCTGAATGCGTATCGATTGGGGATCGATATCCTCCATCGCAAGTTTTTTTATATCTCCCGGCCTGAAGGCCCCTTTTTCAGTAAAAAAGGCAGTCACATATTTTGCCGGCGTGACATCGAAAGCAGGATTGATAACATGAACTCCCGCAGGGGCTATGTTGACTCCCCTGATGGTCCTTACCTCGTCAGGGTCCCTCTCTTCGATCGGGATAAGATCCCCCGACTCCATGTTGAAGTCGATGCTGCTCAGGGGAGCAGCCACATAAAAGGGGATGCCATGCTCACGGCAGAGTATTGCGACTGAATAAGTGCCGATTTTATTTGCGACATCACCATTCCTGGTTGTTCTGTCCGTGCCGACTATCGCGAGGTCTATCATTCCCCTCTTCATGAGCGCGCCTGCCATATTGTCGGTTATCAGGGTGACCTGTATGCCGGCCTGCATCAGTTCCCACGCTGTAAGCCGGGCGCCCTGAAGCACCGGCCTGGTCTCGTCGGCAATCACATGTATACGTTTACCCTGTTCTTTTGCCACCAGCATGGCTGAAGTGGCGGTGCCGTAGCCGCCTGTGGCAAGACTGCCTGCGTTGCAGTGGGTAAGTATGGTGTCGCCATCCCTTATGAACCGCGCGCCGAACTCTCCGATGGCCCTGTTGATAGCTATGTCTTCTTCAAGGACTTTCTTCCCCTCTTCAATCAGAAGACGTTTCAGGTCATCGACCGGTTCATTTTTTTTCTGCGATATTAACCGTTTGATCCTTTCGACAGCCCAATGGATATTCACAGCGGTAGGCCGCGTGGCAAGCAAAGCGTCGAATACAGGCTGGAGTCCCGCGTTGAACTCTTCAAAATCCCGGGCCTTTATGCCCTGAGCCCCAAGAGCGATGCCCATGGCTGCTGCAATCCCAATAGCCGGCGCGCCCCTGATTTCAAGCTTCTTTATGCCCTCTGCAACACGCTGATAAGATGTACACTCGATATAACAGACTTCATCAGGCAGCCTGCTCTGATCGAGCATTAAAACCTTGCCGTCTTTCCATTCAATTGTCCTGACCATGAGACCCGCCAATCTTTACGGTATTTTATGCCATGGGGAATACTGTCGCGCAGACAAATAATACCGTCAGCAGGGCGACAGCCGCAACAGTCGACCATGAAATTATATTATAACCCCTGGTATTCACAAATTCACCCATGATCCGTGGTTTATTAATCAGCTTAATTATATAAAATAGCACAAACGGGAGGGTAAGGCCGTTAATTACCGCCGACATGACCATCAGTATTACAAGGGGAGCGTTCGGAATCAGGACAACAAGCGCCCCTGCAACGATCATCATGGTATAAATGCCCATGAACTGGGGAGCGTCCCTGAAAGACTTATTTACACCGGCCTCCCAGCCCATCGCCTCGCAGATATAATAAGCTGTGGCAAGCGGAACAATGATCGCTCCCAGGATCGAGGCGTTTGCAAGAGACAGCGCGAATATCAGGGATGCGTAATCGCCTGCAAGAGGCTTCAGCGCGAGAGCCGCTTCAGACGCCTCATTGACCATAATGCCGTGCGGGAAAAGCACCGTCGCGCAGGTCACGATGATGAAGAAGCTGATGATGTCCGTAAAGGAACATCCTATGATCACGTCCATTCTGGACGCCTTGTAGTCTTCCTTCTTTATTCCCTTCTCAGCTATTGACGACTGTAGATAGAACTGCATCCAGGGGGTGATGGTCGTTCCGATTATACCTATACTGAGATAAAAATACTCGGCGTTCCATTTCATATTCGGCATTACCGTGCGAGTGAAAACCTCGCCCCAGTCCGGCCGCGCCATGATGCCGGAAATGATATATCCGATATAAATCAGACAGGCCACCAGCAATACCTTTTCTACAAACCTGTAGCTCCCTTTAACTACAAGAATCCATATGGCAAGCGCGCCGAGGGGCACAGCAATGTATTTGCTGATGCCGAGTATTTCCATGCTGGCTGCCCATCCCGCGAAATCGGCGACCGTATTGCCGAAATTGGCGATAAAGAGGCCGGCCATCATGAAAAAGGCCGCCTTGACTCCGTAGTTTTCCCTTATCAGGTCGGCCAGGCCCTTGCCGGTGACAACCCCCATGCGGCCGCACATCTCCTGAATTACAACCAGCGCGACTGTGGTGGGAATAAGGGTCCAAAGCAGATCATAGCCGAAACGGGCCCCCGCTACCGAATACGTGGTAATGCCGCTGGCGTCATTGTCGATGTTGGCAGTGATAATACCCGGCCCCATGACTGTAAGAAAAACCAGGAATGTCTTCCAGCTTTTCATACCTTCCTCCTGCTCCGTTTGGCCGAAGGCGGTAAAATGATGTCTATGATATCATCGACTATCACCATTCCCAGAAGCACATTGTCCGAATCCACAACAGGAAGAGCCATGAGATTGTATTTTGATATGAGCTCGGCGACAACCATGTCGTCCGTCTCCGGCGAGACCGTCTTGATCTTTGTGACCATAATGTCGGAGAGTTTCTGGTCAGGCGAGGCCAGCAGCAAGTCCCTGAGCGATATTACGCCGATGAGCTTTTCATTTTCGTCGATGATATAAATATAATAAACAGTGTCCATCTCTTCCGCGTCTTTTCTGAAACGCCCGATCGCTTCGTTAACAGTCAGATCAGGCGGATATGCAAGGAAGATATTGGTCATGAGTCCGCCGGCCGTATCTTCTTCATGGCTGAGAAGTTCCTGGATATCTTCCGCCTCTTGCTTGTCTATGGCTTCGAGAATCTCTTTCGCTTTTTCTGTCGGCAGGTCGCTCAGTACGTCGGCCGCTTCATCAGGCCACATTTCTTCAAGAATGTCGGCTGCCTTTTC
>Ga0228535_1003744_pt1 | contig 10226 bp, 6 predicted proteins | sample SJ1metagenome_FD_168457 | JGI IMG/M metagenome (GOLD analysis project Ga0228535, IMG submission 168457) | Enriched culture of PCE-dechlorinating microbial communities from Ithaca, New York, USA - SJ1 | ecosystem: Engineered > Modeled > Simulated communities (microbial... > Unclassified | place... | reverse complement strand
CAGATTCGACAAAGCCCTGGTTATTCCATCCACATCATCAAGGTGTTCATAAACCGACGTGCTAACAATCAAGTCAAAGGATTCTCCAGGTAAGTTGGATTGCATATTCCGAATATCACCATGCCTGAGAGTCAGATAGTCGGAACACGGAACAACCCTCCCATCCTCACGTTCAAGATACATGCTGAATTCAGGCAGGAGATGATCGTTCCTCCGGTCATCAGGTGGAGCAAATAGATCTGTCATCACTACCTCAGCGGCACCTAATTGCAATAATTCAATTCCAATGGAAAACCTGCCGCCATACCCAAACACAAGAACACGCTTGCCCGACAAAATTTCGCCATGTTCTTCCAACATATTAGCATATCGCTTTGCAGCAGCGGTTGGTTCACGCGTTTCCAGTCCGGGCTTGATTATCCAGCCATGTCTGAGTAAAAACCGTGTAACACTTTCGGGTAAAGTCCGCCGAATAATACGCGCTATGAGGTAATCTGGCTTCATATTATCTCCAGTTAAAAATCTGCATCAAGTATAACTCAGGCAGAATGAGTTGGCTCATTGTGGCATATGGTGATGTTACGGTACAATTAATGCATCGATTAATTACTCTGGAATTTTCATGGACCAAAATTCACTAACCATTGTAGTACCTGCTTACAACGAAGGAAAAGCATTACCCGAGACACTTCCTGTCATGCTTGAATTTGTCAAGGAAAGACATTGGAAATTGATTGTGGTGAATGATGGATCCTCGGACGAAACACGGGAGATTCTGGCTGGTTTCGAGCAGAATCCTCGTCTGAAAGTAATTCATCATAAATTAAATCGTGGATATGGTGGTGCATTAAAATCCGGATTGGCTGCCGTGGAAACTGATTTTGCGGTCACCTTTGACGCTGACGGTCAGCATCAGCTGAATGATATTCCCCGCCTTATGACAGTAATGATGGAGCAAGATGCGGACATGGTCGTTGGTTCACGCCAGCGTACAAAACAATCACACTGGTATCGTGAACTAGGGAAATGGATCATCCGTCGGATTGCAGCCTTACTTATGCCTATGCCCCTAAAAGATTTAAATTCCGGTTTTAAATTGTACCGTACTTCAATAATGAAACCCTACCTCCCCCTTTGTCCGAACTCTATGGCATTTAGCGATGTAATAACTTTAATTTTTTTAAATCAGAAACATAAAGTTCTCGAAGAACCCATTCAGATTCTGCCACGCAAATCAGGTGAAAGCACCATCAGCACAGTAACCGCTTTTGATACAGTGCTTGAAATAATTAACCTTGTAATGCTATTCAACCCATTACGAGTCTTTTTACCCACATCCATCTTTTTCGTACTCATCGGACTAGTTTGGGGAGTGCCGATCATACTTATGGGACGGGGTGTTAGCGTCGGGTCCATGCTCGCAATTGTCACAGGAGTGATTTTCTTCGTACTCGGCTTGATCGCAGAACAACTTTCTCAGATGCGTAAGAATTTTAGATAGCAATCATGTTAGTTATCTCTTTTATACTGGCTAGTATATTTGCACTTATTGTCAACTCAAAGATCAACATTAAATCCTTACATACATACTTAGTTGCTTTCACAACTCTATTTTGTGCCAATATCCTAATAGCTTTTCAGTTTACTGCATTAGCAAATCGCAGTCATCAGAATATCTGGTTTTTATCAATTCAAGTAGTTCTGTTGATCGTTGCTATGATGGGTTTCGGAAATGCATTTTTCAGAAACCTGAAAAGGACTCCATTTCGACAATTTTCAATTGTTGATCTGAAAAAGTTTTTAAAATACAATCCGCTTCTCGCAATATTTTTACTCTTACTTGATATAGTTTATTCCATCAATGCCTATTTGATTTACAAAATGCCTCCGAACAATAATGATGGCCTATACATTCACATGGCAAAGGTCGGTCATTGGATCAAACAAGGTCCATTAGTAAATTACAGCACATACTATACATATCAACTTTTTTATCCATATAACGCCCAAGCTTTAATTTATTGGACTGTTTTATTTACAGGATCAGATAAATTTGTAGGGTTTATTCAATTTTTTTCTGCACTTTTTTGTTTTACTGTCATTTATGGTTTCTCGCGGACTCTAACATTTTCACAAAGTCAAAGTCTATTTGCGGCTGCAATTTTTTTATCTTTTCCTCAGGTATTCTTCCAATCAACAACATCTCAAAATGATTTAATTACTTCTGCATTTATTCTTAATGCACTTTTTCTACTTATTAAAGGATTACAAGAAAACCGTTTGCAACTATTGGCGGTATCCGGAATTTCCTTAGGAATAGCACTTGGGATAAAACAAACAACAATTTTCACTCTTCCAGTCTTTGCATTGATTGCAGTTGCAGGAATAATTAGAGGAAAAAAAATATTCAGAAGTGTTATCTGTTGGGGTGTTTCAAGTGTAATTTCTTTTGTCTTACTCGGGTCTGGTAGTTATATAAAAAACATAATCGAATACAAAAATCCGATCGGACCCACAGAGGTTACTACAAGTTTTGTCGGATTACAGGATGGAACGCCATTACCTAAAGCTTTTGCATTAAATACTAGCCGTCTCTTATATCAGTTTGTGGATACAACCGCTTTGCCTCCAACATTCGAAGGATATCTATTTCGTGGCAAAGCAAAAATTGCTTCAAATTTGTTTAATTATCTCGGAATGCCTCTTGATTCCACAATCGCATGGTATGAAGATAGCCGGATAAGATTTGATTATTATCTACGGCCAAAATTTCAAGAGGATGGTACCTGGTTTGGAATTATCAGTTCAATTACATTGCCGCTGATGTTTTGTCTCGCATTATATTGGGCAATTAGAAGAAAACAACTTGTATATTTTGTTTTTCCATTTAGTGTGATGAGTTTCCATATTCTTGAATTCCTGGTACGCCCTGGATGGGATTTTTATGTTGGAAGGAATTATTTAGTACCAGTGGCAATTCTGTCTCCTTTAATTGGATATTTCTATAAATCCAGCATACGATGGAGAGCGATTAGTGCAATCATCATGATCCTCAGCGGCTACATGCTGATTAACATGGTTCTGAATAACGAATCCAAACCATTGATTGGCCGAGACGCTATCTGGAACTTGACCCGTTTTGAGAAGATCACCTTGCAAACACGGATGCTCAGAACCCCACTTGATTTTGTCGAACGCAAAGTACCAGATGGATCAGTCATCGGTTTATCTCCAAATACAATGGAGTATCCATACTTTGGTGAAAGGTTTACCAGGAATTTAACTGCGGTTAAGCCAATTGAAAATATCGAAAATCGAGAATGGCTTATCGCGAATGAAATTGATTATTTGCTGGTAAATTACAAATCAATCCCAGATGGACTCGTTATACCATTTGACCCTATTTTGTCAGACAATGAATGGGGACTTTATAAAGTAAAATAATAAGTCATTCTGTTGGAACAAATAATTCAATATTGTTTTTCTTATCCAAATAGATGGACAGGTAATTCTCCAACACTGGTCTACCGACATACCGTACCCAGGCATTATTCTCTTCGTTAAAATCATGAATATCTGTTTGTTCGTTTAAGTTCAGTGGGCCAGAAACAATCAGCTCAAATCTCTTGCTTTCCAAATCCTTGTAAAATGATTGAAAGTATTTGTCGTTTCCAGCCATCGCTTGGTCCATCATAAATTTTTTCTCATATTCGGGGATCAAATCGACATCAGCAATTTCCCTAAAAGTGAGCAGCTGACGTTGATCCATAAATAGAATCTCACCGTTTCTTTTTCGTTTTGCCACTTCTGAAGTTATCTTTTCTAAAGTCTGGTCTATTATTGCGGGTTTTGGGAGGCTTAACGGACCGCCAGACCAAGTAATGCTATGAACCGGTATGACTACAGCGAAAATAATTAAGCCTATCTGCACAGAACTAAGTTGAAATGAGTTTTGAATTTCCGTCCTACTGAGTAATAATAAAAAGACCAGCAGCAAGATGGCAAAATACATATCCAGATTATGCAGATTGCTACCTCCGCCAATTTTCGTACTGGCGACTATCCCCGCAATCAATAATCCCGATATCGTTATTAGAGCCCCGGATTTTTGCCATAAATCCAATTGAGATTCTTGAGATATGACACGCCAAATTGTGACGGTGAGCATTGCTCCAGATGCTATTAGACTTCCCAGTAGAATACCAAATGAATAAGTAGAGTTGGGCAACAGGCGATACCAGAGCAAAGGCTGGGATGAGATCATCTCTCCCTGCGTCGCGAATACTTCTCCCCAGCTCACCAAGGCGCCTGGAATCAGCCCAGTGAGAATGCATAAACCAGTGGGAATTAAACGTTTAATCCAGGACCCGCTACGTCTCGGGTAGAACACAAGCAGATCAGCCATCCCGGCACATGCAGCTATTGCCAGAACCCAGGTAAATCGACTTAACCCCGCGAATAAGCTTGCAACAATAATTAGCAGATAACGCCAACGAGATGACATGGAAATTGCTATTACCAAAACTATCAGGGAAATTGTAAATGTTGGATAAACCGGCCCCTGATTAAAAAACAAAGCCGTACCAAAAACTGTGATCCAACGAAATACCTGGGTTTTGAATTGCCTTCCCATCAACCATCCGAGGACTAAACCGGGTACTATATAAAGAAATGCATTCCATAGCCGGTGCACTTCTATCGGTAAGCCATCAATTAAGAAGGGCAATCCCCATAAACCATATCTGCCTGGAGAGAAGTAATTCGGTTTGATTACACCATCATATTGATATAAGTGGTTTCCAAAAATTAGGGAGTAATCATAAAAACGATTTCCCTCTGACCATGACAGTGAAAATGGGTATGATGTTACACGGCTCAGGTAACTACCAGCCATGAGCACAAAACCCATCCAGGTGAGGGCAAGGATAAACACCCTGCCTGCTCCCCAGTGAACATTCCACCTGCCCGCGCTGAATGTAAGAAGGAAAGCGCTGAGAAGCATCAATTCAGTCCGCAAGGCAATTCCCTGGGTGATATTTAGGTTATCCAACCTGTAGAGTAATACGGGAATGAAAAAAGAAATTGTAATGGCAACAATCAGAATGGCGATATTTCGGTTTTCTTTTTTTGTTAGCAGATCGAAAAGTGAAGGTTTTGCAAAGAAATACCAAATACCTGCCATTAATATAGATTGGAACAGAACAGCAATATAAAAGTAAACTCGCCATGTATTATCCAAGGGCATTGCTAATTTGAATTCCTGAAGCGCCTTTAACAAAACCCAGGTAATAATTGCCAGGATGATGTCATTTAAAGTTATTCTCTTGAATATTGTTCTCCATGATACTATCAGGAAAATTCTAACAAGCAGAACCCATCCCAACAAAACAAATGGAGATATCCAGGAAAGAAGTAAAATTCGCAATGGGGTAACCTGGATAAGTGCAAATACAAGAGCAACAAATCCCAACATGACAATGACTGATTGCTGCCACCAGTTTGCTTTTTCTTTTACCTGTTCAATTTCCCTAAATCTAAAGATATTCCAAAGGCTGGACCATAATCCACAAACAAATAGGATAATGAGTATTCCCCATCCGACGTGAATATAACCTGCAGGTAGCTTAAAAATACCTGGTTGTTGGTTCGCATACCCCTCAATTGCGACAGGCATCGCCATCCCTGTCGCAATGAGTAGGGGAATAATCCAAAATGATGCCTTACTCAAGTGTCTCATCTACAGATTCTTTCTGAACGTACTTACCCTGTACAACTTGCCATAAATCGCGATCCTGGATGAGGAAAAGTAATCCACCTATCGCGCTCACGCTCAGAGTAACAAACCTAATCAAGATGGCAGAAGTCAGTGCTTGATCGTAACTCATTCCAGCTTGCATTAGCAATAAAGTATAACTGCCTTCCTGAACGCCAAGACCATTGATTGAGATTGGAAGTATCGTAACAAAATAGGTGAGGATTGCGATAAAGAATACAACCGACATGCTGATAAATGGATTAAGACTATGAATGAGAATCCACTGAGACAATATGGTAAATAATAAAGATCCAAAAGAGATACAGAAAATAAGAAACAAAGGTTTCGCTTTAAACCAGGGTTTTATAGAACGCAAATAATCACCCAGCCAGGTACGGAGACGCTGAGGCAGTTTTGAAAAGATAATTGAAGATGAGATCATGGGAATATGCCAGTTCTGGAGCAATTCTGCTGGTTTGAATATAAGCACCAAAGGGACTAAGACGATCTTACTTACCAGACTAAATATCCTGTCTGCAACAACCGTAGAAATCCGGATGGATTTCTCACCGATGGAAGAATTGAGTGTGATCCCGGCGATTTTTACTAAATCACCACCGATCGTAGTGGGTAAAAAATTTGATAAAAACAGGCTATAGAACATAAGCCGGATGAGATACCAGAGAGAAACACTAATATTAACTGTTCTGATAAGGTAATGCCAACGGAAGGCGAATAAAATATTTGCAATAATACTGGCGAGAATGGCAAGTAACAATCCATCAATTGGATATGATCGCAGTATTCCACCCAGATTCTGCCAATCAAGATTTTTGAATAGAAAATAGATTAGCACAATCGGTACAAGTACCCTGAGTACTATAAATATTTTGTTTATGAAACCTGATTTTTTTTGCATCCTGTTAAATAGGTTGTATTCATACTGGTTTATTCGTAATCAGGGCGCTGGATAACGCTTGTTCATATCGGACCACAATCGATTTTAAGTCAAAATCATTCACCAGCCTTAAGGATTCGCGTCTGGCATCTGCCAGTTTGGTTTCATCTATGAGTAGATTGCGTAAACCATTGGAAAAACCCGCACCATCATCTGGAGCAAACTGAAAACCATTTTCTCCGGGTTTCACCAGGTCAGCCCATCCGCCTGCCGTACTTGTTATCAGAGCCAGCCCCTTCGACATAGCCTGTATACCCACCACAGGAAGTCCCTCCGAAAGGGAAGGCATAAATAAAATATCACTTTTGCCAAATTCTTCCACGACAGCTTCTGGCGTTAACCAGCCTGGCAAATCAATACGATCGGATAATCCATTATTCCAGATTTCCTTTTCCATATCCGCTCTCAGTGGACCATCACCCATCATCGTGCAGCACCAATCAATATCCTTCAATTCATTGAGACTACGAATGACCTGAAGCGGATTTTTCTGAGAGACAAAGCGGCCGGCAAAGACAATTCGCGGTGGATGATGTATTTTGATTTCAGGAACGATATCGTCATTCAATGTAATTCCGTTAGGTATGACCTGCATAGGCATGGGATATATGCTTTGTGCAAGACTGCGGGTGAATTCGCTTACCGCAATAATTTGGCGTGCATTTTTCCAAATAGGAGGGGTAAGTGGTTTAACCAGTTTGAACCATCTATCTGTCTTTTCGGGGACGCCGCCCGGAACGTCGCCCAGATGGGCTGTCAGCACGTAGCCAATTCTTGTCGTCTTATAGAGGGCATAACCAACAGCACCAGCGGGAACAGCAAAATGTGCATGAATGATATCAGGTTTCCACGATCTAATTTCTTTTAATCCACGTAGAAAACTTGTGATGATGAACCAGAACATGGAAGAAAATGATGCCTTGTATGCGTATCTTCTTCCGCACCGCAAGCGGATGATCTCCACACCTCGACGCGTTTCCACAGATGAGAGACCTTTCAGGTGAGAAGTGATCACCTTAACCGCATGCCCGCGGGAGACTAATCCCTCGCAAATATCTTCTGCGACTTTTCCACCACCACCCCCGATAGGCGGGTATTCATGAACAAGAACCAGCACCCGCATAAGTTTTTATTTATCCTCGTGGGGAGATGAGTAGTAATTCTTCACATTGTAAATAGGTTTCCCCTGTGATTCATGATACGTGCGCACCAATAATTCAGAAATTAATCCAAGTAGCAGAGATTGGAACCCCATCAAACCCATTACGGTGCTAATTAGGAATAATGGTGATTGGGTTACGCCGATTAAAAAGAACACCCTTCGAATAAACAAATACAAAAGAACAACGACGCTGATTGCCATGAGTACCAGACCAAACCCGCCAAACACATAGATGGGCTTGGTCGCGTAACTGACTAAAAACTTTACAGTAAACAGATCAAGCAAAACTTTTAATGTTCGCTCAAGACCATATTTGGTTTTTCCAAATTTTCTTGGATGATGGTGAACGGGCACCTCAATAATCCTTGCCCCAAAACGGTTCGCGTACACCGGAATGAAGCGGTGCATTTCACCGTAAAGCCTGAATCCGGTAATTACTTCCCGCCGATAGGCTTTGAGGGTACAGCCATAATCATGCAATTGTACACCGGTCACTGATGATATGAGTTTGTTGGCTAATCGAGAAGGTAATGTGCGGTTTAAGAAGGTATCCTGCCGGTCTTTCCGCCAGCCGCTGACTACATCATAGCCTTCCGTGATCTTTCCCAACATCATGGGAATATCTACCGGATCATTCTGCATATCTGCATCCAGCATCACAATCACGTCTCCCTGTGCGTGATCAATTCCGGCAGCGATAGCGGCAGTCTGTCCAAAATTTCGGCGCAACTGAACCACCCTTACATGATTGGGATCTTTTTCAAACAAGCCCATTAACACTGCCATGCTGTTGTCTTTACTGCCATCATCGACAAAAATCATTTCCCATCTATTGTCAGGTTGAAAATCATCTACAGATTGATGAATGGCATCAAACAAGAGCGGCAAATTTTGTTCTTCGTTATAGACGGGAATTACAATGGAAAAATCCATGAGCGGATCCACTTTCTCTATCAATTTGGATTGATTTTACTATAAGACCCAATCTCTTGTCAGACAATCACCTGAGTGTACAAATAGACTTCCTTCTACGGCCTGATATCCCATCAAATTGGCCTAATCACATTTGGAAATATCAAACAAACGTCGTTGTAAACCAGGCCATGCTTTGATGAATTCCATTTGTTTCACACATGGGTCGGAGTAATATATTCGAATCGTACCCTCATCCTTTGCCCAGTATTCTTCATCCATGTAAACGTAGTTATAACCAGCTTTCAGTAAATTATAAGGATCGGGAGTGCTGACCAACGCCTTCCACTCTGGTTTGAACTCATACCAGGTTTTCCCTGCGTTTACAGCTCTGCCAAACACGGTTACCGCTCGCGATGGAACCGCATCAAAAACCATGGCATCCTGATCAATAGTGTTCCAATATTTGTCCAAAATCTGAGCGTCCAATTCATTCATGTAATAAGATGGTGCTGATGTAATCATGGATGGAAGTTGAAAAGAAAAAACAACTATTCCGCTTACACACATCATGGATCCAACCGCTATTCCTGCATATTGCAAATAATATTTGCGCTGTTTCAACCACATCCAGGCTAATGGAACAAAATAGATGAAAGATATTGTTAGAAATGAATACAGTCGTGAGGTATTTCGGACTCCCGTGGATCCTTCGAAATTGACAAACACCGTCGCTAGTGTGAGCAGGAATCCAAATATTAACATGCTGTCCACCCAACGATGCACATGGAATGACCGGATTCCAAAGTAAACCAAAAGAGGTAGCAATAGAATTACAGGGCCTAATTCAAAAAAAGCGAGCAAGGCGGTCCTGAAATTCAGCAATGATAATGGTCCTAGGTGAGCAGAAACAATGGATGGATGGCGATTCAACACAAATCCTACAGTCTGGTAGGATGCTGAGGATGGGTTAATCCACTTCAGGAGAATATCCTGAAAAGCACCGCCCAGCGGAATACTGAGGATAATTGCTGCAGCAATGACTCCCCCCCATATCCACAATTTTTTATCAACTCGGAGAGATTTGATCTGGATTACTCTAGCCAGGAAAACCAACGCCCACCCACCCAGGACAAGGAGAAGATCGCTCTCATTCACAAGGGAGATCCCAGAAAGGATAATCGCGGTTAATCCCGCAGCTTTGATACCTTTCCAGCGGTTCCAGGTAAGCAGGATAAACAACAATAAAACCATCCCCATCAATCCATTCGGACCGTGTATGCTCAATACGCCAGGTTGAACAATCCCATTCGTGAAACCAAAAGGAATGTACAGTTTTCCAATACCCTCAATCTTCCAATTTGATTGGATTGCTTCGAGGATATTCGCCCCACTCGTTGCGCCAGAGCCTATCAGATAAACCTGATCAGATATTTTTT
>Ga0228535_1003743_pt1 | contig 10227 bp, 7 predicted proteins | sample SJ1metagenome_FD_168457 | JGI IMG/M metagenome (GOLD analysis project Ga0228535, IMG submission 168457) | Enriched culture of PCE-dechlorinating microbial communities from Ithaca, New York, USA - SJ1 | ecosystem: Engineered > Modeled > Simulated communities (microbial... > Unclassified | place... | reverse complement strand
GTACGAGAGGGTCATGGGTCGGGAATTGCAGGCGATCCAGGACCGTCAGGTCCTGGATGTAGAGGCAGAGCGCCTCCTGCAGAAGGCGGAACTGGAGTTGATCAAGTCCCTCGACCGGGTGCGTTTTGTGATCCGGGTCGGTCCGGCGCTGGGGCTCATGGGGACCCTGATCCCAATGGGGATCTCCCTCTCCTCGCTGGCCCAGGGCGACATGCCCAAGATGGCCGGCAGCATGGTGACCGCCTTTACGACCGTGGTGGTGGGCCTGGCATGCAGCGTGGCGGCCTATATCATGTCGCTGGTGAAGGAGAAGTGGGTCCGCGCGGACATGAGGGAAATGGAATGTATGACGGAGATTGAATTGCGAAGATCTGACGGGGGGACCCTGTCGGAAGGCGGGGAGGTCAGGGGCGATGCGGTTTCTTAAGAGACGAAGACGGTTCGACCGGTACGACGAGCCCTTGGAGGACCCCATCTCGGGGGTCGCGAACCTCTTCGATGCGAGCGTCGTGTTCATTGTCAGCATGATGATCGCCCTGTTCATGGCCTACAACATGATCGATCTGCTCGATCCGAAATCGGAGGTGACCATTACCAAAAAGGGAGCCGACGGCAGGATCGAAATGATCGTGAAGAAGGGCAAGGAGATCAAGGTCCGCAAGGTGACCGACAAACGCCTGAGTGGCGAAGGGACGAGGCTGGGGACGGCCTACCAACTGAAGGACGGGAGGGTGGTCTATGTGCCGGAATAGGTTCGATCTCGCGATCTCTCCTTCCAAGGCGTTTTTCCTGGTGGCTGCCTCTCTCGTCTGTCTTTTGTCATTCGTGCCATTCGCGCATGCCGGGGTCCTGAAGGTCAGCCTGCTTCTGGGGGACGGCCATTCCCGAAGCGCCGTGGAGGCGGTCAAGGCGATCAGCAAAGAGCTGGAGAATCTAAAGCCGTCTCCGCAAGGCAGTCTTCGTGCAAGTGAGATCCAGATCTCGGTCTATCCGGAAAAAGATATCCGGACGCAGGATCTCACCCATCTGCGCCAATCCCGTCTGGTGATCGTCTTTATCATGGGGAGGCACCTGCTCCATGCGGTCAGGCCGGAGCTCGAGGCGGTCATCCGTGAGGGCGGCAAGGTCTACGGGGTCGGAGGCTACTACGACGACGAACTCAAGAGGATGGGACTCCTGTTCGATCCGAAGCTGAACGACTACTTCACCACGGGTATCCCCGAAAATATCCGGAACATGGTTTTGTACGCCCTGAACAAGGAGATCCCCTTGGGGCTTTCCTGCGGAGAGCCGGTCAAGCTGGCGGAGGTGGGGATCTACGACGTCGGGACAAAGAAGGTTTTCAAAGACTTTGACGCCTATCGCAAAGCCTATCTCCAGCAGCGGGCGCAGAGCGATTCCCGCGAGAGCCCCTGGGTCGGGATCATCTTCCATCGCAACAGCGTCGAGTCCGGCCAGACCCAGACCGTGGACGCCCTGGTCGAGGCCCTGGAAGAGGACGGTTTCAACGTCCTGCCCGTATACGGCTCCGTCCAGATGGGGAAGGCGGTGGAGGCCATCTTCTCTCCGGCCGGCGTGAAGCTGATCGTGGCCATGGGCTGGAAGGTCGGCGTCAATCCCGGGACGTCGGTTCCCCTGCTGACTTCCCTGGGGGTCCCGGTCATCGACGCCATCACTTTGCAGGGCAAGTCCCTCGATGAATGGAGGCGATCCCCCACGGGGCTGGATATCCTGGAGAGGGCCTGGCAGGTTGGCAATCCCGAGATGGGGGGGATCATCCAGCCCACGGTGATCGCCTCCAGAGAACGTTTCCTGGACCGGTTGACGGGTATGGCCTATGTCGAGGAGAGGCCCATCCTGGAGAGGATCGGCCGGCTGGTCGGGAGGGTCAGGGCCTGGATCAACCTGCAGGATAAACCCAATCGGGACAAAAAGGTCGCCCTGATCTACTACAACTATCCGCCCGGAAAGCAGAACATTGGCGCCAGCTATCTGAACGTCCTTCCCGAGAGCCTCTATGAGATGGCCCTGCGGATGAAAGCGGAGGGATACGATCTCAAGGGATTGGGGCTTGGGGAGGAGCGTGCCGAGGCGGTCAAGGAGCGCCTCTTCAAGGATATCCATGACCATGCGCGCAACATCGGCAACTGGGCCCCGGCTGAGCTGGACCGGATCGTCCGGGCCGGGAAGGCCGTCCTTATCCCCCTGGAAACCTATCGGGAGTGGTTCGACCAACTCCCGGAAGGTTTCCGGAGAGCGATCCTGAAGGACTGGGGGCCTGTCGAGAAGGGCAGCGTGATGATCTGGCAGGACTCCGAAGGGAAGAAATTCCTGGTCCTGCCCGCCATCCGGTACGGCAACATCGTTTTCACCCCCCAACCCTCCAGGGGTTGGGAACAGGATCCCCGAAAGCTTTACCACGACGTGACCCTCGCACCCCATCATCAGTACGTGGCCTTCTATCTCTGGCTCAGAAAATGGTTTCAGGCCGATGCCGTGGTCCATGTGGGGACCCACGGCACGCACGAATGGCTGACGGGGAAGGAGGTCGGCTTCACAGACGAGGACCCTCCCGAAGCCCTGATCGGGGAGGTGCCCAACATCTATCCCTACATCGTGGACAACGTGGGGGAGGGGACCCAAGCCAAACGGCGCGGGATGGCCGTGATCATCGACCACATGACCCCACCCTTCGCGAAGGCCGGCCTGAACCGGGAACTGAGGGAACTGGCGGCGATGTTGAACGATTACGCCGCCGCCCGGGAGAAGAGCCCTGCCCTTGCCGAGACCCGGCTCAAGGAGATCAACGCCGTCTCGAAAACGATGGGCCTCCTGACCGATCTGAAGATCGGCGAGATCAGGACCGAGGCCGAAATCGAAGCGGTCGAGCAGTACCTCAAGGAGATCATGGAGAGACAGGTTCCTTTCGGGCTCCACACCTTCGGAAAGGCGCCTGATGAGCGATACCGCAGGGCAACAGCGGAGGCGGTGGTGTCGGTCGAAGCGGGACTTACCGCGACGGCCGCAGAGGAGAAGGTCTCCGATCTGGAAGCACGGATCGTCCTGTCGGCCAAACGGGAGCTGGATTCCCTCATGGACGCCCTTTCGGGGCGGTACATTCCCGCCGGCAGGGGCAACGATCCCATCCGGAATCCCGACTCCCTGCCCACGGGGAAGAACTTCTATGCCTTCGACCCAACGCGGGTGCCCGCCCGCTCGACTTACGAGACGGGTGCAAGGCTGGCCAGGGAGTTCCTCGATGGCTACAAGAACAGACACGGGGTCTCTCCGGATAAGATCACCTTCAACCTCTGGGCAGTGGAGACGATGCGCCACGAAGGAGTGATGGAGTCCCAGATTCTGCACCTCATGGGGGTGAGGCCCCGATGGGACGAGCGGGGAAAGGTCGTCGGCGTCGAGGCGATCCCGCGCGGCGAACTCGGCCGGGGAAGGATCGACGTCACGATCGTCCCGTCAGGGCTTTACCGGGACCTCTTCGCAAACCTGATGTCCCTCCTAGACGAGGCGGTGACCGTGGCGCGGAGGCAGCAGGAGGAAGACAACGCGCTCCTGGCCAACGTGGGCAGGACAAAAAAAATGCTCCTGGAGAAGGGGATTGCGGCGGAGAAGGCGGAACGGCTGGCCTCGGTCCGGATCTTCACCGTCCCATCCGGGGCTTACGGGACGAATCTCGACAAGGTGATCCTCCTGTCAAATACCTGGGAAAGGGAAGGACAGGTGGCGGACGTCTATTTCATGCGGATGGGACACCTCTACGGGCAAGGCTTTTGGGGAGAATCGGAGGGAGAGGGCCAAGAGGAACTCGGTCAGGTCCTCCTGAAAAACGCCCTCTCGGGCACGAAGGCGGTCATCCACAGCCGGTCGACGAACCTCTATGCCACGCTCGATAATGACGATTTCTTCCAGTATCTGGGCGGTACGGCCATGGCGGTCCGGGCCCTTGACGGGAAGAGCCCGGAGGCCTACGTGACCAACCTCGCCAATCCCAAGGCGCCCAAGCAGGAGAGCCTCGAGAGGGCCATGGGCCGGGAGATGCGGTCGCGTTATCTCAATCCTGAATGGATCCAGGCCATGATGAAGGAGGGTTACGCCGGGGCGCGGTTTGTCGACAAGGTGGTGGAGCATCTCTGGGGATGGCAGGTCACCGTCCCAGAGGCCGTGGACGGGGCCAAGTGGAACGAGATGGTCGAGACCTACGTCCTGGATCGGAACGGCCTCGATATGAAGGCTCTCTTCCGCAAGGCCAACAACATGCATGCCTACCAGTCCCTGGTGGCCCGGATGCTCGAGACCGTCCGTAAGAACTACTGGAAGCCAGACGATAAGATCGTGGAGACGCTGGCGAGGGAGTATGCCCAAAGTGTGAACGAAGTGGGACTGGCCTGTTGCGACCACACCTGCAACAACCCCCTGCTGGCGCGCTTCACCTCCTCGACCCTCCTGTCCGTCCCCGGCCTCGCGTCTCTGGAGCAGGGGTTCCGGAAGGCCCTTGAGGCCATCAAGGAGCCCCGGGCAAACAAGGGCCGGTCCGGGCAGACCGGGCAGAGACGGGACGGGCAAAAGGCAAAGTCCGATGCCGCGAAGGTTTCGGGACCCGCTCCGGGTGAACGGCCAGCGGCGGTGGAAAAGACCGTCGAAGGCCTACAGATGGAGGAGGTCAATGCGGCAGCAGGGGCCTCTTCGGCACCGATCCCCTGGCTCTTCATCGTGGGGTTTCTCGTCTTTGTCGGGCTCGTCGCCCTGGGGTTCCGGAGGTGAGGGGACCGACTGCCGTAAAGGCCCCGAGACGGTGGGTGGCGGGCCGATGCCCGTAAACGCTTAAAGAGGATTTCTATGGATTTCCGACGAACGGTTTCCGCAGCCCTGATGGCGGTACTCCTCGTTGCAGGGGAAGCGTGGGGGGAAGCTCCAAAGGATTCCCCCGCGGCCTTTACCCTCGGGGATGTCGTGGTGACCGCCGAAAGGCTCGACGATTATGTCAAGAATTACCCCCAGAACGTCGAAGTGGTCGAACGCAGGGAGATCGCAAAGCGAAACCTCCTCAGCGTGGAGGAGGTCCTCAAGACGATCTCCGGGGTCGAGGTCTATTCCGCTGCCGGGATCGGGTCCCGGATCTCCATCCGGGGGTCGGGGAAAACGGGCGGCGTCCTGGTGCTCCTCAACGGCCGGCCGCTCAACAGCAACCAGCACGGGAACCTCGACCTGAACGCGATCCCCGTGGACAGCATCCAGTCCATCTCCGTCTTCAAACCGCCGGTTCCCGTATGGCTCGGGGCGGGGGCGAGCGACGGCGCCATCCATATTGTAACGCGCAGTCTGACCTCTGAAGCCAGGAAGAAGGAAGCCCTCTCCACGATCAAACTGAACGCCGGTTCCTTTGGATTCGCCGAGACCAGTCTGAGTCAACGCCTGGAGGCCGCCGGCGGCAATGCCCTGCTTTCCGCTGCGCTCAAACGCAGGGATGGAAAACGGGCAAACAGCGACAGGACGGACGGATCTTTCGGCTTGAACTGGAGCCGGGAGAAGGAAGCGGGGGGGCGGTACGAGGTGAACGGGCGCTACTACGAGGCCGAATACGGCACACCGGGTCCCACCGACAACCTTACCCCCGATGCCCGGCAACTTTACCGAAAGGGCTCGCTTGATGCTCGATATGCGGGGATCGTGGGGGATGACGGGACTTTTACGGTCAATCTTTATGGCGATGGAACCAATATGCGGGACAGGGCGCAGTCCGGATTGACCTACGCTCTGGATGACCGGAAGCTCGGACTAAAGGCCGACACGACCCTATCGGAGCCGGATGGCCTGTGGGACCTGAGGGTGGGCGGGATATCGGAATGGAACGACTTTTCCCATACACTGGCGGGGGGCCATCACCGCCTCCGGAACGGTTTGAGCGGCCAGGTCGATCGCCGTTTCGGGGTACTCACCGGGACGCTGGGCCTTCGCGGGGACGTGACGAACGATTTCGGGTTCAGCCCCGGCCTTTCCGCTGGGCTGGGCTGGGGGGCGACCCCGAAGTGTCTGATCAAGGTCCGGGCGGGGTATTCGGTGAACCTGCCGAGCTTTGAGCAACTCTATCAGACGACCCACGGTTCGATCGACCAGACCCGGGGGAACCCAGACCTGAAGGAGGAGCGGATCTGGTCCTACGATGTGGGGATCGAGTACAAATTTCAGAAAGACCGGCTGGCCCAGGCTACCCTCTTTCGGGCCGATACGGGGGACCTGATCGCCTATCGTCGCGGGACGGACTTGATCTATCGGCCGGTCAACATCGCCAGGGCGGAAAGGGAGGGGATCGAATTGACGGGTAAGTACGGCTGGAACACAGGGGTCAGCGCGGAGATCAACTTGATTCTGCAACGTTCGGAGAGCGGTGACACCGGAAAGGCCCTCCCCTATACGCCCGAGGTCAAGGCCAAGGGCACCCTGCAATACGCGCTCCCCTCCCTTAAGACCCGCCTGGAGGGAAGCGTCCGTTACGAGGGGGGCCGGTTCAGTCAGACGGAGAATCTCTCCTCCCAGCAACTCGATGGCTACGTGACCGTCGATCTCAAGGCGACCCAACCGCTGACGATCCACGGGATGGCTGCCGATTGGTACATCCGGATCGACAACCTCTTCGACGCTTCCTTCGAGAGCCACTACGGCTATCCGGACGACGGCATCCGTTTCGTGACCGGTCTTCAGCTGCGCTTCTAAGCCGGATCGGGACGCCTTGTCGCCAGGATGCAGTAGAATCCCGACTCGTCGATAAAAAGCTCGACAGCCAGTCCAGCCCCGTCCAGCAGGGAACGCATGGCTGCCTCGCCGGGCAGGCGGTCGTGCATGACGGCCCGGCAGGATCCATGGTGTCGGTTGATCCCCTCCGCCGAGTCGAAGTGCGAGATGGCCAATATCCCGGATGGCTTCAGGATTCGGGAAAGGGCCTTCAGGGCCTTTCCCTTGTCGTGAAAATGGGGAAAACAGGAAAAACAGACGACCGCGTCGCAGGAGGCCGCTTCGAGGGGAGCGCTCTCGGTGTCGGCGACGATGAACCGGATCCCCTTTGCATCATGCAGGCGCCGGTTGGCCTCGATCATTCTATCGGCGAAGTCCAACTCGTAGAGGATCCCGCTCTCCCCGATCCGGTCGAGGATGAAGGGGACCAGGACACCTGTTCCGCACCCCGCGTCCAGGACGTGGTCCCCCGGCTTCAGCGGCAGAAGGGAGAAGAGGCGCTCGAAGTCCCTTTGGTGCTTGTCATAGCGCCCAGTCGCCTGATCTTTGTAGCACATCTCAAGCCATTGCTCGGCATGATCGTTGAAGAACCGCTTTCGTTCACGGTAGATTTCATCGGGAGTCATTTTCATGAGACAGGTTTCCTTTCTGGAGCTTTGCCCTGCGGCGTTTGGGAGAGAAGACGTAAGCGGCAGCAAAGATAATTGTTGCCATGAGAACCACTGCCGCGCCGGAGGGTAGATCGAAGAGATACGAGGCGATCAGCCCCAAGACGCAGGCACCAATCCCCGAGGCCATGGAAATAATGAAGAAGGTCCTCAGGTCGTAGGTCAGCTGCAACGCCGTGGCGCCGGGCTGCACGAGGAGCGCAAAGATCAGCAAACCGCCGACCGTCGCCAGGTTGGACGACACGACGGCTCCGGTGAGAAACAGGAGGGCGTAGTAGATCGGCCGCTCGGGGATGCCGCTGGACGCGGCAAGCCGCCGGTTGAAAAGGACGGACCGGATCTCCTTGAAGAATAGGATGATGAAGAGGACCAGCAGGAGCGTGATCGCCGCCAAGACCCAGATGTCCATCCTGGAAAGCGACAGCAGGCTTCCCCACATCAGACTGAGGGCGCCCGCCTTGGTCCGGGTGAGGATCCCCATTCCCAGAAAGGCCAGCCCCATGAGGAGTGAGAAAAGGATGGCCAGGACGTTCTCCGGGGCCATGTCGGTCCGATCCGAGAGGGGGCCCAGGGCCCCCGCCGTAAGAAGACAGAGGACCAGACCGCTCAAGAAGGGATTGACGTCGAGGAGCATGCCCAGGACCGCCCCGGCAAAGGCGGCGTGGGACATGGAAACACCGATCAGGGGCATCCTCATCAGGACGACGAAGACCGACAGGAGCGAGCAGCTTGCACCGCACAGCACGCAGGCAATGGCCGCACGTTGAATGGGCGGGTAGGCGAGGGCGTCGATCAAGGGCTCAGTCATAGGAAACGTACCTCCTGCCGTTTCGCGTGAAAATCTCGATCGGATACCGAAACAATCCGCTCAATGTCTCACTTGAGACGGCTGTGGCGACGTCCCCGTCGAATATGATCCGGCCTTGATCCAAGAGCACAGCCCGGCGCATCGCCGCCGGCACCATGGTGAAATCGTGGGTGACGAACAGGAAGGTCATTGCTTCCCGCCGGTGGAGCTCATTGACAAGGCTCAGGACCTCCCTCTGGACCGCGATGTCCAGAGCCGCCGTGGGTTCGTCCATCAGGAGGATGTCCGGTTCCTGGAGGATGGCGCGGGCCAGCGACACCTTCTGCCGCTCGCCGCCGGAGAGCTGCCCAAGGGGCCTGTCGGCCAGATGGGCCACACGCATCATCTCCATCAGGGCCGTCGCCTTTTCCCTCTCTTCCTTCCCCGGTGAACGGAAGGGGCCCAGACGGCCCACGGCACCCGTCATCACCGCTTCCGAAGCCAGGATCGGAAAGGCCGGATCGATGGGAAGGGTCTGGGGAACATAGCCGATGCGCAGCCGTGTCTCCCGGGATCGTTTCCAGGACTCTCGGCGGCCGAACAGATGGAGTGTCCCCTCGAACCGCTCGAACCCGGCAATGACGTTCAGAAGCGTTGTCTTCCCGGCACCGTTGGGCCCAATGATCCCAACGAACTCCCCATGGGAGACCTCAAGGCGTATCCCCTCCAGCGGAAAGCCCTTCGCCTTCCTGACGGTGACCCCTTCCAGTTCGATCAACGGCTTTCCCATGACGTGCCCCTCACCCCGCTCACCTGTTCAAAACCGCCGTCAGGGTGTCTATGTTTCCCCCGAGCGTGGCCAGATAGCCCTGCTCTGATGGAAAATTCGTCAGGACCACATGGGGGATCCCCAGGGCTTCGGCGATCCCCTTTCCGGCGTCGGGGCCGGATTGGAGGTTGTCCACGACAGCGACGGCCTGCTGCTCCCTGCCGATCTTTGTCAGGCGCACCACCTCTCTTGGGGACATCGCCTCTGGTCTGCCGTACGCTCCCAGAACGTGAAAACCCATCCATTCAAGCGGTTCCTTCTGCATCGAAGAGGCGATCAGCGGCTTCCCGCCGAGGCCGGCACGCTTGAGCTTTTGCAGGAGTGAGCTCGCCCCCTCCCTCACCTCGCGGACGGCCTTCTCCCTGCTGCCGAGGATCCTATTCCGATCCTCCGGGAAGTGTTCCGAGAGTTTTTCCGACAGAAGATTCAGGCCGAGCAGATAGGCCTCCGGGGCCATCCAGTTGCGGTCCTCTGCATCCACAAGCAGCAGCTTCTGGCCGCCTTCTCCGGTTGCCTTCATGAAGGGCATCCCTCGGAAGGAGACGACCAGGTCGGCCTTGCGGATTTTTTCAATGTCCGAAGGCTTGACGTCGTAGTGGCCGGGACACTGACCGGGCGGAAGGACCGTATCGATGCTATAGCGTTGCGGGGGCAGGAGCGAGGCGATCATCCCGGACAGGATCGTGTCCGAGGCGACCACGGCTCGCGCCTTTCCTGTCCTTGACGCCGGAGCGCCGTCTGACGGTCCCACAGAGGCACCTAGGTACGCCAGAAGTACCAATCCCAAAAGAATAAACCGTCTGCACATGAACCCATCCTCCGGGAAAAGAGGGCGGCGTCGGAAACGCCGCCCGTGGGCGTCCGTTTAGAGAAACTTGAAGCTGACCCCGACAAAAAAGGTGATCCCCGGCATCCGGTAGCCCTTGGCGTACTCATACCGCCGATCGAAAAGGTTGTTGAGCGCGAGCGACACTTCCGAATCCTTCAGACCCAGCGGCCGGTAATCGAAACGGTAACTCAGACGGGCGTTTACCAGGGTGATGTCGTCGAGTTTGTACATGTCCGACAGGTTCGCATAGGTGAACGTACCGGTTCTGGAATTCGTAGCAGCGTATACATTTTTGAGGTGTTGCATGTCCAGGAAGAGCCGGTAACGCTCCAAGAACTTCCAGTTGGCGCCGGCCTGGAACTGGAAA
>Ga0228535_1003741_pt1 | contig 10237 bp, 10 predicted proteins | sample SJ1metagenome_FD_168457 | JGI IMG/M metagenome (GOLD analysis project Ga0228535, IMG submission 168457) | Enriched culture of PCE-dechlorinating microbial communities from Ithaca, New York, USA - SJ1 | ecosystem: Engineered > Modeled > Simulated communities (microbial... > Unclassified | place... | reverse complement strand
TAACAGTAAGGGGTAGAAAATCTACCCCTTCGCGTGCCTCTGGGTTTACACATACGGTAGTGAGTACAACCGTATCACCATAACGTAAAGTTACAGCAGCGTCTGCTTGCGCAGCAACGCGCCCGATCTCGATAACGAGGTCTTTACCACCTATAGTGGTAGAAAAAGTTTGGGGAGTCATGATTTCTCCTGGTTTTTATTTGCGCAGTCCCAGGCGCTGAATAAGCTGCTGGTAACGGTCTGCATCTTCCTTATAAAGATAGGAAAGCAAGCGACGCCGTTGACCGACAAGCTTGAAGAGCCTGCGCTTGGTGTGGAAATCATGCCTGTTATCTGTCATATGACTGGTAAGCTGCTTGATGCGTGCGGTTAGTACAGCTACCTGAACTTCGGTGGAGCCAGTGTCTCCTTCGTGTAGCCTATACTCTTCAATAATGGTTGATTTGGTTTTCCTGTCCAAGTTTTACTCCTGAGACTTTTCGCTTTTTTATATTTATAATCGTGGGGATTATAACACAACACAAGGGCAAGTGTAAAACATTATCCAGTATAAGTTACGCTGCCGTTTTTCTTTTCGAGACACCGTTTTTTTGTTGCCTTTTTAAGTTTGGGCAAACCCAGGCATTTTTGTGTTAGTTAGATTTTAGTTAATTAGTACGTTGATTGCTTTAGAGCTAGTTGATATGGAGACATAAGTAATCAAATCTTTAATCAATCTCATAAGCAGCATTTCTTTTGCTACAGGATTCTTTTGAGCAATGTCGGCAATCCGATTTGTTTTTCTGCTTCTCATCTGCATCATCAAGCAAGTGCTCATTGTTCATATTTTCATTTAGAACCACTGCTTCCCCCAAATCATTAACAAGATGTTTTTGCATAAAAGTCCCCCAGGCTAGATTTTTTGATGACCACGAAATTTGTATCAGCTTTTCAATAAACTTTAAAAGTTATATTTCATGGATAAACTACGATATGTTAGCCAAGATACAACGTTTTGTCAAGCGGGTGTAAGGGTTAAAGCTCGAAATAGTGGTATTGTTTAGGGGTTAATTATAAGGCTGTTTATTCTACAGAAAGACGTCAGAATATGGCTACTAGCCACTATTTTCTACCATAAGTGGAGCTTCCTGGAGTTTTTTGGCCTTTATCAGATTGATAACCTGAGGTATAAACAAGACCAGGGTCAATATAAAGGTAAGTATGTCAGTTATCGGAAATGCCCACCATAAGCCATCAAGCTGCCAAAATTGGGGCAGTAAGATAATTGCCGGTATCAGGAAGAATACTGATCTTGCCATAGAAGAAAGTATTGATTGCCACACTTTTCCCAATGCCTGAAAACTGGTGGATGCTACCATAATAAATCCAACGATATAAATTACAAAAAATACACGTTTAGCGGCATATACTCCCAACTCTATCAATTCTACGTCGGTGGTAAAAATGTACATCAGAGGCTCCGGTAGAAAGTAGAGTATGAAAAATGAAATGATTCCAAATATTGTTGCGCACAAAATAGAAAGATTAAGCACCTTCAATGCCCTGTCATAGCGTTTTGCCCCGTAGTTATAACCAAGTATAGGTTGCATCCCCTGGCCGATTACAATGCCAGGCATCAGTGCAAACATGGAAATACGGTTGATAATTCCGTAGGCAGAAATTGCGATATCACCACCATATTTCCCCAATGCGATGTTAAGAAGAATAGTAGTAAAGCTGTTAGCCGCCATACGGGCAAGCGAGGCAAATCCAATAGAAACAATTGAAAAAAGAACTCCCCATTCTAATTTGAAGACTTTAACCCTGATTTTAAAGTAACTTGCACCGCTATAATAGTAATAAGAAAAGTAAATTACCGATAAAATCTGAGCAATGATGGTAGCCAGGGCTGCCCCTTGTACACCCATTCCCAATGGGATGATAAATATTGCATCCAGTGTGATGTTGGCTATTGCGCCGATTATCATTCCATTCATCGACACGCGCGGGTTTCCTTCGGAGCGAATCAGGAAGTTTAAAGTCATGGCAATCGTCTGAAAGAACATCCCGAAAAGGATTATCTGGAGGTAGTCTCTGGCAAATGGCAAAGTATCAGCAGATGCTCCAAATAGTGTGAGCAGGTAATCAATGTTGGCAAGTCCTGCGACCATTATCAGGATAGAGAAGATTAGACTGCCTGTGATGGCGTTACCCAGCACTTTTTCTGCTTTTTGAATCTGCCCTTTGCCAAGCATCCTTGAAATAAGCGAAGCTCCTCCCATACCCATCATATGCCCCACGCCCATAGAAAACATCTGTATGGGGAATACTATAGAGAGCCCAGCAATAGCCAGGTGACCTACATAGTGACCGATGAATATGGTGTCCACTACGTTATAAAGTGTGGTAGTTGCCATGCCAAAAAAGGCTGGAGCGGTAAGCTTTAGCAGCAGCTTGCCTATTTTGTCTGTATCAAATATGTTATTAACTTTTGTCAAAAATGGTTTTCTCTTTTCTATTATAAAGTTTTATTTATAGTTTGGGCGTGCTTAGCCAAGTATTTTAAAGCTCTGGAAGCGCAAGTTGCTCATTCAGATGACAAATCTTATCAGTATGTACAATAATCCGGCTACTCCTATCGCAGTCCCCCAGTACAGCTTATTCCAGCTAAATACCTTAGCTCCATCCAGTGGTCCGAAAGGAATAAGATTAAAAATTGCCAGCCACGTATTAATAAATGCCCCCAGGTAAAATATTAGGGTGGGATAAACAGCATCTAATGCTAAAAAGATGACCGCGATAATAATATTGGTTGCAGGTCCCGCTAATGAAATTAGCCCCATGTTCTCTATTTGTGTTTTTTGGTTTGTGATAATTATATTCCCCGGGCGTATAACAACAGCACCGGGAGCCGCAAATAGAAACCCCATTAAAGAAGAAACGAAAGCCAGGATAAGCCCGGGTCGCCACATGGTGTATGTGGCCTCATAACCAAATCTTTTTGCAACCATCCGGTGCGCCAGTTCATGGAAAATAAAACCCGTAGAAACAGCTATTAGCGATATTCCGATGAGCCTTATTATGTTGCCAGGATTCCCCAAACCATCCAGCCCACCACCGAGTGCCACGCCAAACGCAATGGCAAGCACAAGTGCGGAAATCGTTATATCTCTAAATTCTTTTATTTGCATGTTGTTGCTAATCTCTGGTTATGCCAGGCGGGCATAACCAGAACACTTCTATCATTATACAGGAAATATCTGGAAAGCTTTTACAAGAGCGGTAATTATGAATATTTTATCGTGTTTAGCAGTGAAACCGAACAATTTTTGTAAGTTCTTTCGCTTTGCTCAAGGAAGACAGAGTATTCGGAACCAGATGCTACTTTAAAAAATATTATTATAACCAGACGCCAGTTGTTTAATGCCATCCACATAGATATCCCTGCCACTAACTTCAACTCGCCCCTTCATAATTAGTTCATGAACTCCAAATGGGTAAATTTCCCAGTCCCCCTGAACCTTTAACTCGTCTTGGATTTCCTGGCAGATGGTTTTAAGCTGGTGTTTTTCCAATGTGCCAGACTGTTTTACAAATTTACTGTAAGAATCAATTTCGTTTGTAGTGATATAAGTCGTGATGGCTTCCAGCGTTTGAAGCAATCCGCTCCCATGGTTTGCGTCCAGAGTCTTGAGCGTTTCTGCGATGTTGAGCGGGGAGGACTGCAGAAGCACTGGGCCGGTATCTTCGCCTTTATCTACCAAAAACAGTGTCGACTTGACACACTTATCTCCGGCGATAATTGCTTTTGCAGATGGTATCCAGTGCAAGCCGTCATAACCCTTAATTGTATCACCAGGGTGAACGTTAAGGATCCTGGGATAATATCTTTCTACCAACCAGTCTGTCACCCATTGGTCATATCCGGCAAGGCAAATAAGATCCGGTTGGCCGCCACATGCCTCTTCAAGAAGCCGTGAAACATGTTTTTCAAACTCTACGCGCTCTGGGCAGTTTCTTGGTACTTTGCCAAGACCGTACTTTTCTTTTGTGCCACTAAGATATTCATGGTGGCTGAGCACAATTACCTGGTGTCCAGCTGCAGTAGCCTTGCGGGCCCCTTCGCACTCTGGGCGGTTTGTGAATACCACATATTTTGGATAGGATCTGACTCTGGCAATCTTTTCATAATTGGTGCCTGAGCCGGAAATAAAGAATGCAATCACCGGTGCAGAGCCATCGCGAAAAGGGTTATACAGCAAGTGCTTCATGGGATTATAATATCACAAAGAGCAAAATTATTGGCGAAATTTTACTGATATTGTTACTAAATTTTTTGCAAATGAGTCCTTATTGGTTTGAGGGACTGCTATAATATATAAAGAGAGGTAATGAAAAGAGTATTATCTGTCTGAGGGGGAATGCAATGAGTGAAGTGAATAACATAAATGGCAAAGAAATTGTACAGTTTGGTGAATTTAGCCTGGAAGAAAAACAAATGCTTGAGCAGATTTATACCGGTGCGGGACTTGAACCTGTAGTTGAAGCAGGGATAAAGGATTATGACGGGAAACTGCAGGCTGAAAACAAATTGTTGAACAAGGTGCTCGGAACTCGTGGAAGCGATATTAAAGGTTACGGCGAAGCCGTGGCAAAAAGAGTTGCTTTTGCTGTTTACCAGATGCTTAATCGGCAATATGGCGGCAAAATGGGAGATCTTAGCGCTCATATCAATGCCTTGCAAGATGAAAGGGATCGTGCCAGAGATAAATACGATGATTTGATGGGTCGTGTGGTTGGAATACTTGGGGAGGAGTATAAAAACCTGAGAACTGATTCCAAAGAGTTTATGGAAAAACTGAATGTAACCTTGGGTGAAGATTTGGCAGAATCCCGTATAGACCAAAAAGCATTGGCTGAAACACTGGCAGATATCGATGGTTTAAGAGCAAGCATTAAACAACTGGAAAAAGAAAAAGAGCTACTTGCTAAAGAGCATGCTGAAATGATCGCCAGCCTCAAAGCTGACCACCAGGAAATAGAAAAGAGGCTTCAGAGCGACATAAAGCAGAATAAGGTAGAAATAAAAAATCTTGAAGAACAGAAGAGCACTTTGGAAAATGATCTCTCTGTTCAACGCGGGCATTTTGAAAAACTTAAAGAAAGTGCCAGTCAAATACCTTTTGCTATCAAGAACGAGGAGATTGGTGAGGCTCAGGCTGACGGTTTGTACAAGTATCTTGTCAAAGATTCTAAAGTTCCAAACCTTGTGCTGGAAGGCGTGGGTAAGTTTATAGATTTCAAGAAATACCTGAAAGCCGCGGTTTCAAAAGGCGCGGAAGAGGCTGCTCTTCAGGCTGAGGCGATTCTTAAAAAAGGCATTGAAGAATAGCCATTTACCCCGGTTATCCGACTAATATATCCCGCTTTTGAAATATCACCAGAGACGCGCTGATAAGAACGATGCAATAGATGGTGATAACAATTATGGCATGCGGAATGCTGGGTGGAGCGCCTGATGTTAAAAACGGATTGTGTGCGAACAATGTTGCCGGTACCAGTGCGTCTATATTTGGTCCGAGCAGGTAATCGGGGATTTTTGCAAGCCATCCTCCGGAAGAAGTGAAGATACTTACCAGCACTGCCTCAATCACATATAAGCCCAGTGCTCCGCCGATGCCGGAAATTGCAGACCTTCCCAGAAAAGAAAAGAAAGCGGCAAGAGCTATGTAGGGAAGAAGCCCTAGTAATGTCCAGCCGAAAGTGCCTGCGGTTTCACCAATGAAACCTGGTGTCAAAAAACTCCATTCGATAGATCCTAACAGGCTGCTGGTGACAAGCGAAAGCCCGAATCCAACCAGAATGGCGGCAAAGAGCCCCGCCGTGGCATAAAACAATAGAGCAACAAGCTTGGATACGACATATTGATATCTGATACCCTTTTTGGTGAGGACCTGGCGGATTGACCCCCAGCTGTATTCACTGCCAATCACTGATGCAGTAAGTATTATTATGAGCAAGGTTCCGATAGTGCGGGCTGTTGAGAAAATGGTATCAAAGGCTCCCGGTAACTGGAGAGATATCTTGATTTGCGTAAGGATTTCTGCTGACATTTGACCGGGAGGACTACTGGCAACTCCATAAGTGGCAAAGAAAATAATCGTAAAATATACTATCATCACACCAAGGAGAATCCATGTCATGCGCCTCTTGAAGATTTTACTAATCTCACCTTTTATTAAAGACATCATAGTGTTTCTTCTCCGGTAAGTTTTAAAAACAGGTCTTCAAGGGAGCTTTCAAAATATCTCATCTCTTTCAGATATATGCCATGCTCTGCAAGAAAAGCGCTTACTTTAAATGAATTTTCAGGTTCAATTTCAATAAGAATTCGTTTGTCGTCTCGCGTTACTTCCTTTAGCCAGTCCTGTGCAGATAGCAGTTCAAAAGCCTTTTGTGTTTCAGTTGTCCGTATTTGAAGCTGGTTTTTGCGATTTAGAAGTTCTTTTACAGCTCCTTGAGTGATTATTCGCCCCTTTTTGATAATTGCAACTCTGTCACACACCTGTTGGACTTCGTGCAGTAAATGAGAATTCAAAAATACCGTTTTTCCAAGTTCTCCCAACTTGATTATCAGTTGACGGATCTCCTTCATGCCAGCCGGATCAAGCCCGTTAGTCGGCTCATCAAGAATTATAAATTCGGGATCTCCCAGAAGCGCTGAGGCCAAACCGAGGCGCTGTTTCATCCCCAGAGAATAATTGGAGAAGGGGTCATCGGCACGTTTTGTCAGGTCAACTGTTTCCAGCACTTCTTCAACCCGGCTGTCTGCAACTCCACCGGTAATGCGTGCAAAGTAACGTAAATTTTCCCGGCCGGAAAGATAAGGATAAAAACCAGTGCTTTCTGTAAGTGCTCCGGTCCGGCGCAGAATGCTGGGAAGGTTATGCCTGACATCCATGGAAAATACACGCACACTACCGGATGTTGGGGCAATCAGGCCCAGTATCATGCCCATGGTGGTACTTTTACCTGAACCATTTGGTCCAAGGAAGCCGAAAATTTCACCCTGACGTACTTCTATATCAAGTTCATCAACAGCAGTGATTTTGCCAAACCGTTTGGTAAGACCTTTGGTTTCTACCACTATCTCTTGGCTAACAGTCATAGATTAACACTCTTTTTAGTGAGGAAAAATACTCGGTAATTAATATAGCACCAAATACATGGCACTGTCTTTACTGTACTATGTAAATGACGCGTTTTCAAAATGTTCCGCGGCGATTAAAACCCCATTCAAAAGATTTTCCAGTGGGAAATATATAATAAGATAAACCTTTTCGGCTAACCAATAGCAACCTTTTGCGTTATATTGTATGAGTGAAATAATCAGATGTTGTTTTTGGGAGTGATTGATATGAAAAGGGTTCTGATGGTGCTGATGGCTATTATTTTAGTGTTACCCGTTGCGGCTTGCACTCAACCAGCTGCGGCGAGCGAGTTAAAGTCAGATAAAGAAAGGATAGCTTCCCCAGATATCAGCGAAGAGGAGCAAGTTTTGCTTACTGAAGGGAGTATTGCTTTTGCATTCGCCCTGTACCAAGCTCTTAAAAATGAAGAAGGGAATCTTTTCTATTCACCCTATAGCCTTTCACTGGCGTTGGCAATGACTTATGCTGGCGCCCGCGGCGAAACCGAACAAGAAATGGCCGATACGCTCAGCTTTTTGCTTTCTCAGGAGCGTTTGCATGAGAACTTCAACGCTCTTGATATTGAGCTTGGTACGCGTGGGCAAGGAGCCGTTGGAAAAGATGGTGAAGCTTTTCGCCTGAACATCGTCAATGCTATCTGGGGACAAAGGGATTACACTTTCCTGCCGGCTTTTCTCGATGTTCTTGCGGAAAACTACGGTGCTGGACTCAGGATACTTGATTTTATGGAGGACGCGGAAAAATCCCGTAATATTATTAATGACTGGGTAAGCCAGCAGACTGAAGGGCGTATAGAAGATCTTATCCCGGAAGGGGCAATAAATACATTGACTCGTTTGGTGCTTACCAATGCTATCTATTTCAACGCCGCCTGGCAATACCCATTTAATGAAGATTTAACAGCAGATGGCCTGTTTTATCGCTTGGATGGTAGCCATGTGTCCGTACCGATGATGAAGCAATCGGGGAGTTTTGCATATACCGAAGCGGAAGGCTATCAAGCTGTCGAACTGCCTTATGATGGTGGCGAGCTTTCTATGGTTATTCTACTGCCCGATAGCGGCAACTTCGCTGTTTTCGAAAAACTCCTCCAGGCTCAATTTGTAGCTGACGTTTTTGATTCCCTGCACAGCGCTCAAGTTGTTCTTTCTATGCCAAAATTTGAGTTTGAATCTGAGTTCCAGCTGAAGGATGCCTTGGAGGCGATGGGGATGTTGACCGCGTTCTCCGACGAAGCCGATTTTTCCGGAATGACTGGCAAAAAGGACCTTGCTATAGCTGAAGTACTGCACAAGGCATTTGTATCTGTAGATGAAGCTGGTACCGAGGCTGCTGCCGCCTCAGCAGTTATTATGACTTTAACATCAATGCCCGCAGATCAAGCCGTTGTGACGATTGACCACCCCTTTGTCTTTCTAATTCGTGATATTGAAACGGGAACAGTTCTCTTTATCGGGCGTGTACTGAATCCTACTGCTTAAGACATTTATTTTACCCGGTGAAGGCATTTAGCTTTGTGGAGCGGGAGACGAGATTCGAACTCGCGACTTTCTGCTTGGGAAGCAGACATTCTACCGCTGAATTACTCCCGCTCGAAGACGCTGGTATTTTAACCCAAATATCCCCTGCTGTAAAGCTGTTGTACTCGTTCAGTTGCAGTTCCAGAATTGTAGGTTTCTTGTTCGGAGAAACCTTTAGATTATATCATAGTCCTCCTGTGATAGATTTTAATACTTGAAAACCCATAACCTTGACGCGCGAGGTTCTAAAAGAGCATGGACGTTGGTAACAAAATAGGTATTGTAATCCTAGCTCAACCTCGTATATTCCGATCCAGAATGGAACTATGTGCCTCAACTATTTCTTATTCGATATTTTCCCAAGGTAGAAGAATGGTAGTCGTTCTATCGCTGCCATCATAATGTGGTTATCTACATATATGAATATATAACAATGAGTTTATGGGGTTTTCCTGACTGGGGTACTAAAAAAGGCTAGAGTAAGGTTAAGACAAGGTTTGTTTTGATTTGATCCAATCCAATCCGAAACGGATTGTTGCTATTAGAACAATAAGCGCTCCCGTAGCCAATGCGAGGTAAAACCCGGATTGAATGGCTGATTCGACAACGAGGCCGCTTACGATAGACCCAATGGGAATTGAAGGACCGTTCAACCCAATTCCGAATAAACCGGCACGATTACGAATTACAATATACACAGATACTAATGCATAAACAATATATCCAAGTCCAGTTGAACCTAGCAGAAAAGCACCCCATCTATTTTTAGAAATCGAACTGTATCCAATAGCAGTAATATTGCAACCAATATAAATCCATGCCAGCATTGATTGATAATGTGGTGTGACGTCGCTGGCTATGTTTCCTGCAAATTGTATTAGGTTATGACGTAATCCCCAGCCGTAAATCCAAATACCTGTCGAGGGGCTGAATTTGGATACCCACCAAGGCAGAGAAAATGAAACTACCATTATAATCACTGCTACTAAAGTTATGATTCTTAAACTATAAATTATCAAAGATTTCAATGAATAATTTTTAAGCACAATTATGTTCGTACCGCTATTTTAAAAGACAATCTATTATCGGTTCCAGCCTCGTCGGATCGAATCCAACGTTCAGGACTGAAATATTACTTCTCTGTTCATAAATTTCATCCGCATTCGCAAATGGACCCTGAACAACAAAGGTTCCCTTGATAGGTTTAAACGAATTGTGAAGTAACTTGGTTTTTTCCACCCCGTCGTTTATTTTAAAATCTGCGTTTTCCTCACATTGTATCACCAAATCAGGCCGCCAAAAAGTGTTTTTATCTGCTACTAAAGAAACCTTATTCGGATTATCACCAATATATATTAACAATGGAGTATTTTTATGCCCTAGACTGACGGTTTTCAATGGCAAGCTCGGTCTTTTTTCGTTGAAATCTTTGACAAGTGCTATCCAGCGTTCAAATCCTGACTTAATCCCCAGATATTTTTTTGTTTTAGCTAGCTTTACAATAGTATTTGTAGTACAAAGTTCATG
>Ga0228535_1003740_pt1 | contig 10239 bp, 8 predicted proteins | sample SJ1metagenome_FD_168457 | JGI IMG/M metagenome (GOLD analysis project Ga0228535, IMG submission 168457) | Enriched culture of PCE-dechlorinating microbial communities from Ithaca, New York, USA - SJ1 | ecosystem: Engineered > Modeled > Simulated communities (microbial... > Unclassified | place... | reverse complement strand
CGGCCGCGTGTCGGGCTGGGGCTGGTCGCTCGGCTACGTCGGCGGGCTCGTATCGCTCGGCGCGAGCCTGGCCTACATCGGCTGGGCGCAAGGACAGGGACAGGGCGCGGCGGATTTCGTGCCGGCGACGATGCTGATCACCGCCGCGATCTTCTTCTTTGCCGCATTGCCCACACTGTTGATGTTGCGCGAACGCGCCGCGCCGCAGCCCGCCGCCACCGCGCGCGGCGCCTGGGCGCAGGTGCGCCACACGCTCGGCCATCTGCCGCAACTACCCGATCTGAAGCGTTTCTTGATCTGCACGGTGCTGTACCAGGCCGGCATCCAGGCCGTGATCACGCTGGCGGCGATCTACGCCAGCCAGGTTTTCCAGTTCACCACGCAGCGCACCATCCTGCTGGTGCTGGTGGTGAACGTCACCGCCGCGCTGGGCGCCTTTCTGTTCGGCCACGTGCAGGACCGCATCGGCCACGTCCGCGCGATCGCCTTCACGCTCGCCGGCTGGATACTCATGGTGGCGCTGGCCTGGGCCGCGCCCGACGAACGGATGTTCTGGGTCGCGGCCAACCTCGCCGGGCTGTGCATGGGCGCCTCGCAATCGGCGGGCCGCGCGATGGTCGGCCTGCTCGCGCCGCCGCGCCATCAGGCCGAGTTCTTCGGCCTGTGGGGCCTCGCGGTCAAGCTGGCGTCGATCCTGGGGCCGGTGACCTACGGCATCGCGAGTTGGGTTACCGGCAACGACCACCGCCAGGCGCTGCTCATCACCGGCAGCTATTTCCTGCTCGGCCTTTTGACGCTGGCCGGCGTGCATCCGCTGCGCGGCCGCCGCGCGGCACGCCGTTTCGAAGCCGTGTCGTGAATTTCACGCTGATCGAGACCGACATGGCGCGCCACGGCGCGCAACTCGCCGCCGTGCGCCGCGCCGTGTTCATCGAGGAGCAGGGCGTGCCCGAGGCGCTGGAATGGGACGAACACGACGCCGCGTCGACGCACTGGCTGGCCATGCTGCCGGACGGCGCGCCGGTCGGCTGCGCGCGCCTGCTGCCGGACGGACACATCGGCCGCATGGCGGTGCTGCCGGCCTGGCGCGGGCGGGGCATCGGTCGCGCGCTGCTCGACGCGGCGCTCGCGAAGGCGCGCGCCTGCGGGCTGGACTGCGTGCGCCTGAGCGCGCAATGCCGCGCAACGGATTTTTACCGTCGCGCGGGATTCATCGCCGAAGGCGAAATCTATGCGGAAGCAGGCATTCCGCATCGCGCCATGCGGAAAGCGCTCGACGGCGCGGAACCGGCATGATTTTCCTGTGTCAGCATATATATATTTAAGAATTTACTGATACATTCCGTTTAGCCGGATACGAACCGACAGCGGCGCGCATATCGACGCACCGCGAGGCGCCGGTTTCCCGAGCCGCCGCCGCATCGCTCGGCCAGACAACAAAAAGGACCAGGAGAGATGACCAAACTCAGAGCCGGCATCGTCGGCGCAGGCATCTCCGGCGCAAGCTGCGCCGGCGCGCTTGCGGCGGCGGGCTGGACGGTCGACATTTTCGACAGGGCGCGCGGCGCGGGCGGACGGCTGTCCACCCGGCGCATGGAAGACGGCTGGGCGACGCTCGGTTCCCCCTTTCTGTCGGCCAAGCGCGAGCCCTTTCGCAGCCAGTTGCGCGAATGGGTGCGCCAGGGCTGGCTCGAACCGGTGCGCGGCAACATCTGGCGCGGCCGCGCCACCGTGTCGTGGACGCAGGCTCAATTACAGAACCATTTCCGTCCGCTCATCGAGCCTTCGCAACTGGTGCGCAGCCTGATGAACGGCGCGCATTTTCATACCCTGGCGCCCGTGGCGCGCATCGAACCGCGCACGCTGGTTCTCGAAAACGGTGAAACGCACGGCGGCTACGACTGCGTCATCTGCAGCGTGCCGGGGCCGCAGGCGATCCCCCTGCTCGAAGGCCTGCCGCGTCTGCGCGAACGGCTGCTGGACGACAGCCGTTACCGCCCGGTGTGGTCGTTCCTGATGCGCTGGGAAGGCGGGCCGGGTGCGGAGGTGATCCAGTTCGACGACGAACTGCTCAATCTCGCCGTCTCGCAGATCAAGGGCGGCGGGCTGTGGGCCGTGCACAGCACCCACGCATTCGCCGAGACCTATCTCGACGCCGGCAAGGAAGAAGCGAGCACCCGGGCGGCTTCGGCGCTGATGGGTCTGCTCGGCCTGCCGTGGCCGGTCGAGGTCGAGGCCGCGCACCTGTGGAAGATGGCGCTGCCGACGTCGCAGCAGGGCGGGTTCTGGCTGGGCGACCGCGAGAACCGCGTCGCGCTCATCGGCGACGGCATCGCCGGCGCGGGCGTGGAGCGCGCTTGGGAAAGCGGCATCCGTCTGGCGCAGGCTCTGATGCAGGCGGAAGCGGAACTGGCGACGAGCTAGCGCTCAGAGCGCGCGCGCCACGCGGAATCCGAGATTGATGTCGAGCTCGTTTTCGAGCCGGCGCCGGCGCGCGGCGGCGCGGCAGTCCTCCGGGCCGTCGAACCAGGAGCCGCCCTTGGTGACGACCGCCTGCACCCGGCCCGCCACGGGGCGCTCGGGCAGGCTGGCGTGATCGCGCGTCCAGGGGCTGGCGGTGAATTCCCACACGTTGCCCATCATGTCGTGCAGGCCCCAGCGGTTGGGTTTCAGCAGGCCCACCGCCTGCGCGCCGCAGCGCACGAAGCAGCGCGTCATCAGCCGGGGGCGGCACGGCCGGACGGCGTCGAAACCCTGGCTGGCGTTGTAGAGCGCCTCGTCCGGACCGAGGCGGTCGCCGTGCGGAAACGCGCTGGCCGCGCCGGCGCGACAGGCGTACTCCCATTCCTGTTCGGTCGGCAGGCGGTACGCTTGGCCGGTTTCGGCGGAAAGCCAGGCGCAGTAGTCGCGCGCGTCGCTCTGCCGCACGTTGATCGCCGGCTTGCGCCCCGACAGCCAGACCAGCTCCGCGCGCGGCTGCCAGCCGGTGGCGCGCGCGTAGATCTCGAATTCCACCGTCGTCACCGGAAACACGCCGAGCGCGAAGGGCCGCTCGATCAGCGCGGCGCGGCGCGGCCTGTCCTGGGCCGGCGCCGCTTCGTGCGGGCCCGCGCCGTACTCGAACGCGCCCGCCGGAATCACCGCCAGCTCGGGCGCGGCGCCGCCGTCGCGCAAGGCATCGTGAAAATGGACATCCGGCAAGCCCTGCGCGCGGGCGGTTTCGATCTGCAGGGCAATCAGTTCGCCCGGGCCCAGGGCGAAACTGTCGGGCACGGGGCGGGAAGCGCGATCGGGATGCATGGGCGTCGATGTCGAACGGATCGCTTTCGATTATGCCAGCAACGCCCGGCCGGGAAACGGCCCGCGACAATTCGTCGCCGGAACTCGGCAGGGCGCGGCTTGTCCCTGTTCCGGTTCCGCACCCGGCAGACCGCCGAAGCCGATTTTCATCATTCCATTACCGACAACCGTCCCGTCTGCCCTTATCCTTTCCGCATGTCTATCCCTGCCTTGCGCCCTGTCTGGGGCGCGTTCGCCTGTCTCGTCCTGGCCGGCTGCGCCGCAGTCGGACCCGATTACGCGCCGCCCGCCTCGACCGCGCCGGCCGGCTGGCGTCAACTGGACCCGGCCGCCGCGCCGGCGACCCGGGCGCAGATGCCGGACGACCTCGCCGCCTGGTGGCGGCGACTGAACGATCCGCTGCTCACGCACCTGATGGACGAGGCCCTGCGCGCCAGCCCCGATCTGCGGAGCGCGCAGGCCAGGCTGCGCGAAGCCCGCGCCCGGCGCGACGCGGCCGACGCCGCGCGCTACCCGGCGCTCTCCGCATCGGGCAACGCGAGCCGCGCGCGGTCGAGCCGGGAAACCGGCAGCGGCGCGACGCGCAACTTTTTCAGCGCCGGGTTCGACGCAAGCTGGGAGCTCGACGTCTTCGGCGGCGTGCGGCGCGCGGCGGAGGCCTCCGAGGCCGATCTCGACACCGCGCGCGCCAGCCTGGACGACACCCGTGTCTCCCTGGTCGCCGAGGTGGCCTCGACCTACGTCGATGTCCGCGCGCTGCAGCTCAGGCTCGGCATCGCCCGCGCCAATCTCGCCGCGCAGGCCGAGACCCTGCAGCTCACCGACTGGCGGCAGCAGGCCGGCCTCGTCAACGCCCAGGACGTCGAGCAGGCGCGCGCGAACCTGGAACAGACCCGCGCCCAGATTCCCGCATTGCAGGCCAGCCTGACGGAGGCCGAGCACCAGCTCGATGTCCTGCTCGGCCTGCAGCCCGGCAGCCTGCACGCGCGGCTGGCCGAGGCCGGCGATCTGCCGGCGCTGCCGGCGCAGGTCGCCGTCGGCATTCCGGCCGACACCCTGCGCATGCGCCCCGACGTGCGCGCGGCGGAACGCCGCCTGGCCGCCGAGACCGCCCGCGTGGGCGTCGCCGAGGCGGCGCGCTACCCGAGCTTTGCACTGAGCGGTTCGATCGGCGTCGAAGCCCTGACCCTGGGCGCGCTCGGCGGCGGCAACGCCGGCGCGTCCTCGCTGCTGGCCGGCGTCACCGCGCCCCTGTTCAATGCGGGACGCCTGCGGGCCCAGGTCGAGGCGCAGGACGCGGTGCGCGAACAGGCGCAGGTCGCCTATGAACAAAGCCTGCTGGCCGCTCTGCAGGACGTGGAGAACGCGCTTTCCGCGCTGGCCCGCAGCCAGGAGCGGCAAAACGCGCTGACGAACGCGGCGGACGCCGCGCGCAACGCCGCCGCGCTGGCCCGTCAGCGCTATACGGCCGGCCTCGTCGATTTCCAGTCCGTGCTCGACACCGAACGCACCCGGCTGTCGGTCGAGGACAGTCTCGCCAGCACGCGCGCCGACGGCGTGCTGGCGCTCATCCGTTTGTACAAGGCGCTGGGCGGCGGCTGGTCGCCGCCGGCCGCCGGCAAGGACGCATCATGAACACCGACACCGCCCGACAATCTCCGGAACCCGACTTGTTGAATCTGGGCCTGCAACCCGAGCGCGGACGCATCCTGCGCCGCGTGGGCTGGGGCATCGGCATCCTCGCCGTGCTGGCCCTCCTCGCCGGCTGGCTGTCGCGCGACAATGCCGAACGTGCGGCGCCGCGCTACAAGACCGAGCCGGCGACGACGGGCACGCTGGTGGTCCACGTATCGGCCACCGGCAACCTGCAGCCGACCAACCAGGTCGAGGTCGGCAGCGAGCTGTCCGGCATCATGGAGCAGGTGTACGTGGACGAAAACGACCGGGTGAAGAAGGGTCAGGTGCTGGCGCGCCTCGATCTGTCCAAGCTCAAGGATGCGGTCGCGAAATCGCGCGCCAGCCTGACCGCCGCCGAGGCGCAGGTGCTGCAGGCGCAGGCCACCGCGGCCGAGGCGCGCGCGACGCTGTCGCGCTATCGCGAAGTCTCCCGTCTGTCCGGCGGCAAGGTGCCGTCGCAGACCGAGATGGACGGCGCCGAAGCCAATCTCAAGCGCGCCGAGGCGAACGAGGCCGGCGCCCGCGCCAGCGTGGTGCAGGCGCGCGCCAATCTGCAGTCGGACGAAACCAATCTGGGCAAGGCCAGCATCCGTTCGCCGATCGACGGCGTGGTGCTGTCGCGCAAGGTCGAGCCGGGCCAGACCGTCGCCGCATCCTTCCAGGCTCCGGTGCTGTTCACGCTGGCCGAAGACCTGTCGAAGATGGAGCTGCAGGTGGACGTCGACGAAGCCGACGTCGGCCAGGTCGAGGTCGGCCAGCAGGCGCAGTTCACGGTCGACGCGTGGCCCGGGCGCGAATACAGCGCGGTCATCAGCCGCGTGGGCTACGGCTCGCAGGAAAAGGACGGCGTGGTGTCCTATCTGACCGTGCTCGACGTGGCCAACGACGACCTCAGCCTGCGCCCCGGCATGACCGGCACGGCCGAGATCGTGACCCTCACGCGCGAACGGGCGCTGCTGGTGCCGAACGCCGCACTGCGCTTCGCGCCGGCCAGCGCGCCGACCGCGACGCCCAAGTCCGCCGGCGGCGTCATGCGTTTCATGATGCCGCGCCCGCCCCGGAGCGAGCCCAAGCCGCAGGCGCCGGCGAACGGCGGCGCGCACCGGGTCTGGACGCTGAAGGACGGCCAGCTCGCGCCCATCGAAGTGAAGACCGGCGCGACCAACGGCCGCGTGACCGAGATCGTCGGCGGCGACCTGAAAGCCGGTACGCCGCTCGTCACCGAAACCGAAAGCGCCGCCCAATGAGCGCGGGCGCGCCGCTGATCCGCCTGTCCGGCCTGACCAAGACCTACGGACGCGGACAGGCGGCCTTCCAGGCGCTGAAGGGGATCGACCTCAGCATCGAGACCGGCGAATTCGTCGCCGTGATGGGGCCGAGCGGCTCGGGCAAATCGACGGCCATGAACATCCTGGGCTGCCTCGATACGCCCACGGGCGGCAGCTACCGGTTCAAGGGCGCGCACGTCGAACGGCTCACGCGCAACCAGCGCGCGCTGCTGCGGCGCGGCTACCTCGGCTTCGTGTTCCAGGGCTTCAACCTGCTGTCGCGCACGACCGCGCTGGAAAACGTCGAGCTGCCGCTGATCTATCGCGGCGAGCCGGCGGCCAAACGCCACGCCGCGGCGCGCGCGGCGCTCGAACAGGTCGGCCTGGCCGGCTGGGAGCACCACACGCCGGCCGAGCTGTCCGGCGGCCAGCAGCAGCGCGTGGCGATCGCGCGCGCCATCGTCACACGCCCCGCCGTGCTGCTGGCCGACGAGCCGACCGGCAACCTGGACACGCGCACCAGCCAGGAGATCATGGCGCTGATCGCCGCCTTCAACCGCGACCACGGCATCACCGTGCTGATGGTCACGCACGAGCCCGACATGGCCGCGTACGCGAAACGGGTGATCCATTTCGTCGACGGCCGCGTCGAGAGCGACCGTCCGAACGGGGAGGGCGGCTGATGCTGTGGAACACGCTGCTGCTCGCCCTGCGGGCGATCCGCCGCAATCTGCTGCGCTCCTTCCTCACCATCCTCGGCGTGGTCATCGGCGTGGCGGCCGTCATCACGATGGTCACGCTGGGCAACGGCGCCACCCGCTCGGTGTCCGACCAGATCGCCAGCATGGGCAGCAATCTCGTCATGCTGATGCCGGGCCAGCGCTTCGGGCCGGGCTCGGAGGGCGCGCCCAACTTCAAGGTCGCCGACGTCGAGGCCATCCGCAACCAGATCGGCGCGGTCAAGGCCGTGGCGCCGACGGTGAGCAAGACCGCCACCGCCGTGTACCAGGCGCGCAACTGGTCGACCGTGGTCAACGGCAGCAGCGAAGATTTTTTCGAGGCGGGCAACTGGACGCTGGCGGCGGGCCGCACCTTCAGCGAGACCGAGGAGCGGGCGGGCAAGGCCGTCTGCGTGATCGGCGAGACCGTGCGCGGCAAGCTGTTCGACCGGCAGAATCCGGTCGGCAGCGAGATCCGCATCAAGCAGTTCGCCTGCGAGGTGATCGGCCTGCTCAAGCCCAAGGGCCAGTCGGCGATGGGCTCGGACCAGGACGACATCGTCGTCATGCCGCTGCGCACCGTGCAGCGCCGCCTCGCCGGCACGCAGGACGTCAACCGGATCACCGTCTCGGTCAGCGAGGGCGCGTCCATCGACGCGGTCAAGGAACAGTTGACCCTGCTGCTGCGCGAACGCCGCAACATCGCCGCCAACGAGGACGACGATTTCCGCGTGCTCGACACGCGCCAGATCGCCGAGACGTTGACCAGCACCACGCGCATCCTCACGATGCTGCTCGGCGCGGTCGCCGCCGTCAGCCTGCTCGTCGGCGGCATCGGCATCATGAACATCATGCTGGTGTCGGTGACCGAGCGCACGCGCGAGATCGGCATCCGGCTCGCCATCGGCGCGCTGGAACGCGAAGTGCTGCTGCAGTTCCTGATCGAGGCGGTCGTACTGTCCAGCCTCGGCGGGCTGATCGGCATCGCGCTTGCGATGGCCGCGTCCATCGGGCTCGCGGGGCTGATGAGCGTGCCCTATCTGTTCGACCCCGGCATCAACCTGCTGTCCTTTCTGTTCTCGGCGGCCATCGGCGTGGTCTTCGGCTATTTCCCCGCCCGCCGGGCGGCGGGTCTGAACCCGATCGACGCGCTGCGGCACGAATAAGGCATCGCGATCCGGCTTACAGGCCGGCCAGGGTCTTGACGTGCGCCGCCGCGCTGCGACCCAGCGCGCTCAGGTCGTAGCCGCCTTCCAGGACCGACACGATGCGTCCGCCGGCATGACGCGCGGCGGCGTCCATGACCCGTTCGGTGATCCAGGCGTAATCCGCCTCGACCAGGCCGAACTGCGCCATGTCGTCCTCGCGGTGGCCGTCGAAGCCGGCGGAGCAGAACAGCATCTGCGGGCGGAAGGCGTCGAGGGCGGGGCGGATGCGCGCATCGAAGGCGGCGCGGTAGGCTTCGCCGGCCGTGCCCGCCGGCAGCGGCACGTTGACGATGTGGTCGCTCCGCGTGTCGGCGCCGCTGTGCGGGTAGTAGGGATGCTGGAAGGTCGAGCAGAACAGCACGCGCGGCTCGTCGCGGAAGATGTCCTCGGTGCCGTTGCCGTGATGGACGTCGAAATCGACGATGGCGACGCGCTCCAGGCCGTGCCCGGCCAGCGCGTGCGCGGCGGCTACCGCGACGTTGTTGAAGAAGCAGAAGCCCGCCGCCCGGTGCCGTCCGGCGTGGTGGCCGGGTGGCCGGCAGGCGACGAAGGCGTTCGCGACCTCGCCGCGCATGACCCGGTCCACCGCCATCGCCGCGCCACCCGCCGCGTACAGGGCGGCTTCCAGCGTATGCGGGTTCATTCGGGTGTCGCCGTCGAGGGCGCGGAAGCCCGCCTGCGGCGATGCGGCTTCCAGCGCGTCGATCAGGGCCGCGTCGTGCACGCGCAGGAGTTGCGCGCGCGTCGCGCGCTCGGCTTCGCAGTGCGCGAGAAAGTCGAATAGATGGGCGGCGTGCAGCCGGTCGTCGATCGCCTGCAGACGCTGCGGGCTGTCGGGATGCCAGTCGCCGGCCGTATGCCGGAGGAAGGCGGGGTGGGTGACGTAGGCGGTGAGCATGGGATGTTCGGCAACTATAGCGCGCGTCGATCCCGGCCGCCGGCCTGCTAGGATAGCCCCACCGTTTCGCCGCAGCGCCCTTCGACCCACATCATGGCCCGACATTATCTGCACGACCTGTTCAACGCCCGCTCGGTGGCCGTGTTCGGCGCGAGCGAACGCCCGGACTCGATCGCGGGCACCCTGTTCAGGAATCTGCGCGAGGCCGGCTATGACGGCGCGGTCTACCCGGTCAATCCGAAACACGAAACGGTGTTCGGCGCGCGCTGCTACGCCCGCGCGGCGGAACTGCCCGCGATTCCGGATCTGGCCCTGATCGCCACGCCGGCCTCGACCGTCCCGTCGGTGCTCGACGACTGCGGGCAGCGCGGCATCCGCCACGCCATCGTGCTGTCGGCCGGCTTCCGCGAAGTCGGCGCGGCGGGCGCGGCGCTGGAGGCGACGCTGAAGGCGACGGCCCGCAAGCACGGCATCCGCTTCGTCGGCCCCAACTGCCTGGGCATTCAGCGTCCCGCGATCGGTCTGAACGCCACCTTCAGCCAGGGCGCGACGCTGGCGGGCGATCTTGCGCTGGTGTCGCAGTCCGGCGCGATCTGCACCGCGATGCTGGACTGGGCCGAGACCAACGGCATCGGCTTTTCCAGCGTGATTTCCACCGGCGCTTCGGCCGACCTCGATTTCGGCGAGCTGCTCGACTATCTCGCCGTCGACGCCGCAACCCGCGGCATCCTGCTCTACATCGAGGGCATCCGCGACGCGCGGCGCTTCATGAGCGCGCTGCGCGCGGCGGCCCGCTTCAAGCCCATCGTCCTGGTCAAGGTGGGCCGGCACGAGGCTGGCTCGCGCGCCGCGCAGTCGCACACCGGCGCGCTGGTCGGCTCGGACGCGGTGTTCGACGCGCTGGTGCGGCGCGCCGGCGTGGTGCGGGTCGACACCATCCTGCAGTTGTTCGCGTCGGCGCGCGCGCTGTCCACGCACGTCCGGCCGTCCGGCAACCGGCTCGCCATCGTGACCAACGGCGGCGGCCCCGGCGTCATGGCGACCGACCGCGCGGTCGAACTCGGCGTGCGCATGGCCGAGCTGTCGCCGGCCACGGTCGACGCGCTGAACGCGGCGCTGCCGGAGAACTGGTCGCGCGCCAATCCGCTCGACATCATCGGCGACGCCGG
>Ga0228535_1003739_pt1 | contig 10239 bp, 7 predicted proteins | sample SJ1metagenome_FD_168457 | JGI IMG/M metagenome (GOLD analysis project Ga0228535, IMG submission 168457) | Enriched culture of PCE-dechlorinating microbial communities from Ithaca, New York, USA - SJ1 | ecosystem: Engineered > Modeled > Simulated communities (microbial... > Unclassified | place... | reverse complement strand
CATCACCTTTGACCAGGCGCTGAACTCATCGGAGGTATTGTTCCCGGGAGATATTTCCCGGGATACAAAGTACGACCTTCCCATTGCGATACCGGGGGTTACAGCATTTAAATAAACCAACATGAACAAAAGAGATTTTATCAAATCGGCAGCGGTGATGGCGGGAGTTTCTGCCATCACCCCGTTTGCAACCGTATCGGGCAAAAATAAAACACCATCTGCGGCGGCACAGCAAAAATCCAAGGTGTCGTTAAAAAAAGCGTTGGTCTTCGGGATGATCCAGGACAAGGGTTCACTCACGGACAAGTTCAAGATTGCCCGGGATGCGGGTTTTGACGGAGTTGAGCTCAATAGTCCGACCGACCTTTCCTTAACCGATCTCCTTCAGGCAAAACGGAATGCCGGCATAGAACTGCCCAGCGTGATCAATAAGGACCATTGGTCAAAACCATTATCGGATCCGGATCAACAAATCAGGCAGCAATGCATTGAATCGGTGATCAAGTCTATGCATGAAGTGAAAGAACTGGGTGGAGACACCGTATTGGTCGTTCCAGGCGTAGTGAATGAAAAGGTATCCTATGAACAAGCTTACATAACCTCGCAAAGCGCGATCAGAGAACTGATTCCCCATGCTGAAAAAACGGGTGTGCAAATTGCCCTGGAAAACGTTTGGAACAACTTTATACTCAGCCCCGTAGAAGCAAAGCGATTTATCGATGAACTCAACCACCCGCTGGTCGGCTGGTATTTCGATATCGGAAATGTGCTACGGTACGGATGGCCGGAACACTGGATCCACACCTTGAAGTCCCGTATCATGCGGCTGCACATCAAGGAGTTCAGCCGTGAGAACATGAACTCGAAAGGATTAAGGGAGGGCTTTAAGGTAGAACTCCTTGAGGGAGACAACAACTGGCCGGTGGTCATGAAAGCCGTACGGGACACTGGCCATAAAGGAGGTTGGCTGACCGCTGAAGTTCCCGGTGGAGATTTAACGCATTTAAAGAAAATCTCCGCACTGATGGACAAGATCATTTCCTTTCTGTGAAAGGTAATAAACTCATAATGGGATAATTATTTTTTACAGGGTGAGTTTCTGTGAAAAACCATCAAGATTCGTTAACGGTCGGATAGGAGGAAAACAAAGCAGTTTTCTTCCTATTTGACTTCTTTTGTTTTCAAACGAAAATTGACTTTACATCGGCCATTCTTGCCTGACAAAGAAAAAGGCGGGTTACCCCGCCTTAAATATTTTCACAACGGAATAATCCTTATTGTGAATTGCTTTCAACAGTGAGCAAAGTTATCAATTTGTTGTCAGAGATGCAACTTTTTCAGAAAAAAAAGTTAACTTTACCCCCATTATTATTCTAATACATTTTATTACAGTAAATTAAAATTTTCTGTCAATTTATTATTGTATGGACAGGGCTACTTTTCTTAAAATTATGGGAGCAGGTGCGGGCAGCTTTTTGCTTTCAGGATGGGAGGTAAAATCGGAAAACCTGCGGTATGATCTGAAAAAAGTGAAAATTTACGACAATTACGTCCGGGGTGTGAACTTCAGGAAACCGGATTTTCTCGCGCATCTTCCTAAAGTGAATGACACAGTTTTATTGGAACGTGAACCGGAAAACAGATACGACCGTTTCGCTATCAAGGTGTTGAAAGAAGGACGGTTTCTCGGGGACATTGCGGCTTACGAAAACATCGTGATGGCCATGCTGATGGATCAGGGCGTACAACTTGAAGCGTCGGTAAGCGCCGTAGCCGAGAACATAGATGAGAAGAGATATCTTGACAAAGTTTTTTCCGTTCAGGTATTCACCAAATTACTCGTTCCTTATAACTATTTGGAAACAAATGACCTGCGAACAAAACGGGCGGATGACGCTGTAGATATCTACAGGAAAGGAACAATCATAAAATAAGTACCATGAAAAAGATTTTAGGACTTGATCTAGGAACAAGCTCGATTGGTTGGGCACTTATCGAACATAGCCCTGAGAACAGAAAGGGAAGAATTATCGGAATGGGAAGTCGAATTATCCCCATGGGCGCGGAGTTGAGTAATTTTGAGAGAGGACAAGCCCAAACCAAGAACGCCAACCGGCGCATCGCCAGAGGGGCAAGAAAACTCAATAAAAGGTATAAGCAAAGGCGCAATAAACTTATTTACGCGCTTAAAGAGTCAGGCATGCTGCCCGACCAGATTCAATTAGTGGAGAATTTCTTTGATCCGAACAAGATCGATAAAATCAGTATCAAACCCATCAAAAAGAGACAACCACAACTAACGGCTTTTGATTTGTTGGAGCTAAGGGTGAAAGCGCTTTCAGAAAAAATTGAGTTAAAAGACTTGGGTCGGATTATCTATAAATATAATCAACTCAGGGGATATGCGGGCGGAAATGCGGAGCCGGACAAAGAAGACAATAACGATGACGCGGAAAATCAGGAAAAGAAAAACGAAAGCTATATCGCTTTTGCAAGAGTCTTGCAATTAGGCACTCCCGAAGAGGTAACCCTAAAAAACAGAAAATTCAACAAACGAAAAATATCGATTGAAACGGATGATGGGATTCTTGACGGCGAAACCTACCTGGATTCGTTAAAAGAAAATGACTCCCTGGAATTGCAAGTGAATATCAGGCGTTCCAAATCAGGAGAATCCATTACCGTAAAATTGCCCGATAAAACCAACTGGCGCAGGAAAATGGAAAACCTGGAGAAAGAGTTGAAAGAAAAATCCAAAGAATTGGGCCGGGAGGTTTATATTTCGGAATACCTGTTCGATATTGTAAAGGAAAATCCGAGAGCAAAAATCCGGAACAACGTTATCTTACGTTCGCGTTATGAAAGTGAATTCGACGCAATTTGGGATTCTCAATATAAACTAAATGAGGATTTTAAAAGGTTAGTGGATAATGAAACGTTATTGACAAAAATTTTATGTTTCATTTTTCCGGGAACGTCAAAGACTCAAGAGCAATTCCGTGCTGAGGGGTTGGAGAAAGGTTTAAAACATGTCTTGAAAAATCAGATCATATTTTTTCAACGTGAACTTAAAGATCAGTCACACCTGATCTCCGACTGCCGTTTTGAACCCAAGGAGAAGGTAGTGCCCAAGAGTCATCCGGTATTTCAGGAATATAAAATTTGGGAACAAATCAACAAGTTACTCATAAATACCAAAACAGAAACAGGTGTAAACCGTAAAGGAGAACAAAAATATACATACATAGACCGTCCGGTTCCCGCTTCGTTGAAAGAAAAACTATTCGATGACCTTCAAAATAAAAAGGAAATATCCTTTGGCGTTATCTACAATGAATTGAAAAAAAAATACGGGTTGCGCGAAAAAGTCGATTTTTTAAATGGATTGAACGTCAAGGCGAAACTAAAAGGCAATGAGACCAGGGTCATGCTTCAAAAATCCTTGGGTAATTACCTTTGGGAGGCTTTGAATCTTGATGACATTGAGCGACAAACGGAGCTTTGGAATATTCTGTATCATGGGAAAGGAAACGAATACGACATCCATAGCGAAAGGACATCCCGGGTGTTGAGATTTTTAAAAGAATACGGCCCCGGGATTGAAAATGCAGAAGATACGGCTATCCGGATTTCCAAGATAAAATTCAGCCGAAGCTATTCGAATCTAAGCTTGAAAGCGATTCAAAAACTATTGCCGCTGGTAAGGGCCGGAAAATACTTTGACAACGAATTTTCAAATGAAATTCATTCAAGAATAGTCAAACTCCTAAATGAAAATGTGGCAGATCCTTTTGAAAAAGCCGCACAGGAATTCTTAGAAAAGAACAGCATGGTTTTAGAAGAAGGCGGTATCGTAAACGCTATGGCCGTAATTTTAGTGTATGGCAAGCATACCGCTAAAGAGTTTACCGAAGATGAACTTATAAAGACTCCAACCGGAATATCTTTCATTAAAAATGGTTCGCTTCGAAATCCTTTAGCAGAGCAAATTATCAATGAAACTTTGGCAATGGTCAATGATATTTGGAGGAAATATGGAGGCAAACCCGATGAGATCAGGGTAGAATTGGCGCGTGAACTAAAAAGCAGCGCTGAAGAAAGAGCCAAAATTTACTCCGTCAATCAAAAAAATCAGAAAGCAAATGAAGCAGTAAGAGAAAAACTTATCGAATTGAAAGAAGAGCTTTCGATTGCCAATATCGAGAAATACAAACTTTGGCTTTCGCAGGAGAATCTACAGGAAGAGTATATTAAAAATTATTCCGATCCGTCTAAATCCGAGGTGGAGAAATTAAAGCTCTGGGAAGAACAAGGACATGTTTCGCCATACACCGGGCAGCCGATTCCGTTAAGTCATCTGTTTAATAAAGCCCGGTACGATATTGACCACATCATTCCCAAATCCCGATACTTTGATGATTCCTTTACAAACAAAGTGATCTGTGAAAAAGCCGTAAACACCGATAAGGGCAACCGGACAGCCATGGAATATTTTGAAACGGGATCAATGACCCAAAAGATTTTCAGCAAAGATGATTTTATCGACCATGCCAATAAACTCTTCACAGGCAAAAAGCGAAAAAATCTTTTAGCGACAAAAGTTCCCGAAGATCCGATTCAACGGCAAATAAAAGACACTCAATATATTGCCGTAAAAGTAAGGGAAGAACTGAACAAAATTGTGGGTAACGAGAACGTAGAAGCCACTTCGGGAGGCGTTACCGATTATTTGAGAAATCATTGGGGGCTGACCGATAAATTTAAATCAATGCTGAAAGGGAGATACGAGAACATACAACCTAAATTATCGGAAATTGCCTACAACGAGTATGTAAAAAACATTCAAACAAAACAAAAGGAATACGCGGAAAAGAATATTCCGTTTAATGATATAGTATTGAATAACGAACTGTTTGTTGAAAAATTCAATAAGGAATTTATCAAAAAGAAAAACAATAAACTCGTGATAAACGGTTGGAGCAAGAGAATAGACCACCGGCACCACGCGTTAGATGCGCTAATTATTGCTTGCACACAGCCGGCACATATAAAGCGGCTGAACGATTTGAACAAAGTGTTGCAAGATTGGTTGAAAGAAAATAAGGAGACGTTTTTGCCCGATTTTAACGGCTCTAAAACAGAATTGCTGGATGAAGTGTTAAACCTGGACGAGAACAAGCGTAAAAGTATCTTCAAGGAACTGGATAAATTCACCGACATTCAAATTCCCTGGCAAGGATTCGTGGAAGAAGCAGAAGAAGGATTAAAACAAATTATCGTCTCGCACAAACCCAAAGACAAATTACTGTTGCAGTACAACAAAAAAGGAAACCGGCAGATAAAATTGCGTGGGCAACTACACGAAGGAACGCTCTATGGCAAAACAAACGGAAGGGAAAGCTACCGTATTCCTCTGTTGAAACTGGCAGGAAAGAATTTTGCAACCGAAAAAACAATCGGAAAGATTGTCGATCCGTTTCTAAAAAAGCAAATCCGGGAACATTTAAATCAATATAAAGGGAAAAAAGATGAAGCTTTTTCGGCCGAAGGCATATTAGACTTGAATAACAAATTAGCGGAGCGCAGGGGTAAAAACAATAATCCGGCACCTCACACGCCAGTTTCAACCATAAAAATATACTATAAAGATCCTGACAAGAATAAAAATGCAAACGATGAAGAAATTATCACGCTTCAAAAATTAGACCGAAGCAAGGCTTTTAATAATTCCTTATATGTGAAGACCGGCGACAATTATCTTTTCGCCGTCATGGAAAAAGATCACTTCAACAAGAAAACGGGACAGACAGAAAAGAAAAGAGTTTTCGATTTAATAACTTTTTTCGATGCGGCCAACTTATTGAAAGAAGAATTCAACAAATCTTCCGATAAAAACACTTTCGACAAAGACCTTTTATTCAAAAAATATTTTGAAGAAAAAAATCAGGCAAAATTATTGTTTACCTTAAAGCAAGATGACTTTGTATATTTGCCGGAAGAAAATGAAGATGTTGTTTTTGATAAGGAAAGCCCTTTGTTTGATGACTTTTGGAATGATTCAGGGGCGAGAAGTAAGAATATCTATGTGGTGCAAAAATTTAGCGGCAAACAAATCTACTTCATTAAGCATACCGTCGCCGATATGATAAAAAAGAAAGTAGAATTCGGTTCGCAAGATTGCTATGAAACAGCGAACGGGAAGTCCATTAAAGATCACTGTTTTAAGCTGCATGTCAACCGGTTAGGAGAAATCACCGATATTATCAATCATGATGAAATCGCTGAAAGCTTCAAACAGAGACAATCATCAGTTGTCCATGAGCCTGAAGTTGTTTTCCAAACAAAAAAAGTGCAATTTTTTGATTCTTTAAGCGAGATGGATAATGAAGATGCAAGATGTATGGCCGTGTCGCCTCCCGAACAACACCTGAAAAATGCAACGGAATTGAATAGGAATATTTTTCAAGAAAAACTATCCCATCCGATGGATAAAAAACTTAGATTCAGGGAATAATGGATATCTTTTTTAAAGAACATCGACAATTGCTCCGGTTACTCGTAAAGCACAATGTCAGCTTTATCCTTATTGGCGGGTACGCGGTTAATTATTACGGATACGAGCGCACGACCGGAGATATGGATATCTGGCTGGAGTTGGGAAACGAAAATAAGTACAGGGTCATGCATGCATTAAGAGATTTCGGTATCGAGGATAGCGATTTGGGGCAATTGGTTCGGATAGATTTTGAAAGTGCGCCGCCCGTTTTTTTTATTGGCGAACCACCGCGCAGAGTCGATTTTTTAACCGTCATTAATAATGTGAAGTTTGAAGATGCCATTGCAGAGGCAAACTATTTAGGGATAGATGACTTCCAAATTCCGGTAATCAACCTCAAGCATTTAATTCTGTCTAAAATCACATCCAGCCGTCTAAAAGACCAGGCAGATGTGGAAGAATTGCAGCGGATAAATCGTTATAGAAACCAAGATAATTGAGTCGGCATGATAAAACGCACACTTTATTTCGGCAATCCGGCCTACCTTTCATTGAAAAAAGAACAGTTGATTATCCAACTTCCCGAAGTGGTAAAGAACAGCGATTTACCCGAAAAATTCAAACAGGACGCCGTGAGTACCATTCCTATAGAAGATATTGGAATAGTCGTATTGGATAACAAACAAATAACCGTCACGCACGGAGTCATGGAAAAATTGTTGGCAAATAACTGCGCACTTATCACGTGCGACAGCAACCGTATGCCGATGGGATTGATGCTTCCCTTATCGGGAAATACCACGCAAACCGAACGATTTAAAGACCAAATTGAAGCATCCGTGCCCTTGAAAAAACAACTTTGGCAACAAACAGTTGAGGCTAAAATCCGTAATCAGGCGTATTTACTAGAGAAAAGCACAAGCAGCATTGTGAAAAATATGTTGGCTTGGGCCAATGATGTGAAAAGCGGCGATCCCGACAATTACGAAGCACGCGCCGCTGTGTATTATTGGGCAAATCTTTTCCCTGGAATCCAAGGCTTTACACGTCATCGCGAAGGTATCGCACCCAATAATTTGTTGAATTACGGATACGCCGTGCTCCGCGCCGTGATTGCCCGTTCGTTGGTGGCGAGCGGATTATTGCCTACGCTCGGCATTCATCACCGCAACAAATTCAACGCCTATTGTCTCGCCGATGATATTATGGAGCCTTACCGCCCGTTTGTCGATTCGGTGATTGTAGATATCCTGAAAAGGAACGACGATATTTCAGAGATAAGTAAAGAGCACAAAACCCTGTTGCTGAATATTCCCGTGTTGGATGTCGTTATCAACGGACAGCGAAGCCCGCTTATGATTGCTGTGGCACAGACTACCGCATCATTGTATCAGTGTTTTGCCGGAAAGATCCGGAAAATAAAATATCCATCGTTCGAATAGCACTAAATTTAAAAGTTTTATGCAACGTTTTAGCGAATATAGAATCATGTGGATAATGGTGTTTTTTGATCTCCCTACTGAAACGAAGAAAGACCGGAAAATCTATACGACTTTTCGCGACAAGTTGATAAAAGACGGATTTACCATGTTTCAGTTTTCCATTTACCTGCGTCATTGTGCCAGTCGTGAAAATGCAGAAGTACATATTAAACGCGTGAAAAGTTTTCTTCCACCTGCCGGGCAAATCGGCATCCTGTGTATTACCGATAAACAATTCGGGAATATGGAGTTATTTATTGGTAAGAAGGAAAAGGAAGTAACCACACCATACCAGCAGCTGGAACTGTTTTAAAAGTAAAAAATCCTGCGTGACAAGCAGGATTTTTACCGGTAACAACATCTTTTTTTATTCCTAATTTTTAGTGTAAATGACTGATATTCTATGGAAATACACGTATCGAGTTGTTCCGAATATCAAAGATACTAATTATTGAAAGCAATTCACAACTGCTTACCAATTGATTTACAATGAGTATTAGTTGTTCCGAATATCAAAGATACTAATTATTGAAAGCAATTCACAACTGCATAGTATTTTAGGCTTATAATTCTTATGTTGTTCCGAATATCAAAGATACTAATTATTGAAAGCAATTCACAACTGCCATCTCATAATAATCCTTATCCAGTTGTTGTTCCGAATATCAAAGATACTAATTATTGAAAGCAATTCACAACAATATCTATCATTGCCGTTCCGCTTGTCGAGTTGTTCCGAATATCAAAGATACTAATTATTGAAAGCAATTCACAACAGTCAAGTCCAAAGGAAACTCCCAGATATGTTGTTCCGAATATCAAAGATACTAATTATTGAAAGCAATTCACAACATCATCGCTGTATATTTTGTTCCTGTAGTATGTTGTTCCGAATATCAAAGATACTAATTATTGAAAGCAATTCACAACGCTTTTGACTGAGTGTACCTCTTCCTGCAAGTTGTTCCGAATATCAAAGATACTAATTATTGAAAGCAATTCACAACAGGTGCCTTCAAATATTGAGATCTGTCGCTGTTGTTCCGAATATCAAAGATACTAATTATTGAAAGCAATTCACAACAATGAAATCCTTTAACTGTACGCAGGTGTAGTTGTTCCGAATATCAAAGATACTAATTATTGAAAGCAATTCACAACGTCCTTTGCTTTGCTGTGAAATCGTGTTTGGTTGTTCCGAATATCAAAGATACTAATTATTGAAAGCAATTCACAACTGCGACATTCAACTCTTTCTGAACGGCATGGTTGTTCCGAATATCAAAGATACTAATTATTGAAAGCAATTCACAACTATTTTGGTAATTGTTTGTTACTTTGGGTGTTGTTCCGAATATCAAAGATACTAATTATTGAAAGCAATTCACAACCATACTTGTCGTATAACTCCTGCTGTTTTTGTTGTTCCGAATATCAAAGATACTAATTATTGAAAGCAATTCACAACAGGTGCCTTCAAATATTGAGATCTGTCGCTGTTGTTCCGAATATCAAAGATACTAATTATTGAAAGCAATTCACAACTTTATGAAATAATTAAAGAACTATTAAAAGTTGTTCCGAATATCAAAGATACTAATTATTGAAAGCAATTCACAACTCTCTATGTTCTGTAAATATTATGCCGTGTGTTGTTCCGAATATCAAAGATACTAATTATTGAAAGCAATTCACAACACGCCTAGTTGTACCCAGAAATTTTGTGCAGTTGTTCCGAATATCAAAGATACTAATTATTGAAAGCAATTCACAACAGTTCCTTGCTTGTGAAATTTTCAGTTATAGTTGTTCCGAATATCAAAGATACTAATTATTGAAAGCAATTCACAACAAATCAAAGTTGTTTAAAATGTCGCTAATCGTTGTTCCGAATATCAAAGATACTAATTATTGAAAGCAATTCACAACATATCGTGTCCTATTCTGTTTTTATATCAGTTGTTCCGAATATCAAAGATACTAATTATTGAAAGCAATTCACAACATCATAATAAGGCATAAAATTATATTTGTTGTTGTTCCGAATATCAAAGATACTAATTATTGAAAGCAATTCACAACTGCGAAAGTTGATTAATATAAGCATCCTTAGTTGTTCCGAATATCAAAGATACTAATTCATTGCTGTCCGGAGAAAAATTCTCAGACATGGTTTATTAATATAAATTTCAATATATTACAAGGATAAAATTATTTTTCGATTAGAAATCATAGTTTTGTGAATCGGCATTTGAGCCACAT
>Ga0228535_1003738_pt1 | contig 10242 bp, 11 predicted proteins | sample SJ1metagenome_FD_168457 | JGI IMG/M metagenome (GOLD analysis project Ga0228535, IMG submission 168457) | Enriched culture of PCE-dechlorinating microbial communities from Ithaca, New York, USA - SJ1 | ecosystem: Engineered > Modeled > Simulated communities (microbial... > Unclassified | place... | reverse complement strand
GGGTGCCGCGCACTGGTTTCCCCGTCGCGATCAGCATCTTGATCGTCCGCTCGGCGATGTATTTTCCCATCTGGTCGTTGATGCGGCGCCCTGCCAGGATCACCTCGGGGTGATAGCCCAGCATCTCGGCCCTGTAGGTCAGGTAGTAGGGATCCACGCCGATGCAATGGCCTCCCACGAGACCGGGGCGGAAAGGGAGAAAGTTCCATTTGGTCCCCGCGGCGTCGAGGACCTCCAGGGTGTCGATCCCCATCCGGCCGAAGATGATCGCCAACTCGTTCATGAGGGCGATGTTGATGTCCCGCTGTGTGTTCTCGATGACCTTGGCCGCTTCGGCGACGCGGATCGACGAGGCTTCGTAAATCCCGGCCGTCACGATCCTGCCGTATACCTGGGCCAGGAATTCCCGTGTCGGCTCGTCGGAGGCGGAGACGATCTTGCGGATCTTGTCGAGGGAATGGACCCGGTCTCCTGGATTGATCCGTTCGGGGGAATATCCGATGCTGAAATCCCGGCCGAATCTAAGGCCCGATTCGGCCTCGAGGATCGGGACGCAGACCTCCTCCGTCACCCCGGGGTAGACCGTGGATTCGTAGACCACGCATCCGCCTTTCTGGAGGCGCCTGCCGGCGATGGCCGACGCGCCTCTTACGGCCTCCAGATCGGGGATCCGTGCCTCGTCGATCGGCGTCGGGACGGCGACGATGATGAGTCGGCATCGGGAGAGGGCCTGTTCGTCCCCGGTCAGGTGGAGATTGGGCGACGAGAGATCGGCGGCCTCCACCTCGCGGGTCCGGTCGTGGCCCCGGAGCAGTTCCTCGATCCGAGAGGGCTTGACGTCGAACCCGACGACGGAGAAGTGCCTGGCCAGATGCACGGCCAGGGGCAGGCCCACGTAACCGAGGCCCACCACGGCGATCTTTTCGGTGTGGTCCAGGAATCTAGCAAGGGTGAGCGTATCAGCCATAAAACCTCTGTTGTCTTAGTATTCTCTGCGTCCACTGAACGGCGGCGGGACTTTACCTTTCGGGCCGTCCACTGTCAAGGGAAACGCTACAGTGTCCTGAGGGCCTTCTCGCAGGCCTCCAGCGTCCGGGCAATGTCCTCGCGGGTATGGGCGAAGGAGACGAAGACGGCCTCGAACTGCGCCGGCGCGAGATAGACCCCTGCTGCCAGCATTCCCTGGAAGAAGCGGGCGAAGCGCTTCGTGTCGCTTCGGGAGGCCGTCTCGAAATCGGTCACCTCGCCGTCCGTGAAGAAGAGGGTGAACATCGACGCGACGCGGTTGATCCGAACGGGAATCCCTTTCCTTTTGAACTGGTCGAGCAGCCCCCTGCAGAGCGTTTCGGTCGTTTCCTCCAGCGCCGCGTAGTCGGCCCCTTTCAGGATGTCCAGTGTGGCGATCCCGGCGGCCATCGCCAGCGGGTTTCCGGACAGGGTGCCCGCCTGGTAGACGGGCCCCGTGGGGGCCAGGCGTTCCATGATCTCCCTGCGTCCCCCGAGGGCCCCGACCGGGAGCCCTCCACCGATGATCTTGCCCAGACAGGTCAGGTCGGGGGTGATGCCGCAGGCCTGTTGCCACCCGCCGTAGGAAACCCGGAATCCCGTGATCACCTCGTCGAAGATCAGCAGGATCCCTGCATCGCGTGTCGTTTCCCTTAACGTTTCGAGAAATCCCGGACGGGCCGGGACCACCCCCATGTTTCCGGCCACCGGCTCGACGATGACGCAGGCCACCTCGGAACCGTAACGCCGGACGGCCTCTTGTAAGGCCGCGGTGTCATTGTAGGGCAGGGCGATCGTCAACCCGGCCAGCGGCCCCGGAATGCCGGGACTCCCGGGGATTCCTAGGGTCGCCACGCCGGAGCCCGCCTTCACCAGGAGGGAGTCGGCGTGGCCGTGGTAGCAGCCCGTAAACTTGATGATCCTATCTCTTCCGGTGAAACCGCGGGCCAGACGTATGGCCGTCATCGTCGCCTCGGTTCCGGAGCTGACCATCCGGACCTGGTCGATGGACCCGAAGGCCTCCACAATCCGTTGGGCCATCTCCACCTCGAGTCGGGTCGGTGCCCCGTAACTGGTTCCCCGGCCAGCCGCCTCACGGATAGCCGCCACGACCGCCGGGTGTCCGTGTCCGAGAAGCATGGGACCCCAGGAGGCCACGTAGTCGATATAAGACCTCCCCTCCTCGTCGGTGATCCTGGATCCGGACGCCTCCCGGATGAACCGAGGGGTTCCCCCGACGGAACCGAAGGCCCTCACGGGACTGTTGACCCCCCCGGGGATGATCTTCTTGGCCTCTGCAAACCAGTCTTCCATATCAGAAATACTCCATGCTGCTTTTCTTGTACTCCTCAAGGCTCCTGAGGACCTTGTAGTCGGTGACGCCTGCGGCTTCGGCCATCCTGGAGAGCAGGGTTTCGTCCCCTTGCCGACGAAAATGGACCATCGTGAAGAGGTTGTATCTCCCTGCGAAAGGAGGGTTCCTCTCGTAACAGTGGGTGACCTCGGCAAAGGATGCCAGACGTTTTCCCACGGTATCGCACTGATCCGGGGAGACCGCCCACAGGACCATGACGTTGTGGCGGTAACCGGCCAACTGGTGCCGGACGATGGCGCCGAACTTCCGGACGATTCCCTGATCCTTCATGCGGCCGGCAATCGTCAGGACCTCCTCTTCGCTCAGCAAGACGGCCTCGGCGATGCTCCTGAATGGATGGCTTTCCAAGGGGATATCCCCCTGGAGACAGCGTGCGACCGCCGCGACCCTCGGGGGGAGTCCAACGTCAACCAGGGTGATTCTGCTATCATGGGACGACATGGGTCCGTAAGACCTCGCCAGAGAAATTTCCTGTTTCTATATCATAAACCCTCGAAGCGATACCAAATATTTCTTGACAACCGGCCCCGGCCCAGTTACAAAATGCCTGCAATAATGGGAGGCTTCGTCGAACGATATCCCTTTGGGTCCGGATTGCGGACCCAAAGGGAAAGGCGGAAATTGGGAAGAGGGGAGGTGAAAACTAACAGGAAGTGACTAAAGAATAGAATATTAGGAGGCGAACGATGAGAAGAAATCTGGCTGTAGGTTTATTGGGAATGTTCGGGGTTCTGCTTACGTCGACCTTCGCGGCGGCCGCGGAAGCGGCCACGGGTTCCGCTGTGGATTATACCAAGGCCATCGTGGTCGGCTGCAGCCTTCTTGCCGTCGGCTTGGCGATGGGGCTCGGGACGATCGGCACCGGGGTGGGCATGGGCCACGGGCTAAGCGGGGCCACGAACGCCGTCGGGCGGAATCCTGAGGCGCAGGGCAAGGTCCTGCTCACCATGATGGTGGGCCTGGCCATGATCGAATCCTTGGCGATCTACGCGCTGGTTATTGCGCTGGTCGTCCTTTACGCCAATCCCCTGCTTAAGGTGATTGGCCTTTCGTAATTCGGGTTTCATAGAATAAGGGAGGGGAAGCGCAACCACGACTTTCACTCCCTTTATTTTTTTTCAAGAATCCTCTTGCCCAACTCGGGTGCGGAGGGCCTTCTTTTCGGCCTGGAGGTGCTTGGCCGCCAGGATCTTTTCCTTGGATCGCCGGGAGCGTCGCCGCTTCTGCCTGCGGGTCTTCTCGGCCTTCGCCCTTTCAGCGCTGACGAGGCCCGTTTGGAGCCGCTCGATCCGGTCGAGGAGGAGCCTGCGGGCCAGGAACCGGTTCAAGGCCTGTGAACGCTCCTGCTGACATTTGACGGCCAGGCCCGTGGGGCGGTGGACGATGTGGACGCAGGAGGCGGTCTTGTTCACCTTCTGACCGCCGGGTCCCGATGAGCGGATGAAACTCTCCCGCAGATCCTCTTCACGGACGCCGAGGCGCTCCATCCTTTCCCTGAGCGCCTTTTCCTTTTCCGGTGAAACGGTCATGCCTTTGAACGTCGGCTTTGCGCGACGGGGTTCAGAACGGGGACGGGACTCCCGCCTCAGAGGGCATAGATCTCGTCCTCGATGAGGTGAATCCAGTTTTGACTGAGCACCTCTCTAGCCGCGTCGATTCTATCGACGCCGAGGATGACGATCGTTTCCTGACCGATCCGGTTGATCGTCGTGTAGAGATAGTGGATGTTGATGTCCGCCTTGGTGAGCGGCTTCAGGATGGCATTCATCCCGCCGGGATGAAGCGGGACCTCTGCGGCGAGAACCGGCGATACCTCATAGTTGAAACCGAAGCTCTCCAGGATCGCCGCCGCCCTTTCGGGATCGCTGACGACCATCCGGACGGTGCTGTTTTCCGCGGCGCTGGCCGCCAGAAGCGCCTTGGTCGTGATGTCCTCCTTGTCGAGGATATTGGTCAACCGGCAGAGGGTGCCCGGCACGTTGTCCAGAAGAACGGAGATTTGCTTGACTGACATGGCTGATCGACACCTCACAGATAATCGTAACCGGCGGCAAAGGCCTTGCGGTTGATCTCGACGATCGATTTCTTCTTGCTCCCCATGACCTCTTCGAGGCTCTTCAGGTAGATATCAGGCTGGACGAGGCCGGTCTTCTTGATAAAGGCCCCCATCATGACCGTATTGGCCGCCCTGGCATTTCCGATCTTTTCGGCCATTTCCGAAGAGGGGACCTTGAAGACCTGAACATCGTGGCGGGACGGTTCGACCAGGACGATGGACGAGTTCAGGAAGAGTCCGCCGCCCGAGGCCATGCGGTTCTGAAAGGTATAGAGGGACGGGGTGTTGAGGACCACGATGTGGTCCGGTTCCGAGGCGATCGGGGAGGCGATCTCGTCGTCTGAGACGGCGACCGTACAATTGGCCGTCCCTCCCCGGACCTCGGCACCATAGGCCGGCAGATAGGTGACGTGATACCCGGCGCTCATCGCCCCATGGGCCAGGGTGTATCCCATCATGAGGACCCCCTGGCCGCCGAATCCCGAGAATATCGTCTTGACCATCATTTCGTTTTACCACCCTTTTTCTGTTCTTCCGCAGGGATATCCTTGAAGATGCCCAGAGGAAAGGACTTGCTCATCACGTCGTCGATCCACTGACAGGCCTCGGTCGGCGTCATCTTCCAGTTCGTCGGGCAGGGTGAGAGAATCTCGATCAGGGAAAAACCGAGACCGTCTATCTGGTACTGGAAGGCCTTGCGGATCGATTTCTTCGTCTTGAGGATGTTCGCGGGGGTATTGACCGTGCAGCGCTCGATGTAAGTGGTGCCCGGCAGGAGGGAAAAGACCTCGGAGACCCGGACGGGGTGGCCATCCAGAATGGGCTTTCTCCCCGCGGGTGAAGTCGTGGTCTTCTGCCCCAGCATGGAGGTCGGGGCCATCTGGCCGCCGGTCATGCCATACACGGCGTTGTTGATAAAGACGACGGTAATGTTCTCTCCCCGATTGGCCGCATGGAAGCTCTCGGCGATCCCGATGGCCGCCAGGTCGCCGTCCCCCTGATAGGAGAAGACGACGCGGTCCGGAAGAACCCTCTTGATCCCGGTGGCCGTGGCCGGACCCCGGCCGTGCTGCGCCTCGATCATGTCCACGTCGAAATAGTTGTAGGCCAGGACCGCGCACCCTGCCGGCGGTACGCCGATCGTGATCCCCTGGATCCCCATCTCATCGATCACTTCAGCGATCAGCCGGTGTGCGATGCTGTGGCCGCATCCGGCGCAGTAGTGAAAGATGTTGCCCTTCATGCTCTTGGGTCTGCTGAAAACCTTCTCCATATCCCCTGTCCTTGAGGTTCTTTGCCTGCGGCGCCGTCTCGGCGGTACCGTAGGTTGACTAGTGATGTTCGACGATTCCTTGCCTCCGGTCGTACTGGCGCATGACCACGTTCGCCAGCTCCACGGGGGTCGGAACCACGCCGCCGGGCCTTCCATGGAAGCCGATCCGGGCGTAACCTTGGAGGGCCAGTCTCACATCTTCCAACATCTGGCCTGTGCTCAGTTCGAAGACGAGGAAATTCTGGATCCGCTTGGCCAGGTCGCGCAGTTCGTTCATCGGGTAGGGCCAGAGGGTGATGGGGCGAAAGAGGCCTGCCCGGATGCCCGCTTCGCGCAACCGCTTGATTGCCCCCTTGGCGATCCGGGCACCCGTCCCGTAGGCGACCAGGACCACTTCGGCGTCCTCCATCCGGTAGAGTTCGTGGCGCGGCTCCTGCTGGACGATCACCTGGTACTTGCGCTCCAGGGTCCAGTTATGCTCCTCCATCTCCAGAGGATCGAGGATCAGACCGCGGATGATCTTGCTCCGGCCCGATCCGCACCCCTTCATAACGTAGCCCTCCGGGTAATGGCGGGGTTTGGGCTCCTTGAAGACCACCGGTTCCATCATCTGGCCCATCATGCCGTCCGCCAGGATCATGACGGGTGTCCGGTACTGATCGGCCAGGTCGAAGGCGTCCATGGTCAGGTCGGCCAGTTCTTGGGCCGTGGCCGGCCCCAGGACGATGACCCGGTAATCCCCGTGCCCACCACCCCGCGTGGCCTGGAAGTAGTCCCCCTGGGCCGGGCTGATGTTCCCCAGCCCGGGTCCGCCCCGCATCATGTTGACAATCACGGCGGGAAGCTGGCAGGCGGCCAGGGTGGAGATCCCCTCCTGTTTCAGCGAGATTCCCGGCGACGACGACGAAGTCATGGAACGGGCACCGGCGGCGCTGGCCCCGACCACCATATGGATGGCCGCGACCTCGCTTTCCGACTGGATGAAAACGCCGCCTTCCACCTTCCGCAGACATTCGGCCATATATTCCGGGAGTTCGTTCTGCGGGGTGATGGGATAGCCGGCGTAGAAACGGCATCCCGCCCGGATTGCAGCCTCTCCGATGACTTTGTTCCCCTGCATCAGTACTTTATTCACGGTAAACCTCGATAGCGATATCCGGACAGGTGATGGCGCACAGGGTGCACCCCGTGCACTGACCCTGCTCGTCCTTGAAGCACACCGGGCGGTATCCCCGGGAGTTGAATTCCTGGGAGGGATGGATTAACCCCTTCTTGCATGCCCGGATGCACAGGTGGCACTCCTTGCAGAGCTCCTTGTCGACGATGATGTGTCCCTTCAATGCCTTCTCTCCTTCGATGACGGTGGATCGCTCCCTGTGGACCACTCGATCCGTCTTCAACCCTCCGGTTTCCTGGGCGCTTGCTACCCTGAAAAGCGGCACCGACCGGGGAGAGGGGCGGTCCCACCCTGCTGCTCCCGGACCGGGGATCGGGATCGCCCATCCCCGGTCCGGGAGCGGCATACCCCGCGGGTTTAAGGGGCTTTCTTGCGCATATCGGTGAGAATGTCAAGATGAAATGTGAAAAAGGGGGTGAAATAATCCGCTGAATCATGCAGGATAATCCTGTATTTTCCCTGGGGATCCCTCTGCCCGATGGGGGCGGCGGGCACCTGTGTGAGAGCCGCAGGAAGGAGTCTCCAAACTCAGCAACGGTGGGTGCAACGTGTTCAACGCAACCCTCATCAATGATCCCTTCGGGGATCCGGGCGTCTATCTGGAATTCAAGTACCGGCCCTCAGCCCTTATGTTCGACCTGGGGGACCTCCATCTCCTGCCGCCCCGCAAGCTCCTCAAGATTGACCGGATCTTCATCTCCCATACCCACATGGATCACTTCATCGGCTTCGATCAGTTGCTCAGGGTCTGCCTCGGACGGAATCGCCATATCCATCTCTTCGGCCCGCCAGGTATCCTCCGCAGCGTGGAGAACCGGATCGGCTCCTACACCTGGAACCTGGTGGAGAATTACACAAACGACTTTGCCCTTATCGTCACCGAAGTTGCGCAGACGGGGCAGAAGATCACCCGATGCTATCGCTGCCGGACAGCCTTTCTGCCGGAGGATGCGGGGATGGCAGACCCCGGCGGCCCACTGGCCGATGAACGATTCTTTTCGGTCCGTGCGGTCTTTCTCGACCATCGGATCCCCTGTCTCGCCTTCCGTTTCGATGAGAAATGGCGGATCCACATCAAGAAGACCGCGCTGGCGGAGATGGGGCTTCCGCCAGGCCCCTGGCTCATGGATTTCAAGGAGCGTCTCCTCGCGGGGGCGCCGGCGGAGTCCCTGGTCCTGGCCCGGTGGAAGGGGGAGGACGGGACGCTGCGCGGAAAGGAAGTGACGCTTGGTGAGCTCAAGGAGCGGGCCGTCCGGATCGCCCCGGGTCAGGGGGTGACCTACGTGACGGACGCCCTGTATAGCGAGGGAAATGCGGAAAGGATCGTGGAACTGGCCGCGGGCTCGGAACTGCTCTTTATCGAGGCCACCTTTCTGGACGAGGACGCCCCCAGGGCAGCCCAGAAATTCCATCTGACCGCCCGTCAGGCGGGGATGCTGGCGCGCCGGGCAGGGGTGAAACGGATCCAGATCTTCCACTTCTCGCCCAAGTACCGGGGGATGGAGGAGCGGCTGACCCGGGAGGCCATGGAAGCCTTTGCCGGAACGGCTTGAGGCGGCATGGAACGGGCCGGTTTCCCGATGTCTTTCCGCTGAGGCGTGGATCCGGAAGGGTCACAGGCGGGAGATCTGGAACCCCTCCAGTTTGATCGCGACGGACCGCTGGAGGAGTTCGATCGAGATCACGAAGAGCTCCCGCTCGTAGTCTGTCGTGAGGACCACGCCTTCGACCCCCTTGAATGGCCCGTCGATGATCCGGGCCGGTTCGCCGGCTTTTGGGTACTGAAGTTGCTGGACTTCCACCTTCGACTGGACGATCCGCTGGATGGCGTCGATCTTGGCCTCGGGGACAGGGATGGGCTCCGAACCCCTGGGTTTCCCCAGGATGCGGACCACGCCGAAGGTCTTCAGGACGTCGACCTTCGTGACGTTGTCCATGGTCTGCAGCTCGATGAAGAGATAGCCGGGAAACATGGGGAGCATGATCTTCTTGCGCCGGTCTTTGCGCTTGCTCCAGACTTCCATCTTGGGTAGAAAGACGTGAAAGGCCTTCTGCATGAGACCCAGGTGGACCTTCTCTTCGTGTCGGCTCCGCGTATGAACGGCGTACCAAGGCATAACGTTCCTCTGTCTCCGGTGTAAAGGGCATTTTTATAACAACGGTCCCTGTTTTTCAAGGAAGGAGTTGACATGGTCCTGATGATCAACGGCTTGACGCTCGCCCTCGGCGAGGGTGAGCAAAGGCTTCCCTCCCGCGTCGCCGCCCTCTTGAATCTTCCCGAGGAGGCCCTGGATGAGGTCCGGATCGTCAGGCGGTCGATCGACGCCCGGCGCGCCCGTCCCCCCCGCTTCGTATACCAGGTCCGTGTCTGCCTTCGGCAGGGAGCCCCGCCTCCTGCCGTCCGGTCCGAGGCGGGGCTGACCGTGACCCCCCTGGGGGACCTCCCTGACCAGGCCCAGGAACAGGAAGGCCCGTCGGGACCCTGCAGGACGCCGGCGCTGCGGCCGGTCGTGGTCGGCTGCGGACCGGCGGGCCTCTTTGCCGCCCTGACCCTCGCCCTCAGGGGAATCCCGGTCCTGCTCCTGGAGCGGGGCAAGGCCGTTTCCGAGCGGATGTCCGATGTGCACGCCTTCTGGAAAAAGGGGACCCTCGACCCCGAAAGCCATGTCCATTTCGGGGAGGGGGGAGCGGGGACCTTCTCGGACGGCAAGCTGACGAGCCGGTCCAAGAACCTCCGTACAGACTGGGTGAAGCGCGTCCTGGTCGACATGGGAGCGCCTAGCGACATTCTGTTCGACGTCCGTCCCCATATCGGGACGGACCGGCTCATGGAGGTGGTGGTCCGGCTCCGCAAGAGGCTGATCGAGATGGGATGCGAGGTCCGCTTCGGGGCCAGGATGACTGATCTGATCGTCGATCGGGGGGGCCTGGCCGGCGTCGTTGTCAACGACACCGAGGAGATTCCTTCGGATCGGCTGATCCTGGCCGCCGGTCAGTCCGCCGATGATGCCTACCGGATGCTTCTGGCGAGGGGAGTCGCCCTGGCGGGGAAACCCTTTGCCATCGGTCTGCGCGTCGAGCATCCCCAGGAATGGATCAACCGGATCCAGTACGGCCGGTGGACAGGCCATCCGGAGCTTCCCCCGGCGGATTACTTCCTCACCGCCAAGATCGAGGAGATGGGACGGTCCGTCTACTCCTTCTGCATGTGCCCCGGCGGGCTGGTGATCGGGTGCAGCGCCCGGGAGGGCGGGGTGATCACGAACGGAATGAGTCGCTGCCGCCGGGACAGCCCCTACGCCAACAGCGCCGTGGTCGTCAATGTCCGGGTGGAGGATTTCGGTGGGCAGGGCCCG
>Ga0228535_1003737_pt1 | contig 10246 bp, 7 predicted proteins | sample SJ1metagenome_FD_168457 | JGI IMG/M metagenome (GOLD analysis project Ga0228535, IMG submission 168457) | Enriched culture of PCE-dechlorinating microbial communities from Ithaca, New York, USA - SJ1 | ecosystem: Engineered > Modeled > Simulated communities (microbial... > Unclassified | place... | reverse complement strand
AATTTTGATGGATCAACTCAAAGACGTCATCCTGCAGTACGTGACGGAGGAATACCTGGAGGCGGACAGCGATCCGATCACCTGCGAGACGCCCTTGATCTCGGGCGGGATCGTGGATTCGTTTTCGATGGTCTCGCTCAAGCGCTTTCTGGAGAATAAATACGGCATTTCGATTCCGGATGAGAAAGCGACGCCCGAAGCCTTCGATTCGGTCACCAAGATCGCGGCGCTCGTCCGCGAATTCGTCAAGGTCTGAATCCATTGGTCAACGGATCCGGTCGCGGCGTTCCGGCAGGCGCCCGGGGGGCGGGAGGGGGGAATGATCCAGCCCGGACCCCGGGAGAGCGGCCGCCGTGCCGCCGGAGCCGGCCGGTCTGAGTAGAGTCGAGGAGGCGACATCATGGCTTACAGCGAGAAAACGCGGGGGATTTATCAGGGCCAGCTCAAAGCCCTCGAGGAAGCGGGGATATTCAAACTGGAGCGTTATATCCATTCGCCCCAGGCGGCCGATATCGAAGTCGAGTTTCCAGCCGGCTCGCCGCTCAAAAAGGTCATCAACATGTGCTCCAACAACTACCTGGGCCTGTCCAGCCACCCGGATGTCTTGGAAGCCGCCCGCGAGGGCCTCGAGACGCGCGGCTACGGGATGTCCTCGGTGCGGTTCATCTGCGGCACGCAGGACATCCACCATGAACTCGAACGGCGCGTGACGGAGTTCCTGGGGACCGAGGACACGCTGCTCTTCCCGTCCTGCATGGACGCCAACGCCGGGGTTTTCGAGGCGATATTGACCAAGGACGACATCATGATCTCGGACCGTCTGGTGCATGCCTCGCTCATCGACGGCATCCGGCTGTGCGGCGCCATCCATGACACCTACAAGCATTCCGACATGGCGCACCTCGAATCCAAGCTCCGGCTCCATGCCGACAAGCGCCTGAAAATCGTCATCACCGACGGCGTGTTCTCCATGGACGGCGACGCGGCGAGGGTCGATGAAATGGTCGCCCTTTGCGAGAAACACGACGCCATGATCCTGGTCGATGATTCGCACGCCACGGGATTCATCGGCAAGACGGGCCGCGGCACCCATGAGAAGTGCGGTGTCATGGGGAAGATCGACGTCATCACCACGACGTTCGGCAAAGCCCTCGGGGGCGCCTCCGGCGGCTGCGTCAGCGGCCGGCGGGAACTCGTCGAGATGTGCCGGCAGAGGGCAAGGCCGTACCTTTTTTCGAACACCATCGCCCCCGTCGTCGTAGCCGGCGTGCTGAAAGTCCTGGAAATCCTGTCGGCGACGACCGAGCGCAGGGACAAGCTCGAAAGGAACACCGCCTACTGGAGAAAGGGCCTGAGCGAGGCCGGTTTCATCCTCAAGGAAGGTGATACGCCGATCGTCCCGGTCATGCTTTTCAACGCCAAGCTTTCCCAGGATGTTTCCAGAGCGCTTTACGATGACGGCATCTACGCCATTGGTTTCTTCTTCCCGGTCGTTCCCCAAGGGCAGGCCCGCATACGGACGCAGATATCGGCCGGGCACGAGATTCATCACCTGGACAAAGCGCTGGATGCGTTTATCAAGGCCGGGAAAAGGTTCGAGATACTCGGCAAGACCAAGCAGGAGATTATCGACCGGTACGGCATGTGAGGGCCGGCATCGAGCGGATCGACGATTGAGGGAGGGGAGGGACGATCCCGGACATGGGCGCCGCGGCCGCCTTGGGGAGAATCGCCGGGCCCGGAGGGAGCGGCCGCGTCCCGCCGGTCGTCTATCCGGCCGCGGCCGGGATCTTGAATGAGGGCGAGGGGCGACTCGCGCCTCCGGTCTGGAAAACAAGGGGCGATGAGGGCGGCCGGAAAGCGTTCGAATCCTTACGATCAGGCGGAGACAATGGCCGGATTCGTGTTCAAGCCCTTTGAAGAAATGACCCCGGACGACTACGCGGAGATCGGGTTCAAATCGGGCCTCGAGATCCATCAGCAGCTCATCACCGGGAAAAAGCTTTTCTGCCGGTGCCCGGCGGGAAAATACAGCACGAAATTCGACGCGGAAATCCTGCGCCATATGCGGCCGACGCTGTCCGAGCTGGGCGAATATGACGGCACCGCCCTTATGGAGTTCAAAACCAAAAAGGAAATCATCTACCGCATCAACAACGATACCGTCTGCACCTACGAAATGGACGACACGCCGCCTTTCGAGCTCAATGAAGAAGCCCTCGATATCGCCCTCGGGATCGGGCTGCTCTACGAATGCAAGATGATCGACGAACTTCATATCGCGCGCAAGCAGTACCTGGACGGCAGCATTCCGACGGGATTCCAAAGGACGACGATCGTCGGGGTTGACGGCAGGGTCCCGTATGCCGGCCGCGAAATACGGATTGTCCAGCTCGGCCTTGAGGAGGATGCCTGCCGCGAGGTGAGCGACTTCGGCCACCGGCGCGTCTATCTCACCGACAGGTTGAGCATGCCCTTGATCGAAACGGTCACCGCGCCGGACATGCGCACGCCCCAGGAAGTCGCCGAGGTCGCCCAAATCCTGAGGAGGCTTGTCCGGAGCACGGGAAAAGTCCGGACAGGCATCGGGGCCGCGCGCCAGGACGTGAACGTCAGCGTCACCGGGGGGACCCGGGTGGAAATCAAGGGGGTTCCCCGCATTCCGCGGATACCGCGCCTGACCTACAACGAAGCCATGCGTCAATGGAATCTGCTCCGGCTTCGCGAGGAACTGGCCCGCCGGGGCATCACCCCGGCGACATTCGGCTCCGCCGTGGAGGAAGTGACAAGGGCCTTCCGGAAAACGGTCTACCAGCCGATTCAATCGGCGGTTTCGGCCGGCATGCCGGTTTTCGGCGTCCGGCTCAAGGGATTCAGGGGGCTCTTGAGATGGCAGACTCAGACCAGCACGTATTTTTCGCAGGAGATCTCCGACCGGGTGCGCGTCATCGCCTGCCTGACGGCGCTGCCGAACATCGTTCAATCGGACAACCCCGGCGAGACGATATCGAGCGCCGAGTGGCAGATGGTGAAGAAGGCGCTCGGCGCCGGGGATGACGACACCGTGGTTGTCGTTTGGGGGCCTCCGGACGACGCCCTGATGGGAGCTCAGGAGGTCGTCATCCGGGCGCGGGAGGCCGCGCAGGGCATCCCCTCTGAAACGCGGCAGGCCCTGGCGGACGGGACGAACGGTTTCGAGCGGATCCTTCCGGGGCCGGACAGGATGTATCCGGACACCGATCTCCCGCCGAAGAGAATCCGGGCCGAGCGCCTCGAAACGATCAAAGATTCGCTCCCGGCGCATATCCTGGCGCGTGAATCCTGGTACGGGGAGCTCGGCGTTCCGGCGGATCTGCGGGAGTTTTTATCCGTGTCTCCCTGGGCGCCCCTGTTCGAGGTCTTGGTCAGGGAATGGGGCATCCCGCCGGTTTTGGCGTCCGTCGCGATCGTCCAGTATCCCAAGAGGCTCCGGAAAAAAGGCTTGAGGACCGGGGATCTGGACCGGAGGATGTTCGAGGATATTTTCGAGGCTTTCCGCTCGGGGCGGGTGACCAAGGACGGGATCCTGGACTTGATGGAAGCCGCGCTGTCTGCGGGAAAACAAGTGCCGGATCTCCTGCCGCCGCCCGGAAGCGAGGAGGAATTCCAGGAAAGCCTCGGCCGGGAGATCGACCGGCTGAAAGCCATGAAACTCCTGAATCCGCAAAGCCGGGAAAAGCTCGCCATGGGCATGGTCATGCGGGCCTGGCGGGGGAGAAGGGAGGGGGCGGAAATCATGCAGGCGCTCAGGCGCCGCCTCCAGGAGGTGCCGTCATGGTAAACGCCGATCATTATAAAGGCTACAAGGGACAGGCTTTGGAAGTCCTGAAAAGCTTCCAGGCTGAGGTCTGGAGCGACGTCAAAATCCGGACCGACCAGGGCGATTACGCCGGCATCATTCTTCCCCGTTCGGAGACGGCCGATCCGCTGCATATCGTCCTCAAGCTGCGCTCTGGCTATAATGTCGGTATCCGCGCCTCCCGCGTCACGGCCGTGGAGATCCAAGGGCGGCGGGAAGCCCACTACAGGATCCCGGAAAAGGAATTTCCTTTCGACCCGAAAAAGCCGAGGGTGAAGCTTCTCGGCACGGGCGGCACGATCGCCAGCCGCCTCGATTACCGGACCGGCGCCGTCATCCCGGCCTTCTCTCCCGGGGAACTCTACGGTTCGGTGCCGGAACTGGCCGATATCTGCAATCTCGAAACCGAAAAGCTGTTCGGCGTCTTCAGCGAGAATATGGGGCCCGAACAATACGTGGGGACAGCCCGGGCCATCGGCCGCGAGATCGCCGGGGGCGTCAAGGGGATCGTCATCGGGCACGGCACGGACACGATGCACCACACGGCGGCCATCCTGTCGTTCATGGTCCAAAACGCCCCCGTTCCCATCGTCATGGTCGGCTCGCAGCGCTCAAGCGACCGGCCGTCGTCGGACGCGGCCCTCAATCTTATGCACAGCGTCAAGACCGCGGCCGAGAGCGATATCGCCGAGGTCATGGTCTGCATGTTCGGACCGACATCGGATTCCTACGGGCTCCTCCACCGGGGGACGCGGGTGCGGAAGATGCATTCGAGCTACCGCTCGACCTTCCGGACCATCGGCGACATCCCGATCGCCATGGTCAGCCGGGAAAAGATCACTCCGCTGCGGCGGGACTACCGGCGCCGGCGCGGGGACCGCGAGGTCGTCATCAACACGGCTTTCGAGGAAAAAGTCAGCATCGTCTATTACTATCCCAACATGAAGCCGGACATCATCGATTCACTCGTCGACAACGGCTACCGGGGCATCATCATCGCCGGGACTGGCCTGGGACATGTCAATAAGCCCCTCTATCCTTCGCTGAAAAGGGCGAATGAAAAAAACATCGCCGTCTACATGACCGTTCAGACCCTCTGGGGCTACGTCCAGATGTATGTCTATGACACCGGGCGGGACATGATGGAGCTCGGCGTCGTGCCGGCGTCCAACATGCTGCCCGAGGTCGCTTACGTCAAGCTCGGCTGGGCGCTGGGCCAGACCGATGACCTTGAAAAGGTGCGGCAAATCATGCTGACCCCCGTCGCCGGAGAGATCACCGAACGCGAGCCGCATAACGGCTACCTCATCTTCCAGGGTGGAATTCCGGAAGTCGAGGAATTCATTTCGAAATACCGGAAATAATCCGCCCTCCCCCGCCGTGATTCCGGAGGGCGTTCCATGTCCGCAGACGCCGCCGGGCGGCGCCGGGACGCGGGGCCGGCGGTTCCGCCCAACGGCCGCCGGCCGAGGGCGTCAGCCTTTCTTTTTATAGCCGGCCGGGACCTGGAACTCGGAAGCGTCGACGGCCGTCACTTCGAGGGACGTGATTTCCGTGTAAAAAGACAGATTCGGCGCGTTCGCCTCTTCGGGCGCGGGCTTCTTCTTCAAGGCCTTCATGGCGAACTTGCCCAGGCCGCCTTTCAATCCTCCCGCGTCCACCTCTTCCCGTTTCTCGGCGGGCTCGCCCTTTTTTTCGCTGAAATACTTCCCGTCGGTGACGATGGGATAGCCTTGGATTTTCTTCAATTCCCGGGCGACGTCCTCTCCCTTGGGCGAGAGACCGGCCGAGCCCCGGCCCGGCTGTCCAGCGCTCATGGTGGAGAGCAGGGAAAGCCACTCCGTGCCGAGGATGTCTTTTTGCGCCTTATCCATGTCAAGCCCGATCTTCTTCATGTATTCGTTGTAGAAAACGGATTCCTCGCTTTGGGCGGTCCTCAGCATTTCGCTCATCGGAGTCGTCCAGACCAGGGAATCCAGCCGCTCGGTGCCTTTCTGGCCGGTATCGAGGTCTTCCCACTCGACGAGCCACTTCACTTCATATTTTTTGCAGGGAAACTGGTTGATGACCTGCGATTCCCCCGTGTCCGTCACCTTGAATTCCGTGCGGATGATCTTGACGCGGCTCTCCTTCGCCTGCTTTCCAGCGGCGGTTTCCTTTTCGGCGGCCTGCGCCCGTTCATCGACGATCTTCTCGATCGGCTTGGCCGTATATTCCTTCTTTTTCTGATCAATCTGATAGATGGTCATGGCGGGCAGGTCGATGATCTCGATATTCCGTCCGGATCTGAGGAATGTCTTGCCGGCCAATCCCCCGAGAACGCCTTTGCCCTTGAAATCGCTCGTCGTGTCGGACAGCTTCCTGTCTTGAACAACCTTTTCCGCTTGAACCATGCTGAACTTACCGAAACTTTTGAACGAAATCTCGGACTTCGATGATTTAACCACGCCTGCGGATGATAACCCCGTGGTCAGGAGCATTGCCGCGAGCCATGCCGCCGTTTTTTTCATCTGTGTCTTCCTCCTTCATGAGATAATCATCTGCGTTCCCGCCGTCTTATTCTACCATATCGCCGGCGAGAATATCATCCCTGTTCGCCCGCCCTTCGAAAACGCGTTATGATTAGTGCCCGGAGGAAAAAAATAGTAAAATCGCATAGAGGAAGGCGTGATCGAGATGCGAAAGATAAAAAAGGGATTATTGGTGCTGCTGGGCTTTTGCGCGGCGGGCGTTTGCCGCGGCGATGGCCGGGATGTCCGGAAGGATTATCCCATCCGGCCCGTGGATTTCACGAACGTCCAAATCCAGGATGAATTCTGGGCTCCGCGGATGGAGACCAACCGCGCCGTCACCATCCCCTATGCTTTCCGGATGAACGAAGAAACCGGACGGGTGGATAATTTCCGGAAAGCGGCGGGCTTGATGAAGGGCCCTCACAAGGGCAAACGGTATAACGATTCCGATGTCTACAAGGCCATGGAGGCGGCCGCTTATTCCCTGCGGTTGAAGCCGGACCCCGCGTTGAAAAAGACGCTGGACGACCTGATTCGGATCATCGCGAAAGCCCAGGAGCCCGACGGCTACCTTTACACCGCGCGGACGATCGACGCGCGGAATCCGGCGGCCGGGGCCGGCCGGGAAAGATGGGCGAGCCTCCGCGTCAGCCATGAACTCTACAACGCCGGCCATCTGTATGAAGCGGCCGTCGCACACTTTCAGGCGACGGGGGAGCGGACGTTCCTGGATGTCGCCCTCAAGAACGCAGATTTGCTGCTCAAGACCTTCGGGCCGGGGAAAAAGCGCGGATTCCCCGGGCACCAGGAAATCGAAATCGGGCTGGCCAAGCTTTACCGGGCCACGGGCAACGCGGATTACATCGCCCTTGCCAAATTCTTTCTGGACGAGAGGGGGCATTATCATCAGGGCGAAACGTATCCCGCGGACTCGCCGTTCGCCGTTTACGATTCGGAGGAATACCTGCAGAATCACAAGCCGGTTCTCGAGCAGGATGAGGCCGTGGGGCATGCCGTCCGGGCGGCCTACATGTACGCGGGCATGGCCGACGTGGCCGCCCTGGGCGGCTTCGCCGAATATGCGGCGTCGATCGACCGTCTCTGGGACAACGTTGTCGGGAAAAAGCTCTATATCACCGGGGGGATCGGATCCAGGGCCGAATCCGAGGCGTTCTCCGGCGACTACGACCTCCCCAACGCCGAAGCCTACGCCGAGACTTGCGCGGCGATCGGGAACGCGCTCTGGAACGAGCGTCTCTTCCTTCTCCACGGCGACGGCAAGTACGTCGACATATTGGAACGTATCCTGTACAACGGCCTTATCTCCGGAGTGTCCTTGAACGGGGATCTCTTTTTCTACCAGAATCCCCTGAGCTCGGCGGGAAACTACGGCCGAAGCCCGTGGTTTGAAGTCGCCTGCTGCCCGGCGAACCTCGCGCGGTTCATCCCCTCGATTCCCGGATACGTCTACGCGGAGAACGATGATACCCTGTACATCAACCTTTTCGTGAAAAGCGAAGCTGATTTCCTGATGGGAGGGAAAAAAATCCATCTCATCCAGGAAAGCCGCTATCCTTGGGAGGGCGCGATCAGGATCGGCCTGAACCCCCGGCAGGTGAGCGAATTCACTCTGGCCGTGCGCATCCCGGGGTGGGCGGAAAACCGGCCTGTCCCGGGCGGCCTCTACCGGTTTCTGGATGCTAACGCGCAGAAACCGCGGCTCAAGGTCAACAAAAAAGCGGAGGCCTTTCAGATTGACCGGGGCTATATCCGGATCAAAAGGAAGTGGCGGCGGGGGGACATGATCGAGCTCTACCTGCCCATGCCGGTCCGCCGCATCGCGGCCGACGCGAGAGTGAAAGCCGATGCGGGCCGGGCGGCCCTCCAGCGCGGTCCGGTCGTTTTTTGCGCCGAAGGCGTGGACAACGGGGGCCGGGCCCTCAACCTCGTCCTTCCGGACGATGCCAGGCTTCAATCGTTCTTCCGCAGCGACCTGTTGAACGGGGTCGCCTTTATCACGGGGCAGGCGCTGGCCATGATCGAGGGGCCGGCCGGAAAAGGGGAGGCCAGGAAACAGGCGTTCATGGCCATCCCGTATTATGCCTGGGCTCATCGCGGCAAGGGTGAAATGGCGGTTTGGCTGTCGCGCGGGGAATAGGACCGGATCCGATGTCGTTGAAATCCAGCCGTGAGCCGATGGCGGAAATCGGGAGGGCGGAACTGAGGCGCATCTGCGTTTTTTGCGGATCAAGCCGCGGCGCGAAAAGGGAATACGCGGATTCGGCCAGGGCGCTGGGGTCCGCGCTTTTCGGGCGGGGAATCGGGCTGGTCTACGGAGGCGGCCGGGTCGGGCTGATGTATGAAGTCGCCCGTGCCGTTCATGAAAAAGGCGGCGAGGTCATCGGCGTCATCCCCAGGGGGATGGTCGAGAGGGAATTGGCCTTCCGTGAGCTGGCCGACCTGAGGATCGTCGAAACCATGCACGAGCGGAAAGCCCGGATGGCCGAGCTGGCCGATGGATTCATCGCCCTTCCAGGTGGGCTGGGAACGATCGAGGAAATTTTCGAAATGCTCACCTGGGCGCAGCTCGGCATGCACGGCAAGCCGTGCGGCTTTCTCAATGTCGGAGGATATTTCGATCCCTTGCTTGCCTTCTTGGACAGGGCCCTCGAACAAAAGTTCCTCCAGGCGGAACACCGCTCGATGATTCTGGTCCAGAGCGACCCCGAGGCCCTGCTCCGCGGATTTGAAAGCTATGTGCCGCCGAAGGCCGATATGGCCCGGTGGGCGCTGGCCCTGAGGGACCTCTGAAAAATACCCGGCCCGGGACCCATCCCCGTCTTCGTCCCCGTCGCCGTCATCCGGTTATTGACGGGCGCCCTCGGGCCGTCGCTATTCGACCTTGATCTTCTTCGCCGTCCTCGCCCGTTTTTTGCCTTGTCGCTCCAAGGCCTCGATTCTGGCATCGATCATGGAGCGAAGAGCCAGGAGCATTTCCTTTTTGGCGCCGCGGAGATGCGCCTGGGCGTCCGCGGGGATGAAAAGCGATAAAAGCTCCTCGGGCATGGGTATGGTGATTTGAATATTGCGGGGCTTGTCGTCGGCCATTCTTCAACCTCCTTTCATCCGTGGGAGGCCCCCATGGATTCTATTCAAAGCTGATCTTCAGCCGTTCTTTTTCGAATCTCGCGCTCTTGACCCGGCGGTTGAGGAGAACCCGGGGCAGAAGAATGTTCCTTTTCACCGGTCCGACGCGGATGAAGAGCTCTTCGCCCTTTTGGACGATGTCGAGATCTTTTTTTTTGGCGAAGGGCAGACTGATGGAGAGGACGAACCCGCCGTCTTCCTTGGCGATCTGAACCGGCTTGCGGGCGAAAAAGAGCTCCGCCGGGTCGGATTGGCCGTAAAGACAGTCGGCCACCCGGTCCAGCTGGGGGATTCCCACGATCTCCTGGTTGAAGAGCGGCAGGAAGAAAATGGGGATGGGGGAGAACGATTCGGCGATCTGGTTTCGATAGGTCTCCTGGATGGCTTTCCATTTTTCAAAATACGGATCCCCGACGGACTGGGGAATGTTCCGGTTGACGATGATCATGTCCACGCCGTAGCCGAAGAGGCTGAAAAACGAGTAGGCGCGCTGGGCTTCCTTGATGACCATTTTTTCGGGATTGATGACGAGCCGGATGGATGTTTTTTGCGTGTCCTCGAGAATGGTTTTCATTTCGGAGAGCTGGGCCGTCAGCTTCTTCATGGCCCCGAAGACATTGTCGTCCGGGAAGGGGAAAGGGAGGACCCGGCTGGCCACGGGCCGGACGGCCCTGGCGGCGGTCCTTTGAATGGGGAAGATGTGTTTCAGATACCAGCCGGTGATTTCCGGGGCGCTGAGGAGGCGGAG
>Ga0228535_1003735_pt1 | contig 10249 bp, 9 predicted proteins | sample SJ1metagenome_FD_168457 | JGI IMG/M metagenome (GOLD analysis project Ga0228535, IMG submission 168457) | Enriched culture of PCE-dechlorinating microbial communities from Ithaca, New York, USA - SJ1 | ecosystem: Engineered > Modeled > Simulated communities (microbial... > Unclassified | place... | reverse complement strand
TTAAAACCAGCTTTTGTGCAGTGCCTGCTTTGAGTCGGGTGGAACCCGTAATGATTTCAGGTCCGACATCCAAGAATACAGCATGGTCGGCGGCAGAGAAAGTTTTTGAATCCTTGTTGCAACTGATCGCTCCTACCACGGCCCCAAGGCTTTTTGCATACTCCATTGCACCAATAACGAAAGGAGCCTGCCCTGAAGCCGTGATGCCGACCAGCACATCGACAGAGGAGAACTGGATGGCTTCAAGAGCGTTCACTCCTGCCTGCCTATCATCTTCTGCATTCTCGATGGAACGAGTCAAGGCATCCAATCCTCCGGCAATGATTCCTTGAACCATTGTCCTTGGCACGCCAAACGTTGGGGGACATTCAGAGGCATCAAGAACTCCCAACCTGCCTGAAGTCCCTGCTCCGATGTAGACCAACTTTCCTCCAATTTTAAAGGAGGCAACAATATCATGTACCAATGCTTCAATGACATGTAGTTGCTTTTCCACCGCAAAAGGAACTGTTTTATCCTCATTGTTCATGATCTGAAGAATACGAAACACTGAGAGTTCATCAATATTAGAGGAATTGTCGTTGCACTGTTCAGTGGTCAGTTGACCTAATTCTTCTTGTGTAATCGGTATATCCATTGTGTGAAATCCCCTTCAGGTGGATACAGAGAAATTCTGCTATGTGTTTACTGTATCATTTCCGACCGTTGATGTAAAGAAATAATATTTTAAAAACATTTGCGTTTTGAAATATTGTACCATATACTATCGATGATGGGGATAGACACATGAATCAGATGGATTTTCTTCAATCGTATCGTAGTCGTTTGAGCCACAAGCTTATAGGGCTTATGTCAGGAACATCTTTGGATGGTGTTGATGCTGTACTGGTCTGTATCGAAACCGATGAGAACGGTACTACGACCCAGATTACTCTGGAAGATCAAGTATCCATTCCCTATACCAAAGAAATGAAAGGACTCGTGAGTCGGCTGTGTGTTCCTGGGGCTTCAGATATCAACGATATAACGTTGGCTCATAGCGGTATCGCCTACTGGAATGCAGAAGCAGTCAATATGCTTATCAAGCACAGCAACATAAGCCGAACGGCTGTTGATGCTGTGTGCATGCATGGGCAGACGGTTTGGCATGCACCGAATCCCTTATCTTTTCCAGGGCCGTCAGGAGTTATGGAAGTGACTGGCACGTTGCAACTTGGAAACCCTCAATATGTAGCATCCCTTACCCGGCTGCCCGTAATTTCCGACTTTCGTTCTGCTGATATGGCCGCAGGAGGCCAAGGGGCTCCATTGGCTCCCTATATCGACTATCTATTGTTTCATCAGAAGAACAAAGGTGTGGCTGTGCAAAATATTGGAGGTATTGGTAATGTTACTGTGCTTCCACTTGGGGGAAGACCCGAAGATGTTTTTGCATTTGATACCGGTCCTGGCAATATGATAATTGATCAACTGGTTGCCTTGCATACAAACCAGCAAAAGCAGTTTGATGAAGGAGGGGCAATCGCTGCATCCGGTAGTGTGTGCAAGCCATTGCTCGAGTTCCTCATGGATGATCCCTATTTTGTAAAACGTCCCCCTAAGAGCACCGGTCGTGAGGTGTACGGTTATGAGTTTACCAACCGTTTGTTGCAGAAGGCTGCAACTCTGCAAATTTCTTTTGCAGACAGTGTGGCGACAGCTACCGCCTTCACCGCATATACCATCGCCCAGTCCTATACCGATTTTGTACTGCCGGTCACCAGCTTGCATACCGTAATCGTCAGCGGTGGCGGAGCCCGCAACAAGACTCTTCTCTCCATGCTCAGCGGTTATTTGGGACCGGACATGCAAGTTTCCGTCTCTGATGATTTCGGAATTCCCGACCAAGCTCGTGAAGCCATGGCTTTTGCTTTAATGGGTCACGAATCTTTACTCGGACGGCCTTCGAATCTGCCTGCAGTAACCGGTGCAAGAGAGCCCGTAGTGTTGGGCACAATTACCATGCAACAGCTCTGATGTATGTCAGATGAGTATCAGTTGATAGGAGTGAATGATGAAAAAACGTACTTTGTTCGTGTTATGCACTGTATTAATGGCTCTGATAACAGTGGCATCTGTTTTTGCTGCCGGTGTAGCTGAACAGGCTCCTGCTGTACAAAAGTCTCCGACTTTGACCATCGGAGTAAGTCAGGAAGCGGTAGGTTTGGACCCCCATATCGTAACGGCATTCTCTTCGATGCGACGTTTGGATTTGCTGTACAACCGCTTGGTTCGCTTGGATGAGAACATGCAGGTTGTACCCGATTTGGCTGAATCTTGGGAGATTCCCAACAATCTTACATACATCTTCCACCTGAGAAAAGGAGTCAAATTCCATAACGGAAGGGAGATGACTGCCGATGATGTTAAGTATTCACTCGAGCGAGTTCTCGACCCTGCTACAGCATCTCCTGGACGTTCTTACATCTCAACCATCTCCAAGATTGAGGTTGTGGATGCCTACACTGTCAAACTGACACTTTCCTCTCCACTTGCGTCCCTTCTGGATGCTCTTACTTCAAACAATATTTCCATTGTTCCTCGTGAAGTGGTGCAGGAACATGGGAACTTGCAGCGGGTTGCTGTTGGCACCGGACCATATATGCTCAAGGACTGGGTGGTGGACAACTCTATGACGCTGGTGAAAAACCCCAACTACTTTGAAACAGGATTGCCCAAGAGCGACCAGGTAATATTCCGGGTCATCCCTGAGGAAGCTTCCCTGTATGCCGGTGTCCGCTCCGGGAACTTGGATTTAGCTACCATTAATGATGGGGCAACCATTCGACAAGCTAAGGCTGACAAGAACGTTGTTGTCATGAGCAAGCCGGGAATGAATGTTCGTGTATTCAGTTTCAACAACCAAAAGAAGCCTTTTGATGACATTCGTGTTCGTCAGGCAGTCGCTCTCGCACTCAATCGATCCGAAATCTTGACAATGGCCGAGTATGGTATGGGTTCTGTGACCGGTCCGATTCCCATCTCCGCAAAGGTATGGGCGATTCCTCCTGACCAACTCCCTCTTGGAAAGATCGACTATGCAAAAGCAAAACAATTGCTGGCTGATGCGGGTTATCCTAATGGATTTGCCTTTGACATTGTGTGTTCATCAACCTATGAAGGTGGATTGGCTGTGGCACAGGTGATTCAGAATCAGCTGAAGAACATCGGGCTTACCGCAAATCTTGATGTTGTGGAATGGGGCAATTACATCGATCGTTGGGTGAAGCGTGACTTTGCCACCATGGTTGAACTGCGTGGTGGAAGCAGTGAGCCTGACCGGTTCCTGTATAGATCGCTGCACAGCACCGGTGGAGTCAATAACTTCATGTTCAAGGACGCAGAAACCGATAAGCTGCTTGAATTGGGTAGAGAACAGACCGATCCGGCTCAAAGAAAAGCCACGTATGACAAGGTACAGATTGTTCTGAGTGAAAAAGCTCCATTGGTTTTCCTCTACTGTCCGAACGAAAACCAGGTAACCAGTCCCTATGTCGATGGATTCAAGCAAATCGGTAATGGCAGTCTCTATTATGTGACGCATGCCCAGGTAATCAAGTAACAACTGTTGCCGCCCTCCTCCCTTCGGGGAGGAGACTCTCTACTACCCTGTACTGAGGTGTTTCGTGGGAAAATATATCATAAAAAGGCTGCTCTCTCTTGTACCTGTTCTTATCGGGGTTTCCTTGATTGTCTTTTTTCTGGTTCGGATGATACCGGGTTCTGCATTGCAGATGTATATGGGAACCCAGGTCGAAGCAACAGCCGAGCAAATGGAAGAGCTCAAGCGATTATTCGGAGAAGATAAACCAATTCCCGTCTTGTATATTGAGTGGGTAGGGGATTTGCTGAAAGGAGATTTCGGATATTCCCTGAGAACCGGCCGGCCTGTGTTGCCCGACATTCTCAACAGGCTTCCCATCAGTCTTGAACTAACCTTGTACTCTCTAATTTTGGCGCTTTGCATCGGTATTCCTCTTGGAGTTCTTTCTTCGTTGCGGCAAAACACCTTCGGAGATTTTATTAATCGTATCATCGGGCTCATTGGGCTCTCATTGCCTCAATTCTGGCTTGCTGCACTGATGGTTATTGCGTTCTCCAATTTCCAAGGATGGATACCGATGGGGAATTACATCAGCCTGCTGGAGAACCCGCTTAAAAACTTAAAGATGTTTTTCCTTCCGTCTCTTGCCATAGGGTTTGGATTTGCTGCAGTGGTCATGCGGTATACAAGGAACAGTATGCTTGAAGTATTGCAGATGGACTATGTAAGGACTGCAAGAGCCAAGGGGCTTCCGTACCGTAAGGTTATCATTATTCATGCTTTGAAAAATGCTATCCTCCCAGTTATTACGGTGACTGGATTCAATGCAGGTTACCTGCTTGGAGGATCGATTGTAATTGAGGAAGTGTTTGCGTTACCCGGTATGGGGCGGCTTGCCCTGTATGCCATCAACCAACGTGATTACCCAGTCATCCAAGCAATCGTGCTTGTGATAGCAACCCTCTTTGTGTTGGTCAACTTGATTACCGATCTGATGTATGCAATGGCAGATCCCAGAATCCGTTTGGTCGATGAGAAGAGGTGATGGTATGAAGACTCCACGATTGTTTCGTAACAAAATTGCAGTTGCCGGACTCGCTCTGATAGTACTCTACCTGCTTATGAGCGTAGTCTCATTATTCTGGCTGCCGTTCGATCCCCTGAATATGAATGCAGAGCAGATTTTACAGCCACCTTCGTTTGCAACGGGACACCTGTTTGGAACTGATGAATTTGGTCGAGATATTCTGTCGCGTATCATGAAAGGAACCGCTGTTTCCTTTATCATCAGCGTTAGTGCTACTGCTTTAGGAGCTCTGGTTGGCATTTTTATGGGAGTCTGGGCAGGCTATCTCGGAGGAAAAGCAGATAATATCATTATGAGGATTGCGGATATCCTCTTCTCTTTTCCCTCTTTGTTGCTTGCAATTTTCATTATGGCGATTCTGGGTGAGCACACGTACAACGTAGTGCTTGCAATCGGCATTGTCTATATTCCTCAGTTTGCGAGAATCAGTCGGGGTTCAATCATTGCGTTGAAAGGGAATGAGTTCATCAGGGCCGCCAAATCAAATGGGGCTGGAAGAACCTATATCCTCATTCATCATCTGCTGCCCAATATTACTGCCCCGATCATTGTACAGATATCGTTGTCACTCTCAACCGCCATATTACTTGAGTCCGCATTGAGCTTCCTTGGATTAGGGGTTCAACCTCCTAATCCTTCTTGGGGAAATATGCTCAGCAGTGCACGCAAGGTCATGATGTTTGCACCGTGGACTGCAGTATATCCCGGACTGGCCATTGTACTGTTGGTGCTCGGATTCAACCTATTAGGCGATGGATTGAGAGATATTCTTGATCCGCGGCTGCGCAATGTTCGATGAGGAATGTGAGAATGAAAGAATCCCCAATTTTGCAGGTGCAAGCCTTGATGACTGAGTTCAAGACTGAACACGGTATTGTAAATGCTGTAAATAAGGTCTCATTCGAGGTTGAACGCGGACAAACGCTGGGAATCGTGGGAGAATCCGGTTCGGGCAAGTCTGTCACCAACCTCTCCATTCTCCGCTTGATTGAATACCCGCCAGGACGTATTACCGGTGGAAAGGTACTATTTCATGGCAAAGATTTGCTGGATGCAACAGAGCAGGAGATGTTGGGGATTCGAGGTAAGCATATATCCATGATTTTTCAAGATCCTTTGACTTCCCTCAACCCGGTGATAAAAATCTGGAAACAAATTGCCGAGGCTTTAATGCTTCATCAGAATATGAAACAGAAAGAAGCAAAAAAACAGGCAATCGAATTGTTGCGGATTATTGGTATACCCGACCCTGAAATGCGTGCGGAGTGTTATCCTCATCAATTTTCGGGAGGGATGCGCCAGCGTGTCATGATTGCCATGGCCTTGTCCTGCAATCCGGATATTCTCATTGCTGATGAACCTACTACAGCTTTGGATGTGACAATCCAGGCACAGATTCTCGAACTTATCCGAACTAGGCGGGATAATCAACAGACGGCAGTGATTATGATCACCCATGATTTGGGTGTCATTGCAGAGATGTGTGACCAGGTTTGTGTAATGTATGCTGGTCGTATTGTTGAGCGTGCTGATGTATTTGATTTGTTTCAATCACCCAAGCATCCATATACACAGGGCTTGCTTGACTCTATTCCACGATTGGATCGAACCGGCACCGAAAGGTTGCACTCCATCAAGGGGGCTCCCCCCGATTTGCTGCACCTTCCCCAAGGTTGTCCTTTTAGGGAACGGTGTGATAAGGCCATGAGTCGTTGTGCTATCGAGCTGCCTCCTGATCTTACACTTATGGGATCCTCCAATTCAAGAAAGGTTGCTTGTTGGTTGTATTCAGAAAAGGAGAAAGTCGATGAGAACACATGAAACACTCTTGGAAATCAAGGATCTCAAGGTCCATTTCCCTCTAGAGAAAGGTCTGCTCTTCAAGAAGGATGCAGGTTCGGTTCGAGCTGTCGATGGTATCTCTTTTTCTGTATACAAAGGGGAATCCTTGGGCCTTGTCGGGGAGTCTGGTTGTGGTAAATCCACGACCATCATGGCCCTCGCACGGCTTGAACGTATAACAAGCGGGGAAGTTTGGTTTGAGGGCAAGGATTTGGCAACGTTGAGCGCGGAGCAGCTGATACGAGCCCGTAAGGATTTCCAAATCATTTTCCAAGATCCTTACTCTTCTCTTGATCCTCGTATGCGTGTCATCGATATTGTTGCAGAGCCCATGCGTATTTTTACAAAAAAAGCCATTCTTGCGCTGACGGAAAAGGAAATTGAGGAAAAGGCATTAAGTTTGCTTGACAAGTGTGGATTACCTGCTTCTTATGCTAAACGATATCCTCATGAGTTCTCTGGTGGACAGAGACAACGAATTGGGATTGCCCGTGCCCTGTCGCTTGGTCCGAAGCTTATTCTTGCCGATGAGCCAGTCAGTGCTTTGGATGTCTCCATCCAATCACAGATTCTGAATTTGTTGAAAGACTTGCAAAAGGAATTTGATCTTACTTTCATATTTATTGCCCATGACCTATCAGTGGTTGAATATTTTTGCAATAGGGTGGCGGTAATGTACTTGGGCAATATCGTGGAGATGGCGCCTTCCAATGAACTGTATGAAAATCCAATGCACCCATATACGAAAGCGCTGCTTTCTGCAGTTCCGATTCCTGATCCTGTTGCAGCAAGGACACGAAAGCGCTTGATTCTCAAAGGCGATGTACCTTCTCCTATAGTGGTGCGTCCTGGCTGCCCATTCTATGAGCGGTGCCACAAAGCCATGCCAATCTGTGAGAAGCAAAAACCTGCTTTGCTTGGAGCTGAAGCCGGGCATCAGGTTGCATGCTTTCTCTACGAAAATATTCAAGGCGGTGAGCATGCTTAAGGTCACAGCAATTTCCTTTCGATTGCCTTTGAAACATCCATTTCATATTGCTCACGGTAGCAGCGATTACCGGGAGAATGTTTTTCTTCAGATCATCCATGATGACAAGACCGCCTATGGTGAAGCCGCTGTTGTTCCTTACTATGGAGTCAGCAAGGAGCAGATTCTTGAAGATTTGCAAAGAAGCATTACCTCTGAAATGATTGTACGCCGAAAGGCATTATCAGTGGTAAATCAATTCTCATACAGCATGAGTGCCTGTGCATATACCAGTGCGATTCAGGCTCTCGAGCCTCATTTCCCCCAACCCAGTCACAAGCTTCCACATCGTGGTTCTTCCTATACGATTGCCTATCAACCGGATATTCACAAGATGTTGGGTTCCATCCAAACATGCGGATTTTCGACCATAAAGCTGAAGGCAGGTTTCGCTGATGATATCCAGCGGATTCGTACCATACGTGAACACTTCCCCAATCTGAAGATTCGTCTTGACGCAAACCAAGGTTGGAATTACGAACAAGCATATGCCATTCTCTTGGAACTTAAGGAATTCAACATTGAGTTGATTGAGGAACCCATCAAAGGTTCGGTGGAGCAGATCCAAAGACTTTCTGAGTTAAGCGGGATTCCCATTCTATTGGACGAAACAATACAAACAATCCAAGATTTACGGACCTATTCTCAAGCTGTGTCCGGTATTGTCGTAAAGTTAGCTAAAAGCGGCGGACCACAAGCGGCTCGTGTACTGATTGAAGAAGCAAAAAACCTCGGCCTTGAAAGTATGTTGAGTTGCATGATTGAATCTTCCTTGGGTATTGCTCATGCCTTGACTTTGGAACCTTTATGCAAGTGGATTGATTTGGATGCTCCAACCCTGTTGTCTGATGATGTTTTCTCCGGTTTGACGTATCAAGACGAACTGCCGACTTGCTCTTTGTCGTCTTTGGTTCCAACCGAGCGACTAGTAGAGGCTTTCGCATCGGCAAAGCCTTTCATAGAGGAATGATATGGAAGTTGAGATTAAGTCTTTTACAAAACAAGATGTACAAGCTTGTGCACTTTTGGCTGCCTCATCATCGCTGAAGGATGTATATGGATTTTCCGACTATGGGTGGATTGAAAAACTCAGCAAAGCAACCGAAGATCCGAACAACCTTTTGTCCGTTGCTTGGGTGGGAGACAAGATTGCCGGCTTTATCTGGGTGCATTTGAAGGGAGCTTTCCTTGTGGCTCCCTATCTTAGATTCATAGCGGTGGCCCCCGATTTCCAAGGTATGGGGGTAGGACGTCGTTTGCTTCGTGAGTTTGAAGAACAGACCAAGCATCTAGGGAAGAGTTTTTTTCTTCTGGTTTCGGATTTCAATCTGGAAGCACAGAAATTTTATGAGAAACAGGGATACCGCAAGGTAGGGGAGCTTAATGATTTCGCTGTTCCTGGTGTAACTGAAGTCATTATGGTGAAGCAGAATATTCGAGAAACGATATGAATTGTCAGGAGAAACTAGAAAGTTTGTCCCCTCTGTTGGAACAGAGTATCAACGGGCAGTATTTTAGTGGAGCTGTCGTCGGGGTTTTCCAGGAAGGAACCTGTTGTGCAAGAGCATGGGGGACAACTGCCATGCAAGGCGAGCAACTACTAACCTCTCATCTTTTCGATCTTGCATCCTTATCCAAGCTTTTCACCACAGCTGCAATCCTGCGCCTCATAGATTCCGGGGCCATCTCCGACCAAACCCGGTTGCTTGATGTCTTTCCTTTGCATGATCCTGATATTACCGCACATCTCAAAAAGGTGTCTGTCGCTAATTTGCTTACCCATGCCTCAGGGTTGCAAGCTTGGTATCCATTCTATACGAGACGCAGTGATTCTTTTGAGGTGATTCTCCGCGATTTATTGGTTTCCTCTCCTTTGCAGCAAGGAGTTGTATACTCTGACATCAATTTTATGTTGCTGGGAATGCTGGTCAGTAATGTGACCGGTCTTCCCTTGGAAGAAGCAATAACCACCCTGGTCTTCAATCCCTTGAAGATGACGAATGCCACATATCATCCTCAACCAGCTCAGTGCGTAGCTACAGAGTTTGGAAATCAAATCGAAAAAAGAATGGTAGCAGAATTAGGATTGCAATTTACTGACTGGCGGAGCGAGAACATCCCTCTTCGCGGACAATGCAATGATGGCAATAGCTTCTATTATTTTGGCGGGGTAGCAGGTCATGCGGGAATTTTTGCCGACGTTTCGGATGTACTTGCATTGGGACGGGCCTTCATGCCTAATTGCACTTCTCTTTTTTCACACGAAGTATTGGAAAGAGCCTTGCATGATTGGGGTGGGGGACGGGGGTATGGTGTTCAGTTCGGGGATCTGTATCCTGATAATGGATTTGGTCATACCGGATTCACGGGAACATATCTGTATGTGAATCCTCTTCGTGACTTGGTCGTTGTAGTACTGACCAATCGTTTGCACACTTCGAATGTGCGATCAATCAATCATATCCGCATCGAAGCGGTGAAGAGGCTTTTAGTTCGATAGCAAATATTTCTTGGTCTTATTAGAAATACGAACACAATTCATCTGATTCCAATTCAGGCTCCCTTGCTTGTTCTTGGTCGTGTTCAAAAGGAACACCCCCATTAGCCTTGATAACCTTTATCTCGGGCCTGAGCATGACATGTTTGGGGAAGTCCTCCCAGTCGCCACCCAAGCGCTTGAGCAGCAAGGCTGCTACTTCCTCTCCTATCT
>Ga0228535_1003734_pt1 | contig 10251 bp, 8 predicted proteins | sample SJ1metagenome_FD_168457 | JGI IMG/M metagenome (GOLD analysis project Ga0228535, IMG submission 168457) | Enriched culture of PCE-dechlorinating microbial communities from Ithaca, New York, USA - SJ1 | ecosystem: Engineered > Modeled > Simulated communities (microbial... > Unclassified | place... | reverse complement strand
ACGCTCAGCGCCCCATTTGGCGACCAGGTTGTCAAAGTTCACTGCGGAGAAAAGACCGGAAACGATTTGACCAAACAGACTTGAAACGTTTACCATGTGGTTTGCCCCCTTGCGGATTTGAGGTTTTGTTACGGTTGGCAAACCAATGATATCTCAAAGACCCTGGGGGCTTTTTAATTTTTTAAAAAACTTATTTTGGACAAGAGTGAGAAATTTATTTAATTAAATAAACAGCTATTTTAGAAGGGCGAGATCAATGAAAAAGATAAAAAATATGGAGAAGCTCGTGGAAAAAGGAGACGTTCAATCACGAAAAATGTTGCTCCAACTTATGGAAGAAGTATTGCGTGAATTGGATGCTCAAAATCGTATTCACGAATTGATGTCCCTAGAAGGAAATTTACTTTCTATTGGGACCATGACCGTAGATCTTTCCCGAAAAAGAAATATATATCTTTTGGGAGCAGGCAAAGCATGTAACGCTATGGCTTCAGCTGTTTGTGATGTTTTGGGCAACAAGCTGACAAAGGGGATTATCTCGGTAAAAATTGTAGAATCTCAGGATGTGTATTGCAACACCGATGTATTTATCGGCGGGCACCCAATTCCTAATGACGACAGCCTAAAGGCTGCAAAGGCAATGTTTGATTTAGTGGACCAAGCTAAGAGCAATGACCTTTTTATTTCGGTTATCAGTGGAGGAAGTTCTGCCCTCCTTTCTTGCCCGGTCGCTGGTGTATCACCAGAGGAAAAGAGAATAACACACGATTTAATGCTACGCTCAGGAGCCAAAATTTTGGAAGTAAACGCTGTGCGCAGGCATCTTTCGCAAGTCAATGGAGGGCGTCTTGCTGAACGCATTTTAAAGAAAGGCGCACAACTTATCAATTTGATCATCAGTGACGGAGTTGGAGCTTTGCCGACAATTGACCGGGCTCATCCTAAAGGTTTCAAAGGTACCCCTATGGCACCAGATGGTACAACAATTCAGGATGCAAGAGATGCGATCATCAACTATGACCTTTGTAAAAAACTTCCGAAAAGCGTTATTGATTATCTTTGGGACAATTCTCGAGTTTCTGAAACACCAAAAGAATTCTCAGGAGATGTGACTACTTTTTTATTGGATGGTGTTCCTGACTCATGTGAAACCGCAAAGAAAGTTGCAGATAAAATGGGAATTCCTTCAATGATACTGACTACCTTTATTGAAGGTGAAAGTAAGCATGTTGGTGTCGTGCTCTCGTCCATTGCGCGTGAAATTATAAATAATAAGCGTCCAATACAAAAACCGTGTTTTGTATTTGCTTCGGGTGAAACAACCACCTATGTCGCAACAAAATCGCTCGGGAAAGGTGGGCCATCCCATGAACTCGTCTTGGGATTTGCACAGGGTGTTCAAGGGTATGACGGAGTTTGTATGGCTTCTATTGATACGGAAGGAACAGATGGCACTACATTGTATGCTGGTGGGATCGTTGACTCTAATACTTGTGCAAGGCTTTCTGATGCTCACATAAATGTTTTTGAGGCCCTCCGGGCACATTCAGCAGGAGATGCCCTTGAAGCTATCGGAGACAATATCTTTACCGGCAATACTGGTACAAATCTCTGTGATTTTAATGTTCTTTATATCCCTGATTGAAAGGCTCTAAAAGAGCGGAAAGGATTGAAAGATGGGAACTTCAAAAATTAGGCATATTAAAGCAAGGCAGGTTCTTGACGGGAACGGTCGTCCCGTGCCTGAAGTCGATATCATAACAGAAGATGGTTATTTGGGAAGAGCCGGTGCCTCAACGGGCACATCAGTGGGAAAAAACGAATCCTATGTTATGCGTGACGGGGACCCTAATCTTTTTGGTGGATTGAGCGTTTATAAAGCAATCGATAACATAGAAAAGGTTATAGCTCCAGCTCTCCTAGGGATTGACGTTCAAGATCAGGAAAAAATAGACCGCACGATGATTGAACTCGATGGCACACGTTATAAAACTAGGCTCGGCGGAAACGCAATCTATGCAGTGTCGGTTGCTGCGATGAGGGCAGCAGCGGCAGCGAATGGGAAACCATTGTTTCTCTATTTGGCTGGAGAGAAAAAAATAGAATATATTTTCACACCCACTTCGAATGTAGTAAATGGTGGAATCTATAATGATAAAACCCTGGCATTTCAGGAGTTTATGATTATGCCTCACGGTGTTTCAACAGGATTTGAAGCTATACGCATAATTGTAGAGGTTTTTCAACGGTTAGGCCAGATAATCAAAAAAATAAACGGGCGTTCCGCAAACATGGGTAATTACAGTGGCTATGGAGCTCCATCTGACGATCCATTTGAAGTTTTTGAAATGATGGCTGCAGCCGTTGAAGAGCTAGGATACAAGAAAAATGTTGTATACGCGATAGATTGCGCCAGCAGCGAATTTTACGATGAAGAGGCTGGAGGTTACAAATATAGGGGCGAAATAGTCTCCCGAGACAAGATTATTGATGTTTTAGCAGCTCTTGCAGAAAAATATCCGATTGCCTTTATTGAAGATGCGCTTCAAGAGGAAGATTTTGAGGGATTCAAATTGGCCAGCCAGCGGATAAACTCCGTCCTGATTGGTGATGACTTCCTCTGCACAAGCCTGGATCGGGCTAAGAAGGCTGTCGGTATGGGAGCAACGCGGGGAATGATTTTCAAACCGAATCAGGCTGGAACGATAACTGAGGCGATGGAGACAGCTCATTACATGATAGAACAGGGAATGCTCGTTGTTCCGTCAGGACGTGCAGGTGGTGTACTTGATTCTCCGGAAAAGGAAATAGGACTTGCTCTTGGTTGCCCTCTTACTAAGACAGGTGCCCCTCGGAGTGCTTCCCGTACAGCCGGAATGAATTTCCTTGCGAGAACAAGTGAAGAGTTAAAAATACCAATTACCAATGTAATGAATCTATCGTGCTTCAAGCACTTACGTAAGTAAATTGTTTTGTGCTAAAACGCTTTTCTTGAGCTCGTTGATTGATTTTTGAAAGGAGGTTAAATAAAAAAAAAGACGGTAAGCATTTTCGGGACAAAAAGAGCGATTTTAAAGGTTACTTTTTCAACGTTTTCCGATTGAAGAGAGGAGACCAAAAATGAAAATAACAAAAAAAATATTCCTTGCGCTTCTATTGTGCTTGACAACATTTTTAATTCTTCCTGCATTTACTAGTGCCTCAAGTGAAGCGGCGGTTGCAGGTGACGCAATTGTATCCACTAAAGATTCCATGGTTGTTGTGATGCCATCAGAGCCAAACTCCCTTGACCCCCACGATAATGTTGCACAAAATAAACATCAGACGACACGTCAGATTTACGAGACACTTGTTGCTTATAACGAAAAAGGTGAGCTGATCCCTTGGTTGGCCGAAAGTTGGGAATATGAAAATGATGTAACACTTGTTCTCCACATCCGCCCAGGCGTATATTTCCATAACGGGGACGAACTGAAAGCAAGTGATGTTATGTTTACCCTGAAGAGAATTCGGGATGATAAAACAGTCGCAGCAATGCAGGTAAATCGTGTTGATTTTGACAAAAGCGTTGTCGTAGATGATTACAAGATGAAATTGGTCACCACCGCTCCTTATGCACTCCAACTGCCGATGCTCGAGAACCCTCTCTGTGGAATCATTAGTGAACGAGCTTTTAAAGAGAGCGGCGGCAATTTTTTTGAAGCACCAATCGGAACTGGGCCCTATCAGGTCGTCAAATTTAATATTGGAGACAGTGTAATTCTCAAAGGATTTGAAAAGTATTGGATTAAAGGGCAGCCCTACGTTAAGAATGTTATCATCAGATATATCAAGGAAGCTGCATCTCGAGCAATAGAAGCTGAGAGTGCAGGGGCAGACATCGTTTATGAGATTAGTGCCAATGATGTAGACCGTGTTCGCGCAAATCCCAATATCAAATTGGTGTCAGCAATGGGTGCCAATACAAGTTACCTCTACATGAACCAGGCTGTAAAACCTTTTGACGATATTCGAGTGAGAGAGGCAGTGTGGAAAGCAGTAGACATTAAATCAGCGATTGAAGTAGCCTATGGAAGTTTTGGAAAGTTGGCTGATGGGGTTATTTCTCCGGGAATTGATGGCCGTCATCCCGATATGACTGATTTTTTCCCGAAACAGGATATTGAACGTGCGAAAGCGCTTCTTGCGGAGGCAGGATACCCTGACGGGTTTTCTACAAGCATCTCGGCCAACAGTTCAGACCAGCAACGGAAGGATTTTTGTGAAGTAATTCAGGCTCAGCTGGCAAAAGTCGGAATTAAAGTCGAAATTGTAATCATGGATGGCACCGTGTGGGCATCCTCGCTTGCCGCAGGTAAGGGTGTCATGACAATTTACGGCCTGACCGCAAGCACAGGAGAGGCTGGGCGTGTCCTCTTCCGTTGGCTGCCTGATACATCAGAGTGGCCTCTGACAAGTTGGAAGAGCCCCGAGTACTATGACATCATCAACAAAGCGCTTACTACTGTGAACCGAGATGAGCGCAACCGACTTTACTACAAGTGCCAAGAGATGCTTATGACAAACTTTGTTGTTTTTCCTGTGTGGCACAAAGAGCTCAACGCCGCCTGCCAACCAGACGTTATGGGATTTCGGATTATGCCCTCCTATGAGCATCATCTGTTGCAGAATGTTTACTTTAAATAAATTTTAATTGCGATGCAGGCGCTAAGCAGGGATTTTCTGTTTAGCGCCTCCTGCAGTCTTACTATTATTAAATGGTTATAGGTGGTGGTCCTTGGTTTTGTTTAAATATATTTTAAAGCGAATATTTTTTATGATACCAATTTTATTTGGCGTGGTCGTTATTATTTTTACTCTGATGTACGTAACTCCTGGAGATCCTGCATTAGCAATTCTTGGAGAAAATGCCACGCCAGAGGCCATTGAAGCTATCCACATTAAATTGGGATTGGACGATCCTTATTTGGTACGCTTGACTAAGTATTTTTTGGGTGTCTTCAAGGGAGACTTTGGCATTTCATACAGAACAGGGCGCCCCGTTTTCGAAGAAATAATGGCTCGGTATCCGAACACGCTTATTCTGACTTTCTCTAGTGTAGCTCTTGGAGTTTTGATAGGAGTTACTGCCGGAATAATTTCTGCAGTCCGTCAATACTCTCTTCTTGACAAGTTGCTGACGTCTTTCTCTCTATTTGGAGTTTCAGCACCATCTTTTTGGTTAGCTATGGTTTTAGTGCTGTTTTTTTCTGTCAAACTAAAATGGCTTCCCGCAACCGGCAGCTATGGTTTGAAGTATTGGGTGCTTCCAGTTTTCACATTGGGGCTTCAAGCGAGCGCTTCAATTATGCGAATGACACGCTCGAGCATGTTAGAAGTCATCCGGCAGGACTATATCCGTACGAGCAAAGCAAAAGGACAAAGCAACTTCATGACCATCATGCGTCATGGGTTCAAAAATGCACAAGTTCCGATACTCACTATTATAGGAATTCGAATTACTAATTTTTTAGCAGGAGCAGTTCTTGTTGAAACTGTTTTTTCAATTCCTGGTCTTGGCGCATTTATTATCAGCAGTGTGAATTTCAAAGATTACCCTGTCGTTCAAGGAGGAGTCCTATGGATTGCCCTCAACTGTATTGTAATTACCCTGATTGTGGATATTCTTTATTGCTTTGTTGATCCTCGCATAAAGTCTGCGTTTTCTAAAAAGCAAAAGCAGAGCACAGTATCTTCCGTCAGGCAGGGAGGTTCGTAATATGGAAAGAGAACCCCAAAAAAACACTCCTCTGCAGGAGGTATGGAAAAGATTCAAGCGTAATAAATTAGCCCTAGGGGGCTTTATAGTACTTGTTTTTTTAATAATTGTGGCTATTTTTGCTCCCTACCTTGCTCCCTATGACTATGCTGCGCAGGATTATACTTCAAGGCTTATTTATCCAAACGCTCAGCATTGGTTTGGAACAGACAACTTTGGACGCGATATTTTCAGTCGTGTAATTTTTGGTACCAGGTATACTCTGTTTATAGGGCTTATCTGCACGACAGTGGCAGCTTTTTTCGGTTGTGGTCTCGGGCTTATAGCTGCTTTTTTCTCCAAACTTGACAACATCATTATGAGAGTGATGGATGTTTTGATAGGTATCCCAGCAATGCTTATGTGCATCAGTATAGTGGCTGCCTTAGGAAGCAACATGAGAAATATGATGATCGCTCTATCGGTTACAGCGATGCCTAATTTTGCACGAGTTATGCGCGCACAGGTTCTCACAGTAAGAGATCAAGAATTTATCGAAGCAGCCAGATCAATCGGTGCCAGTAATGGTCGCATAATGTTAAAGCACATTGTTCCAAATTCCCTTGCGCCGGTGATCGTGCAATTTACACTGGGAGTAGTCAATGCCATCCTCATGAGTGCCTCGCTGAGTTTTGTCGGAATGGGGGTCCAACCTCCTAACCCTGAATGGGGGTTGCTTATTTCTGCCGGCCGAGCTTATCTGCGCAGTGAGTGGTATATGTGTATCCTGCCAGGGCTTGCGATTGTTGTGACAACATTTGCCTTAAACCTCCTGGGTGATGGCCTACGCGACGCACTTGATCCCCGTCTAAAAAGATAGAGAGTGTGGTAATGCAAATGAATCATGAACTCCTTAAAATTACTGATTTGGAAGTGTTTTATACTGTAGATGACGATTTAGTGAGGGCTGTCAACAAAGTATCCTTAACGCTACGGGATAAAGAAACTCTTGGTCTTGTTGGAGAGACCGGGGCCGGAAAGACTACCTTGGCCTTGAGTATTCTAGGGATTGTACCAAACCCTCCGGGAAAAATTGTAGCAGGTAGCGTGGAATATCAGGGTGTTGATTTGACAAAGCTGAGCGACAAACAGCTCCGTAGATACAGGGGAAAGGAAATCGCAATGATTTTCCAAGATCCAATGACCTCCTTAAATCCTGTATTGACAGTAGGTGAGCAGATATCTGAAGTTATAAAACTCCATAATAAAATTTCACTATTCGAAGCATCTTCTAGGGCTAAAGAAATGCTTGAGCTTGTTGGTATACAGAGCAGCAGATATGGAGACTATCCTCACGAATTTTCCGGTGGAATGAAACAACGTGTAATTATTGCAATCGCCTTGGCGTGCAATCCTCAACTGCTGATTGCCGATGAACCGACTACTGCTTTAGACGTTACGATACAAATGCAGGTTCTGGATTTAATGAATAAACTGAAAACAGAAAGAGGTTCCGCTATGTTGCTAATTACCCACGACCTTGGTGTTGTGGCAGAGGTCTGCGATAGCGTCGCCATAATGTATGCTGGAGAAATAGTTGAGAGAGGTTCTTTAAGGGATGTATTTGAAGGAGAATCTCATCCCTACAAATTGGGGCTTTTTAATTCATTGCCTGATGTCGATTCAGATACCGAAAGGCTGGAGTCTATTGCAGGGCTTGCCCCAAATCCAACTAAACTTCCAGATGGTTGTAAGTTTCACCCCCGATGTAAGTACTGCACCGAAGTCTGTATGGCAAAAAATCCTGAACTTATCGAACGAGAAACTGGACATTTTATTAAATGCTGGAATATCCAGCCTGTAAAGAGAGGTAAGACGGTGTGAGCCTCCTGCTTGAAGTAAACAGGTTGAAAAAATATTTTTCAACTGCTTCCGGCATGCTCCATGCAGTTGATGATGTCTCCTTTAAAGTAGAGCGTGGCAAGACGCTTGGAGTAGTAGGGGAATCAGGTTGTGGAAAATCGACCCTTGGCAGGGTAGTGCTCCATTTACTACCTGCAACATCTGGACAAATCATTTTTAATGGGAAAGATATTTCAAATCCATCCCCTGCAAGCTTACATGAATTGCGACGCAATATGCAGATGGTTTTCCAAGATCCTTTTTCATCACTAAATCCGAGACAGTCAGTTTCCGAAATTATTGGAGAGCCATTGTTAATCTACAAGATTTGTAAAACCAAGAAGGAATATCAAGAACGAGTTATAGATCTCATGAAAACTGTAGGCCTTGATTCACGATATGAGAATACGTATCCTCATGAGCTAGATGGAGGACGTCGGCAACGTATTGGAATTGGTCGAGCGCTTGCCCTAAACCCCGAATTTATTGTTTGCGACGAGCCTGTGTCAGCTCTTGATGTATCAATTCAAGCACAAATATTAAATCTTATGCAGGATTTGCAAGATGCTCGCGGTCTTACTTATATTTTTATAACACACAATCTGTCGGTGGTTAAACATATATCAGACGACATCATGGTCATGTACTTAGGAGAAATGGTGGAGAAAACAAATACAAAAGAACTTTTCTCAACACAACTTCACCCGTATTCAAAAGCCTTACTGTCGGCTATTCCCCGAGCAAAACTTGATTTGAAGCGGAATCATATTTTATTGAGGGGAGAACTGTCATCCCCAATAGAACCTCCAGACGCATGCCGCTTTGCCCCCCGATGCAACTACTGTGAGGATATTTGCACAAGTCGCAGGCCATCTCTCGAAGAGGTGATACCTGGACATTTTGTTGCTTGCCATCTTGTTCGGGAAATAAACGGATTATAAAAAATCGCAAAAACAAATCGAAAGGCGTTTAATGGTATATCTATGCCTTTATACAAAATGAGGAGAGCGATAGAACATGAAAGTCAGAAAAGTTAACGTTTACGTGGTTGGCACTGTAGGATTCAGACCTGTAATTGTTGAGATTATTACTGATGAGGGTATTATCGGGTTAGGGGAGGCTGCCGTGGGATTTGGGGCCGGCTGCTACGCAGCAGCTCATATGGCGGCTGATTTGGCAAAAAGATTTGTGGTCGGGCGCGACCCAAGCAACATCACAGAGATCTGGAACGATTTCTATTACCATACTTTCTGGGGCAAAGGCGCTGGAGCAATTTTCTATTCTGCTGTCAGTGCTCTTGAACATGCGCTGTGGGATATTAAAGGTAGATCTTTAAGAGTACCAGTATATCAGCTTTTGGGCGGCAAGCAGCGCGATAAAATACGGGTCTATGCTAATGGATGGTCTGAGGGGAAGTGTGTTACCGCTCAAGAGTTTGCAGAACGTGCTTTGAAGGTAGTGGAGGATGGATTCAGCGCAATTAAAACTTACCCGCTAAGCAAGATAGATCCAATCAACCATACAAACTTACACTTAAAGAATCGTGTTGTCACAAAGGAAGAGTATAAAAGATGTATTGAAGCTGTCCGTTTGGTCCGGGAAGCGATCGGGCCTGATGTCGATCTTTTAATTGATGTTACAGCTGAAGGAACCACTGATGTTATGACAAAAATTGGAAGGGAACTGGAACAGTTTGATATTTTCTGGTACGAAGAAGCAATGGATGCCTTTGATGTTGATGCTTATCGTGAGGTCAAAGCAAAAGTTAATATTCCATTAGCCACGGGTGAGAGGTTCTACACAAGGTACGGCTTCCGCCCTCTTATAGAAAGTCGTGTGGTAGATATTGTTCAACCTGATCCTGGAACCTGTGGAGGCATTCTTGAAGCTATACATATAGGTGCTTCTGCTGAAACTCACAGCATGCGTATCGCCCCGCATAATTGCGGCGGCCCAGTTTTGACCTCGGTGGCAATTCAGCTAGCTGCAGCTCTGAGCAATTTTGTTATTCAGGAGACTTTTCCATATCATACAGATAAATTGCTCTCCATCGTAACAGATCCATTTGAACGCAAAATAAAGAATGGTTGGCTTGATGTCCCAGTTGATCCGGGGCTTGGTGTAGATCTCAATCATGAGATTGTTGACGAGTATCAGGTTGCAGAGGTTATTGATGAAAATTAATATGATCCTTTTGCCATTTCAAGAGAATCAGACTTAATTCGGGCTTCATGAACAAGTCACGAGCCTTGCTTCGAGAAAGCCGAAGTGGACAAACTGTGGATAAGAATCGCGCACGATATGACCAAAACGACTTTTTCGACATTATGAACTGAAGGATGACGATGCTGTCGTTTGTTGTATTTTGCAAGAGGGAAATCCGATATTGATCGAGATGCACCCCCGGTTTATTTTTTAACCATCGTAAGGGGTGCATTTCAATTAGGGCCTGCTGAACAACCTGTAAAGCCTTGTCTGAACTGGGAAAGAAGCGTATTTCACGGTAAAATAGTGCAAGAAAAAGGGTATTTCAACCCCGAAAACCTTGCGGAGAGCGTGGGATGGATGTGTACAAGTCGCCAGTCGGCCAGCCGAAATTGAAATTCGAGAAC
>Ga0228535_1003733_pt1 | contig 10258 bp, 11 predicted proteins | sample SJ1metagenome_FD_168457 | JGI IMG/M metagenome (GOLD analysis project Ga0228535, IMG submission 168457) | Enriched culture of PCE-dechlorinating microbial communities from Ithaca, New York, USA - SJ1 | ecosystem: Engineered > Modeled > Simulated communities (microbial... > Unclassified | place... | reverse complement strand
GCTTTCCCCGTCGATACAGGCGCAGTTCCTCCACCGAGCGTCCAAGAGGGCCCGGCCGGAATCGGTGTGGGAACGGGTACTGGACCAGTAACGACGGGCACGGATACCGCCGGTCGGAAGAAGCGGGTCGCACTGACTTTTGAAGCGACCAGAGAACAGGTCTTCAAAGCATTCCCGGCCATCGCGAACCTGGCCGACAAATCCGACGGAGCCAGGGTGCGAATCCGCATCGAGGGATCATCGGCTGCCGGCTTCGATCCATCCTGGCTGCGCAATGCCGTGGACGAACCGCTCGACGAAGCAGATATCGAGCGGACTGCGGAGGAATAAAGTAGATGGACACGAAGGACTTGTTGCCACCATGAATGCGCTGCCGACAGAGTGCCTGAAGGTCATAATCATCCATTCGCTGTACAAAACAGGGTTACAGGGTATCGGATGGCATTCAATATGTAGACACGAAACAGCTTCACAGAAACGGCAACAATTCTAATGCCCCGCTCCTGCATTGACATACAAGTCCTTTCCCGCGCCCAGGGCCGCCTCCTCGGCCAGCTTTCCGGAGGTGCTCTCGGCAGACTGGTCGAGTTCCGAGCGCCGGGCGATATCCGGAGGCTTCTTTATACGAGCAGTGTCCGCGAACTTGCCGGCGGGGGCGCCTGGAATACGATTGCCGGCCAACCGGCCGACGATTCCGAGACGACGCTGTCGTTGGCCCGAATACTGGCGGACCAGGGCAGGTACGATCCCGAGGAAGCCGGGAAGGCGTATTTCTTCCGGCTAGACCGTAACCGAATCTATTCACAACCTTAAGGAGGTTTCCGACAATGGACATCCCGCGGATATTCAACATCACTGAAAGCGCTCACCGCATCCACAACCCGATCACACCCGAAAAGCTCGCCACGCTCGGCGCGGCGTTGCGCCTGGAATCGGGGACCCGGGTGCTCGACCTCGGCAGCGGTTCGGGGGAGATGCTGTGCACCTGGGCTCGCGATTACGGCGTCATCGGCACCGGTATCGACATGAGCCCGTTGTTCACCGAGCAAGCGAAGCTCCGCGCTGAAGAACTCGGCGTGGCCGATCAAGTCAAGTTCATCCACGGCGATGCTTCCGGCTATGTCTCTGACGAGAAGGTCGGCGTGGCGGCCTGCGTCGGCGCCTCTTGGATCGGCGGGGGAGTCGCCGGCACTATAGAGCTTCTGGCGCTGAGCCTCCGCGCCGGAGGGATCATCCTCATCGGCGAGCCCTACTGGCGGCAGTTGCCGCCGACGGAAGATGTCGCCAAAGGGTGTCTTGCCGGCTCCATCTCCGACTTTCTCATGCTTCCAGAACTTCTCGCGTCTTTCGGCCGCCTTGGCTGCGACGTCGTTGAAATGGTTCTGGCTGACCAAGACGGCTGGGACAGATACGAGGCGGCCAAATGGCTTACCATGCGCCGATGGCTTGAAGCCAATCCCGGCGACGAGTTGGCCGAAGAGGTCCGGGCCCAACTTGTCTCGGGACCCGAGCGCTACGCCGCTTACACGCGCGAGTACCTGGGATGGGGCGTGTTCGCGCTGATGCCGCGGTGATGGGTTGCTGCATCCGGCGGATTGTCAACGGCCGTGCCGCGCATCAGCCGGCGGCCCGCCGAGATGTGAGTGAGCCTGGAACTCATCCGCCATCGCCGAAATCTCCGTCCGATGGCGGAATATGGTGGATAAACGCCGAACAACCTCCAATCAGGCCATCCGGCCCTGCCGCGACCTGGCGGACCGGTATCCTCTATTGACGCCGGTGGGCGAATACGCGGAACGCGGAGGAGGGCGCCTTTCACCGGCGTTTATTCGAGGCCCGCTATCGGCGGCCCCCCGGACCCTGCTTGATCTCGGCCGCCGGCTTCGAGCCTCTTGTCGTCCCCTTCGAGCACAGCTCGTACAGAGGCACCGGACACGAGGTGTTCCTCGGGTTGCGGCCTCTCTCCCGATTGGGGCGGATGGATGCGAGAGGAGCTTCTTCTGGACGTCCCTCACCGCCGGGTCGTCTTCACCATTCCGAAGACGCTCCGGATCTTCTTCTGGCCGATCAAATCATCCACCACCTGAAGCTCGTCTCTGTCGCGGAGAGACCCCTTCCTCCCCATATCGCCGATCAGGAGCACCCGATGGCGGCCGGGGCCCCCGGCTGACGACTTTTCGCGCCGCTCTGCTTTTTCCGGGCCCGGTAGGTCCGTCTGATCTCCGGCTCCTTTGCCGACGGGAGCGTTTCGTCGTTATCATCCGCGCGGCCAAGCCGTGCTTGACATCTTTGTCGGTCGTTTTTTACGCTTCCTCTCGACGGGCGATAGGGATAATATTGGCAAAAAAACGACCGCTAACTGCCGGCCCCCAAAACTAAATTAGTATACATAAAACGATGCGCCGTTCCCGGACGATAATACGGGCTATATAATTTGGTTCCCAGTAGCTCCGGCTTCATTCTCCATATGCCTGCTTTGGTGTAAACTGCTAATTTATTATGCATGAGAATGCCATTCTCCTTCCAAATCAAGATTTAAAACATACTCTGAAATATGCCATTTAGTAGATGGCATCGGTCCATTTTTCCAATGTTATAAAAGCGATTCGGGATTGCGCTCGTATTTATTTTCATGCATTTTCGGAGTAGGATGTCAGGGAGTTCAGTCGCAATCCCGCGTTGGCGACAAAATAAAAGGAGCGTGGAATGTCTGAAATTAGTACTATCCCGGGTTCTTTGGCGGCAAAAGTAAATTACAAGATCGGTTTCTGGTCCTCCTTGTTGATGGCAATCGTCAATTTATGGTTTTACGCGGCGTTCCTTCCCTACTCTTCCTCTTGGAACGCCCCCTGGCCTGGTATAAAGGCTTATGCCGAATCTTTCCAGATTGGACCGTTTCTTGCCTGGATCGTCCCGGCATTTATATTGCCTCCGGTGATCCTCACTATGATGGTTAGCATACATCGAACGGCGGCGGAGGAGAAACGTATTTGGAGCTTGTTAGGTGTGGTCTTCGCAACGGCGTATATGTCGATAATGATGACTTTTTACTACATTCAAATGACAGTCATCCCTTTCCATTTATCCAACGGAACTGCAGAGGGCTTGCCTTTATGGCTTTTTTCGTATCACTATCCGCATAATATCTTCGGTGCGGTGGAGGGCGTAGGCTATGGATTCCTGGCCATCTCAGTCATCCTTTCGGCTCAGGTCTTTCGAAGTGGAAAACTCCAGCATTGGGTGTATTGGACATTTGTGGGATTAGGCATAAGCATACTTGCCTTATTCGTAAATCCTCTGTTAACTTTGCCGGCGGCACTTGGATTGACCTTGGGAATCGCCGGCCTCTTATTTGGGATTCTTGCACCCATACTTCTGGCTGTTCTTTTTCGAAGGAACCAAATTAACTGAATAACCGAGGGATGCATCGAGTTTTCCCGGACCACCTCCCTTGGTTGATCTGATCCCGGGTTCTCGGTCCATTCCCGATGCGGCTTTATTGATAGAATCGAGCATTCGGAAAGAAGTTTGGGATGAAGAGGGAGTTTACGGCGGCGTAGATCGTCTTTGCCCCGCGGCAGGCAGAAAGCGGGACGGCGATCGCCGAGATCATCCGGAAGATGGAGATTGATGCGGCCGAGGGACGTGGCGGTGTTACGGTCGAGTACCGGATATCGGCGGCTCCGCGCGCTGATCGAACGGGAAGGACGGCAGGGGAATCATGGGCGGGGCTGCCGCTCGTATCGTGAGGAAAGGCTGGCCATGAGGATGAGGCCTCTCATGCGGCTCAAGGCTTGAACGGGGTCTACCCGACAGTCCCGCCGATTACCGGAATATTCATGGTTTCGATGTCAATCATATTGATGCAAAAGGACACTCGGTCCGGCACAAATTGCAGGCAATCAGCCAGCCTCCGCCCTCGGTATTTCTAAAACATATCTCCCTGCATCTGCTTTGTTCAATGGTCGTTTCGTTTAAAGCAGATTGCGGACAAACATCAATGCAAATCCGACAATTTGCCGGACAAAAAGTATTTGCCATTTGATCAGGTTTCAGTTCCAAACTGGTAATGATGGCTCCTAACCAAAGGCGGTTCCCAAATTTCTCGTTAATCAGCAGGGTGTTTTTTCCGATATGCCCAATGCCGGCCAGTTGAGCGGAATGCTTCAGCGAAATAATCCCCCGGCCATGTCTTCGGGATGTATCCCAATATTCATAAGGCTCAGACGAGGGAATGGGCGTTGCGATATAACCCTCTTCTTCAATTTTGAGCGACAAACGCATGGAGAGCGTATCAATTTCTTGTATCAGCTGATTTCGGAACATGGTGTAGGGTGCATTCGATTTCGCCAGAAAAGTGCCCCGCGAAAATTGTTTCCCATAAACAATCACCGATTTCGCGTTCAAAAGAACATCGGTTGGATGAAATCCCTTGGGTGCGCCCTCGTAATCGCTGACACCTGCAATTCCGCAAACATCGGCTCCCATTGAACAAGCTAATTCTTTAATGGTATTCATGAGGGTGGTTTTATTTGACCGGCATTTGGACTATTTATCGAATCATAAAATTCAAGCATTATTGCTTTGCACGAACTGTTTTATCGTTATTGATTATACCATCTTCATTCAGGGTCTCAACGGCAAAATAATGATCTAGATTAGCGTTCAAGCTTTTGATCGTAAAAGTGGTCGAATCACGCCGTCTGAAATCTAACCGAAGGGTGATATGACTTGCCATTAAAAAAGCTATCCTTGGCCGTTCGGGTTGAAGGCCATTCTCCGCTTGTTGCTCCCGGCGATCAGGAAACGCTCTGCGACGATCTGGGCGGGAGCTGCGTCGCCGCCTTTGGGACCGGACCATGCCGGGAACGCTGCTCCGCAACAAGATCCCGGTCATGTGAGCACTGGGATGCCTAGGATGTCGGCTATACCTGGAACTCGACACGGTTTCTCACTGCAGCGGCCGCGGCGAGGGGGCTCTTCGCCGACTCGTTCAACCCGCTCCGCTCTCAACCCGCTCCCATCTCCCTATCGCGGATCCTCTATAGGAATATACATGATCCGGCCGCTGCCGACGGCACTGCCGCTTTCCCGCCTCTCCGGGTGCCCGCGGCCATGGGAACGCCCCCCGCCCTCTGCTCATCCGGAGCTTGACACCGGTCCGCGGCCGGGATAGAGTCCCCTCAAGATGAGGGGCCGAGGTTCGGCGCTCAACGAACGGGGTCGCGCCCGTTGCGGCAGCGCGGCTGTGGCGGTCTTTCGCCGCGCGGCGACCGAAAACCGTCTCGACCGCTGCCGCTTCTTCGACGCGCAGTTCCTCACCCTGCGCGTGGTGATCGACGGTCCTTTGCTCCGGATCGGGCAGGACGCCGCCCCGCGCGCCGACCTGCGCCCCGGCCGCCTTGGAAATGATCGAGGAGGGATGAGGCGGACAGCCCGCCGATTTCGACTTCCATGACCATGACCTCAAGAGAACGCGTCCTGGCCGCTCTCGAGCGGAAACCGGCCGACCGGATTCCCATCTTCATGTGGTTCCACCCCGGCACCGCCGCCCGCCTGGCTCGACAACTGGAAATTCCCCCGGCCTGTGTCGGAGAGGCCATGGGCAACGACGTCCGCCAGACTTGGGTGAACAACAACTACGCGATGGAAGGGATCACGCATGACCGGGAGGGAGAACGGCACACCGACTTCTGGGGCATCACCTGGGAGAAAGTCGGGCATTTCAACCAGATCGCGCGTTTCCCTCTTGCGGAGGCGGATCCGGAGCAGGTGCTGGCCTACGCTTTCCCCACGGGCCATCTGAGCGAGCTCCTGGCCCGGATGTCTCCGCTGCTTTCGGCGGGCCATGACGCGTTTATCGGTTGTGACGTCTCGCCGTGCGTCTTCGAGATGTACTGGCGGTTAAGAGGCATGGATAAGGTTCTGCTGGAAATGGCGACCGACCGCGAGCTGGCCGACACGATGCTGGGGCGCTGCGCGGATTTCGCCGTGGCGCTGGCCGGGCGGGCGTGCCGGGAGATGCCGCTCGACTGGCTCTGGACGGGCGACGATGTCGCAGGGCAGAACGCCATGATCATGAGCCCGGGCATGTGGCGCGACCTGATAAAGCCTCACCTGCAGCGGGTGTTCGATGTGGGAAAGGGCGCGGGGCTGTGGATCGCCTATCACTGCTGCGGCTCTCTCCGGCCGATCATCGGCGATCTCGTCGGCATGGGGCTCGACGTCCTGAACCCGATCCAGTCACGCTGTCCGGGCATGGACGCCCTGGAGCTCAAGCGCGAATTCGGACGGGAGCTCTCGTTCATGGGTGGACTCGACACTTTCGGGCTTCTGCCCCGGGGAACGGCGGCCGAGGTCAGAAGGGGGACGGCGGAATTGATCGAAGGCATGACGGCGGATGGGGGAGGCTTCATCCTCGCGGCGTCCCACACCGTGCCGCCGGAAACGCCCGACGAGAACATATTCGCCATGTACGAAGCGGCCGGGGTCACCAGGGAGGAGATCTTCGATAGAGCCGGTGACATCCGCGCGAGAGCCCGATCGAACAGGGCCGAAGGAGCCAAGGAGCGGCCCTGAATCGGGGCCGGCTCCGGGCCTTCGTCGGCTACTTGGCGCCCAGGCCGTAGTCGATAATGTCGCGCAAAGCGTAGTCATACCCTCTTTTCGGCTGGAAGCCCTTGACATTTTCGGCGACCCGTTTCGCCTCTCCGCTATCGCCGAGCTTCAGTTCGACGAGCACGCGGTAGGCCGCGGCCATCTCTCCGCCCCGGCCTTTGATCTCGTTGTGGTCGCGCTCCGCCAGGATCTCCTTCCCCTTGGGATTGTCCATCTGGAGCAGGTAAAAGCCGATTTGGAGCTTCTCGTAGGCGTCGATCTCGGTGCCCGGCTTCGGAGCATTCATGTCCCTGGTCTGGGGATCGATGATGATCCGCTTGAAGTTCATCGCCGCGCCGGACGCCTCGAGCTCCTTGCCCAACCGGACGAATTCCGGCCGGTCCCGGAGTCGCTGGAAGAGCAGGGCCGTGCAGATCGTGCTGTGCGGCTGCAGGATGTTGTTGCACTCGATCATATGGGGCAGGTACGGCTTCCCCTGGACCCGCCGCACGCCCGTCTTCAGGTACTCGGCGGCCTTGAGGACATAGGGAAAAGCCTCCCGGTCGCCAAACGCCGCGGCATAATCGAGCAGGGCGTTGCCGACCTCGGCCACCTCCCAGGTCTCCGCGTCCTCAGCGGTGCGCGGCTTGAAATCGAATTCCTTGCTGAATACCCAATCGGTGCCCAGGGCCCAGCGGCCGTCGGGTTTTTGCAGGTCATAGAGGACCTTGGCGATCCGGCCGGCCAGTTCGCGGTCCTTTTGGACCGTGGCCAGCTGCAGCTCCCAGGACCAATAGCTGGGCGTGCAGAACATCGTCTGCTTGGAAATCTCGAAACCCCTTTGGATCTTCCGCTCGGCCTCTTGGGGCGTGGATTCGCGGGCCCAACCGGCGATCGCGGCCAGGGCCACGGACACGGCGATCATCCAAAACTGTCTTCTCATTCCGGCTCCTCCCTGCGGGCATATCGGACGGTACGCGAGGAAACGGCAGTTCCTCGAAAACGAACGCTTTTGTATCACGGCGGCCGCGCCGCGTCAAGTTTCTGTAAACCATGTCAGTCAGTTTTAGATTCGCCTTGACAACGGCGGCTTATTAGTACTATATAGTGCTATTCGACATAGAACCTAGAAAGGAGCCTATTTATGTTGACCGCCCTGCTGCTTATGACGATGCTTCCGGCCTGCGCCGTGATCGGAGCGGCTCAATCGGAGAATCCGACCGACGATCCGACGGCCGAAATCATCGCCCTGGAAAAAGCCATGCTCGACCGCTGGGGAACCGGCGATACGTACAGTTTCATCGAACTGGCCGCCCCGGAAATCACCTATTTCGACCCGAGCTTGGAAAAACGCCTGGACGGACGCGAAGCGTTTGAAAAGTTTCTCGCCCCGCTCAAGGGCACGTTCCGGATTCCGCGTTATGAAATCATCGATCCAAAAGTCCAGGTTTATGGCGAGGCCGCCGTTCTCTCCTACAACATGGTCGATTACGATGAAAAGGAAATCAACGCCTTCCGCATGAACGTCACGGAGGTCTATGCCCGCCGTGACGGCCGATGGGGCCTCGTCCATTCCCACTTTTCGATCACCAAACCCCAAATCAAGTGACCCCGGGAAGAATATGAGCGAACACGAGATAATAAAAGCCGGCCTGGATCTGATCGCCTCCTGCCCTGACGTCGTCCTGACAACGATCGGCGCCGACGGCGTCCCCCAAGCCCGGGTCATGTTCAACCTGCGCGGTCCGCGCTATCCCGAGCTTCAGGAGTACCTGCGCCGCTTCGATGGGACGTTTCGGTATTACCTGGACACCAATACGTCCTCCTCGAAAATCCGTGACGTCCGCTCCCGGCCGCAGGCGTCGCTGCTTTTCTGCCGGCCGGAGATATACTTCAGCCTGATGCTCGCCGGCGATTTGGCCGTTGATGAAGATCCGGTGCTTCGCCGGGAGCTCTGGCGTCCGGGTTGGGAAACGTATTACCCGGCGGGACCCGAGGATCCCGACTATACGATTCTTCGCTTTGATCCCCGTTACGGCCGGGGTTGGAACGGCAGCGTCAATTACTTTTTCGATTTGAGAGAGAAACGTTGAACAAGCTGAGTCAGGGCGGTTTCCTGATGGCCAGGATCCATCAAGTCTCCGGCCGCGTCTTTGCCGGCAGGCTGCGCGCCGCCGGCATCGAAATCAATCCCGCCCAGGGCCGGATCCTGTTCGCCCTCTGGCAGCGGGACGGCATCCCGATTCAAACGCTCAAGGAACGAACGTCTCTCGAGAAGTCCACCCTGACCAGCATGCTCGATCGACTCGAAGAGGCCGGCCTCGTCCGCCGCCGGCCTTCTCTTCGCGACCGGCGCCAGATTTTGATCGAGCGGACGGAAAAAGACCGCGCTCTCGAGCGCGCCTATAAGGCCGTCTCCCGGGAGATGAACGATTTGTACTATCGCGGATTCGGAGACGAGGAAATCGAACGCTTCGAATCTTATCTTCGCCGCATATTCGAAAATCTCGACCGGGCGGAGAAAGAGGAAAAATCATAAAATGCCTCCCCGGGATAATTTGTCAGCAAAAATTTAGAGACACGATACTTGATGAATATTTTTTTACTTCCGTGTAATTTTAATGGCACTCGGCTTCGGCGACACGCTCAGAGAGCGGCCTGATTCATACTGATAAATATATGACAACTGCTATGGCAATTCCCTACGGCGAATGCACGCGGCGAATTTACGATTTTGAGAATGGCGACGATTGGTCTCGGAAAACAACAAGTCCCGCCGCCTCTGACCCTGGTCATCCTGATTGCATTAACCAGAACAGAATTCCGCTATTCGTTTATTCCGCGCATTAACAAACTCAGATACTTGTCGCATGTAATCGCGGTATTCTGATATTGTTTTTGGAATGGGCGCAGAATGAAAATCGTCAAAAGGCGAGGCAATTAATACACTCTTATAGTTGTCGCTGACAGCATCCTGTAAAAGGAAAAAGTCAACATATCCCTTGAAATTAGTGAACAAGCTGAAATATTTTTGATATCGACGGAAAGTTTCCCATAAAGGGCTTCTCTCGTCCCTATAAAATCTACGGATACATTCAATCGTGAGATCGAGTCTATCAGATATTTTACTATTCATTCCCCGCGCTCCATTTATCGTGGTTTTCCCGTTTACCCTGGTGCTAGGCCAGATCATAATAGCTCCGATTGTTTCAGTAAGGCTATTAAAAGGATATCCGCGCCCGGCGACTCCTGCCCCGATTCAAAATGGGGAAAATCCGTTTCCTCCCAAGCCAAGTCGACCTCAAAGACCAACTCATCCGGCACCCGGACTGCACCTACCAAGACCTCAAGGATTGCCTCGCCTACGGAGAGGTCTTCTGTTACCCCCCAGGCGCACAGGCGCCCAAAGAGCAAAAGGTGGAAAACTGGCGACTAGGCCGCGCCGCCTCCAACGACGAAATGGACGCCGAGGCCAGGGAACACCTCAAAGGCCAAGACGACGGACTGGACGACCTCGACAGCATGGAACTCGACTAGAGAAAAATAGTGCTGAACTGGTCCAGATACATAGGAAACGCCTGGGGTAAAATGGTGGCACCATGTATCTACAGGCGACAACGACCTACGGCTCCCTGATTCCAGGGTCAGAGTACATCCGGTC
>Ga0228535_1003729_pt1 | contig 10280 bp, 8 predicted proteins | sample SJ1metagenome_FD_168457 | JGI IMG/M metagenome (GOLD analysis project Ga0228535, IMG submission 168457) | Enriched culture of PCE-dechlorinating microbial communities from Ithaca, New York, USA - SJ1 | ecosystem: Engineered > Modeled > Simulated communities (microbial... > Unclassified | place... | reverse complement strand
CGCTCAATCCGTTTGCGCATATTGATCTGTGGGGAACGGTCCTGATGCCGATCATTTTGCTGGTCATGACAAATGGTCAGTTCATGTTCGGCTACGCAAAGCCGGTGCCGATCAATCCTTCCTATTTCAGGAATCCCCGGCGGGATATGGCGCTCTCTGCGGTTGCAGGACCTGCAGTCAACTTCATTCTTGCGGCAATCTTCCTCATCCTCCTGAAGGTCACGCTGACCGCCACCCATGGCGTCATGGACGATCATGCAGACATGCTCATTACCCCGCTGCTGCTGATGCTGAAAGCGGGTGTTATCATGAACGTGGTTTTTGCCGCCTTCAATCTGCTTCCGATTCCGCCGCTCGACGGAGGAAGGGTGCTGATGGGCATGCTGCCCTGGAAACAGGCGGCCATGCTTGAAAAAATTGAGCCTTACGGCTTTTTTATCGTGCTTGCCCTCGTGGCAACCGGTCTGTCCAACTATTTCGTCGGGCCGCTGATCAGCGCGCTCATGGCGATACTCCGGCTTCTTCTGTGAGGTGTCTGTGAACAAGGAACGTGTCTTAAGCGGCATGCAATCGAGCGGCAAGCTCCATCTCGGCAATCTTCTCGGAGCGCTGAACAATTGGGTCGCTCTTCAGGAACACTATGACTGTTTTTATTTCGTTGCAGACTGGCACGCGCTGACCACCGGCTATGCGCATCCGGAGGCGATCCGCGCTAGCACGAACGATCTGCTGGTCAATTTCATCGCCGCAGGGCTTGACCCCGAAAAATCGACCCTTTTCATCCAGTCGATGGTGCCGCAACACGCGGAACTGCATCTGCTGCTCTCGATGATTACCCCATTGGGGTGGCTGGAGCGGGTTCCCACCTACAAGGAAAAACAGGAAAACCTTGAAGACCGGGATCTTTCGATGTACGGATTCCTCGGATATCCGGTCCTGATGACGACCGACATCATCATCTACAAGGCAAAGCATGTTCCGGTCGGCATTGATCAGATGCCGCACCTCGAACTCTGCCGCGAAATCGCCCGCCGGTTCAATCACCTGTACCAGACGGAAATCTTTCCCGATCCTGAAGGACTGCTGACCCAATTCCCGAAAGTGACCGGACTGGATGGCCGCAAGATGTCGAAGAGCTATGACAACGCCATCTATCTGTCCGATACCCCAGCCGAGGTCGAGCACAAGATTCTCCGCGGCATGAAGACCGATCCGGCGCGTATGCGCCGCACCGACAAGGGAGACCCGGAAAATTCGCCGGTCTATCAGCTGCATAAAATTTATTCAACGCCGGAAGAACTTGCCGAGGTGGCCGAAGGCTGCCGAACAGCCGGGATCGGCTGCATCGACTGCAAAAAGATCCTGATCAAGAATATTCTTGCGGCACTGGATCCGATCTGGCAGAAACGGAATGCCCTGATCAGCAACCCGGACCGTCTGTATGAAATAGCGCAGCATGGGTCGGAGAAAGCCGCAAAAGTGGCCGAAGCGACCATGGTGGAAGTCAGACACGCAATGGGACTCAGGTAATGTCCAGCCGCTTCTCTCCGGGGGCAGGCAGATTGTCCGGCCGCGCGTGCATGCTCGGATTTTTTCTTGTCGTGCTGGTGTCACTCCTGACGGCATCTTCTGTCTCTGCCGAGAACTTCGCCCGTTTTTTCTGGATGGGCAGCGGCAACCTGCATATCAAAAACCTTCGTACTGATCAGGAGGCTCAGGTTTCCCTGCTGCATGCCGATGGCACCATGAACGAGGCGGCGTTTTCAGAAATCGACGGGGTATTCGGCTTTCCGACGCGGGACAAAGGAGAGCACATTTCCCCGCGCCTGCTCTTCATGCTGAGCTATTTTTCTGATCTTGTTGCCCTTGGGAAAATCATTATGATGGAATCGGCTTACCGGAGCCCTGAATATAACGACAAAATTCGCAAAAAAGGGGCAAATGCAGCCCGCACGAGTACACACATAGACGGCATGGCGCTCGATTTCTGGATAGAAGGGGTTGACGGAAAACAGCTCTGGGAGCTTATTCGTTCAAAAAACTGCTGTGGAGTAGGACATTACGGAGGCAAAACGGTACATCTCGACTCAGGCCGTGCGCGCTTCTGGGAGGCAGCAACGTCCGGAACCCGGACCACTGAGCCCGATTACAATCGCCATATCTATGTATCAACGGAGTTTGATCGCTATTCGCCTGGAGAACGCATGCGTCTGGCGGTTTCAGGTGCAAGCGATTTCCGTTTCGGCATCAGGCCTGTTATCGAGATTTATGATGCTGCTGATTCCGGAATGCCGGTCGGTCAGACAACCCTGCAGACAAAAGCATCAGCCGAATGCATCATGATTCAGACACGGAAAGCATCCCGTTTTCTTTATGCAGACATGCCGCCTGTACTGAAGAACGGACGATACCGAGCCAAAATCTCATTTTGCAATAAACCATTCGAAAAAATGCCCGATCAGGTCTTGAGCAACCCCATCGAAGTTATCCACTGAAGAATTACCCCGAAATTGTCATAAGGCCGGTTTTGAGCGGTTGTGATCGAATCCAATGACATTTTTGGGATTACTGCTCCTGCTTTTTCAATCCCGCCCAGAGACAAGCGTCGCCAAACTCCTCAAGTCCGGAATACTTCCGGCAAATCTGGGGACGATCTTCGTAGATGGCACATCCGTCATCCGTCAGGTGTGGACACGGCATCTTGATGCTCAGGTAGAGCAGACCGCTTTCGTGAGGGGTTATCGAACAGCCTCGGGTTTGGTAGAAATGGATCACGTCCTCGGGAGGGTCTTCATAGAAGGCATTGAGGGTAAAAACCCCCAGCTCCTGACAGCATTTCCGGCACGCTATGCAAAGCTGCTGTTTTTTGGTGCGTCGTTGTTTTGCCGGCAATGATCCGGAATCCGTTTTTTTTCCCATGCCCGTTATTATACCCGATCGAGCCTCTCTGAGCGGTGTCCCTGATGTTTCCCAACACCCCACTTTGGTACAATGATGTGTGCTGTTTTCGGGAAAGGAGCGGGTCATGCAATTTCTGGAATTTACAAACGGCGAGTACCGGACGCCGGACGGGGTTCAGAGCGCTTTCAGCTCGATCTCGCCGTCTGCGGTGTTCTATCCGAAATTCTGGCGTATTGTCTGGACATCGAGCAGCGCTGCAAAGCGGGGTCGGTACGGGAACCGTGAATGGGCATCCACCAGCCGTGACGTTATGCGAGCGCTGGAGGCTGCAGGGGTCCGTTTTGCAATTACCGGAGTGGATCATTTCCGCTCCCTTGACGGCCCATGCGTCTTTATCGGCAATCACATGAGCACGCTCGAGACGATGGTGTTGCCCGGAATCATCCAGCCGCTGAAGGATGTCACCTTTGTCGTCAAACAGAGCCTGATCGACTACCCCGTGTTCAAATATGTCATGCGCTCGCGCGATCCCATTACCGTGGGAAGAACAAATCCCCGGGAGGACCTGGTTGCGGTCCTGGATGGCGGCGTGGAGCGGCTGAGGGCAGGACGGTCGATCATCATCTTCCCACAGACAACGAGGACCCATCAGTTTGACCCTGAGCAGTTCAATACCATCGGGGTGAAGCTCGCCAAAAAGGCAGGGGTGCCGGTGATTCCGCTTGCATTGAAAACGGATGCGTGGGGGAATGGAAGGTTCATCAAGGATTTCGGCAGGATCGATCCTGCCCGGACGGTGCATTTTGCCTTTGGAGCCCCGATACCGATAGCAAGCCGGGGTACCGAAGAGCATGAAGCGGTGATCCGTTTTATCAAGACAAATCTTGATCTTTGGGCGATTCCTCAGGGGTCGTAACAAGAGGCAGATAGATCCGGAAAGTTGTTCCCCGGCCGGGGGCGCTCTCGACTGCAATATACCCAGCGTGCTGTTTGACGATGCCATAGGCGATCGAAAGCCCGAGGCCGGTGCCTTTGCCGACCGCCTTGGTCGTAAAAAAAGGCTCAAAGAGCTTCTGCTGGACATCCTGATCCATGCCGGTGCCGGTATCGGCAACGCTCAGACAGGCATACGCACCGGGCCTGCCGTAACCATGACGATGCACGAAATCAGCACTCATGAAAAACCGCTCGCACCCCACATGCAGCGATCCTCCCTCCGGCATGGCATCTGTCGCATTGGTGACCAGATTCATGAGCACCTGTTCCATCTGGACCTTGTCTGCATTAATAATGAGCGGCTGCCCTGCCGTGTCGACGGAAAACGAGATATTTTCACTGATGATCCCTGAGAGAAAGTCCCGCAGGGTAAGCACCAGGGCATTTGCATCAATATGCATCATGGAAAGCGTCTGCTGACGGCTGAATGAGAGCAGATGCTTGATCAGGGCGGCTGCCCGTTCCGCCGACATGACGATATTGCTGATATAGTGCTTCATGGCACTGTCTTGGGTTACCCTGAGTTCAGTCATCGTTGCATATCCGAGAATTGCGGTAAGGATATTGTTGAAATCATGGGCGATGCCGGCGGTGAGCCGACCGACCGCCTCCATCTTTTGCGCCTGAAGGAGTTGCTGCTCAAGCTTCTTGTGTTCGGTAATGTCGCGCATGATACCCCGATATCCAGTAACAGCACCGCTCTCGTCATGCATGATACTGGTGGTCAACAGAACGTTGATGTGCTCTCCTGTGCGTTTCCGGAACAACACTTCGTAATCCTTCAGGTACCCTGTGGCGGACAGCTGAGCAAGGGCGCGCACCCGTTCATAAGGGGTTACGTACAGATCCCGCTCCATATTGAGCTGGAGAACCTCCTCTTTCGTGCGATATCCGAGCATATCGACGCCCGCCTGGTTGATATCAATAAAATCGCCTGACGGAGCAACAATATATATAGCGTCGCGGGAATCTTCAAAGAGCGTTCTGTATCGTTCTTCCGAGGCCCTGAGTGCCTTTTCGGCATGAAGATGCGCGGATATGTCGCGGATATCCGCAACTGCAAGAAGCATCTGACCGAGCTTGACGGTTTTGATCGAAACCTCGATCGGGAACTCCTTCTTTCCGCCAGAACCAAAAACGCTCAAAAAGGTTTCGCTCCGGTGTTTCCCGTTTTGCGCCTCGGAAAAAAGCGCACGCACAATTTCTCCGGCAGGGGCGGCTACAAGATCAAAAATCGCCTGCGTGCGCAAGGCGTCGCGACTCAGATCAAACTCGCGACACGCCGTTTCATTGCATTCGAGAACCCTGCCGGACGGGACCGAAAGCAGGAGAACCGCGTCGCTGCTCTGATCGAGCATCAGCCGGAACTGCTCGAGATCTGCAATACGCCTCTGCAATTCGGGATAGTAGCTTTTTCTGATCGATTGCTCGCCAAGCCCGACAATGCGCTCGCGAAGCTGATCGTATTGGTCGTGCAAATCAGAGGAGTCGTTCATAGATCGCTTCGATATCGCTCAAGGTCGGCACGCGGGGATTGGTCGCCATGCACGCATCACGAAGCGCATGGTGGGCCAGCTGGGGGATCAGTTCTTTGCTGCCCCCGATAGATGCAAGATGCTCGGGGATGCCCAGTCGGGCATTGAGCATGCGGATCGAGGTCACGAGCTTCTCTTTGAGGGCCGAATCTGAAAGCCCATCCGTCTCAATTCCGAGAGCTGAAGCGACATCCCGGTACCGGGAGGGGACCGCATCAAAATTGAAATCGATCACCCCGCAGAGCAGCAGGGCATTGCATTCACCATGCGGCAGATCAAGCAATCCTCCCATGCTGTGCGCCATGGCATGCACGGCGCCCAGGCTGGCGTTGGAAAAGGCGAGCCCGGCATTCAGGCTTGCCAGCATCGTGGCACTCCGCAGCTCCATGTCGGACGGATGCATGACCGCGTCAGGCAGATGAGCACCGATCAGGCGAATCGCTTCTCGCGCAAAAAGATCGGTAATCGGCGAATGTGCAGATGAGACATACGCTTCAACGGCGTGGACAAGCGCGTCCATTCCCGTATGGGCCGTCAGCTCGGGAGATAGGGTCGTCAGCGTCTCGGGATCGATCAGAGCGCCGTCGGGGACCAGCGCCTTGCTGACAATGGCGATTTTTTTCCGCTGCGAGGTTGCGGTAATAATGGCAAACTGAGACACATCGGCAGAGGAGCCGGCGGTTGTCGGTATGCAGATGAGCGGCGGGCATGGCGTCGGAATCCGGTCTATTCCCTCATAATCATTGATGTGACGGCCATTGGAAGCCACAATGCCGATCCCTTTGGCACAATCCATCGGACTGCCGCCGCCGACGGCGACAATCATGTCACACTGGGAATCCCTGAACATCTGCACGCCGCGCATGACTTCCGCATCACGCGGATTGGGGCTCACCTCGGCATACACTGCACAGAAGAGATCCTCCTGCTCCAGAATGCGGATAACTTCAGGAGCCCACCCGGCTGCAACCACGCCGGGATCGGTGACGACCAGAACCCTGTGCGCCGAGAAGTTTCTTACATATCTGCCGACCAGCTTCCGTGCCCCCGGCCCAAACACAAATTCAGGAGCAATAAACTTCCTCAGTGGAATACTCGCAGACATGCGGCACCTCCCCGGCTCTATAGTTTTATTATAGCGCATGGAGACGGTCATCCTGCCGAAATTACCGAAATGGGGGGGAAGGGAAAAGAATGGTGGGCAGTCGCAGAATCGAACTGCGGACACGTGGCTTTTCAGGCCACTGCTCTACCGACTGAGCTAACTGCCCGACCAGAGCTGACATATTAATATGAAAACCTCGCTAAAGTCAAGGTTCGGAGCCCAACGGCAAAACGCCCTGCATATTCAAGATAACTAATATTTCATAATCAATATATTTGACCGTCTGCACATTTATAAGGTATCGTATTCCATGAACATTGTAGCCCCCTGCTTGGCCAGCTTCTGATGAAAGCCAAGCTGATCACCGAAGAGCAGCTGGCCGAAGCACTCAAAGCGCAAAAGCTCCAGGGAACCCGGCTGGGTTCTGCACTGGTAAAACTCGGCTATATCCCTGAAGACAAATTACTCGAATTCCTGAGCCGCCAGTACAACGCACCCGCGATCAACCTTTCGCAGCACAAGATCGACATGTCGCTCCTGAAGCTTGTCCCGCTTGAAACAGCAAAACGGTATCAGATGATCCCCATCTCCAAGGAAGGCACTGCGCTCCGAGTTGCAATTGCCGACCCATCGAACAATTTCGCGATCGATGACATCAAGTTCCTGACCGGCATGAAGGTGGCAGTCCATGTCGCGGCGGAATCCGCGATTATGGATGCCATTGACCGGTTTTATCCGAAACCGGATGCCGGCAAACCGGGAGCGGCGGGTCCGGGTGGAAAATCAGACAAGGAAATTCTTGAGGTCGATGACCTGAACAAGATGATCGGCAGCGCGCTTGACGAAATGCCGATCGTTGAGGAAAAAGAGGACAAGGATCTCTATCCGAAGGAAGTAGATGCTCCGGTGGTAAAACTGGTCAACGGCATTCTCATGAACGCCATCAATCAGGGAGCAAGCGATATCCATATCGAACCGGCCGATCAGATGGTGCGCGTGCGGTACCGGATCGACGGCGTGCTTCAGGCGGTGCTCAAGCTGCCAGTCAAAATCAAGAACGCAATCACGTCGCGCATCAAAATCCTGTCTCACCTCGACATTTCGGAGCGGCGGCTGCCGCAGGACGGCCGTATCAAACTGAAATTCGCAGACGGCCGCGAGATCGACTTCCGGGTCTCGACCTTTCCGAGCCTCTGGGGGGAGAAGGTGGTTCTCCGCATCCTGGATAAAGGGAATCTTCAGCTTGACCTGACCAAGCTCGGATTTGAAGAAAAGGCCCTGCAGGATTTCATGGAAGCCCTCGACAAACCCTACGGCATGATTCTGGTGACCGGACCAACCGGCAGCGGGAAAACCACAACCCTGTATTCGGCACTTCAGGTGCTCAACAAGCCGGGCGTGAATATCATGACCGCCGAGGACCCAATCGAATACAACTTTTTCGGCATCAATCAGGGACAGGTAAAAGATGATATCGGCCTCACCTTTGCAACCTGCCTGCGCTCATTCCTCCGGCAGGATCCCGACATCATCATGGTCGGCGAGATTCGCGACTTCGAAACGGCCGAAATCTCGGTAAAGGCGGCCCTGACCGGACATCTGGTTCTGAGCACGCTTCACACCAACGACGCGCCAAGCACGATCACCCGCCTGATCAACATGGGGATAGAACCGTTTCTGGTCGCATCCTCGGTTGTCTGTATCGTCGCCCAGCGCCTGTCCCGAAAGATATGCCCAGGCTGCAAATCGGAGCAGAAGGTCTCCGACGATGCTCTGCTGAAAGTCGGCTTCCCTAAACATGTGATCGGCAAGGTGAAATGCTATGCCGGCACGGGATGTCCACTCTGCAACCAGACCGGCTACAAGGGACGCGTTGCCCTGCATGAAGTCATGCCGGTCAAGGACGAACTGAAGGAATTGATACTGCAGGGAGCTCCGGCTCCCGATATCAAACGTGAAGCGATGAGGCTGGGCATGTTGACCCTACGGCAGACCGCAATTCGCAAGGTAGCCGCCGGAATTATCACAATCGAGGAACTGCTGCGGGTTACGATGGAAGACTAAAGACCGTGATGAGTAAACAGTAACGGAGACAGTGCCTTTCACTCATCACTCATCACTGATTACTGATTACAGTCTTATCCTCTGCGGATTGGTATAGACATTCATGCGATCGGCCCGGATGAAGCCGACGACGGTAACCCCGCCTTTTTCTGCAATATCAATGGCCAGACTGGTCGGCGACGTACGGCTTGCCACAACCGGAATCTGCCATTTCGCGCACTTCGCAACAATTTCGGACGACAGTCTTCCGCTCGCCAGCATGATCTTTCCGGCAAACGGAATCTGCTCAAGGATGCCGAATCCGATAATCTTGTCGACAGCATTGTGGCGCCCGATATCTTCGGCGAGACAGAGAATATCGTCTCCGTCGCTCAGCGCTGCACTGTGCACACAGCCGGTTGCCTGATAGAGCTGCGATGCCTTCTGAAAACGGTGGAACAGGGCCTTGAGCTGTGCGGCTGAAATTGTGAACGGATCCGTCGTAGGAACAATCGTCATCCGCTTCGGAAAGGTAACCCCTCCGATGCAGCCGGAGGTTATGACGGCGCCTTCCATCGAAACCGTACCTTCAGCCGGAACATCGACGACCACGTCATCACCATACTGAATGCTCATGCGATCAGCGCACCACCCGCCCTGAATGATCGGCTCGGTCGCAAGGATGCCGGCGACCAGTTCCCGCACCATGACCGGCGTGGCAAACATGCTGAGCACTTCCTTGCCGTTGATGCAGACGACAATGCGTTTTTCAACAGCGATGCGGTCTGCTGTCTCTATGGTGTGCTCCCCCGAATTTTTGTGGATTATACGTTCGATGGACTCGATCATGATTTTCTTTCGGATGCCGCGTCTGCAGGGGGAAGGATGGTGCCGAAGGCGGGATTCGAACCCGCACAGCCTTGCGACCACTAGACCCTGAACCTAGCGTGTCTGCCAGTTCCACCACTTCGGCATTCCCTGCATCCTCGTCCCCGTGGTGTCGGGGAGATATTATCTTACCATAAGAAAGTCAGGAGTGGGAAGTAGGGAAGACGGGGCGGATCGCACAGCGCAGCCACGGCAGAAAAAGGATTACCGCATCGATCGCCGGGAGCGGCCGTCGCCACTGTGGTACAATATCAAATTAATTCTTGCATGTGGGGGAGCAGCATGGACGAACAAAACGATATGCAGGCGACCGGAGCGCCGAGTAATTTTATCCGAAGCATTATTGCAGAGGATCTCAGGGAGGGCAAGAATGACGGTCGTCTGATGACGCGTTTCCCTCCGGAACCCAATGGATACCTCCACATCGGCCATGCGAAATCCATCTGTCTCAACTTCGGACTTGCACAGGAGTTCGGAGGTGTCTGCAACCTGAGGTTTGACGATACCAATCCGTCAAAAGAGGAGCAGGAATATGTCGATTCGATCATGGAAGATGTCCGCTGGCTTGGGTTTGACTGGCAGGATCGGCTGTACTATGCGTCAGATTACTTTGAACAGCTCTATGAATTCGCGATCATTTTGATCAAAAAAGGGCTCGCGTTTGTCTGTGATCTTACTGCCGACGAGATGCGGGAATACCGCGGCACGTTGACCGAGCCAGGCCGGGAAAGCCCGTATCGGAACCGTTCGGTGGAGGAAAACCTTGATCTTTTTGCACGGATGCGGGCCGGTGAATTCCCCGACGGGGCAAA
>Ga0228535_1003728_pt1 | contig 10281 bp, 11 predicted proteins | sample SJ1metagenome_FD_168457 | JGI IMG/M metagenome (GOLD analysis project Ga0228535, IMG submission 168457) | Enriched culture of PCE-dechlorinating microbial communities from Ithaca, New York, USA - SJ1 | ecosystem: Engineered > Modeled > Simulated communities (microbial... > Unclassified | place... | reverse complement strand
TGATAAAGAATTGATTAATTTTTTTGCAGTATGCATATCTGGCAAACCAGCCCGACCTCCCAGGGTTTGGGCATTGATAGCGGCAACGGCTGCTGAAAGTTGTGCCGCCTGTTGAAGATTGTAACCTCGACACATGGCATAGATGAACGCGCCATGGTAACTATCTCCACAGCCTGTGGTATCTACAACTTTCTGGACAGGAAAAGCAGGTTGGTGAAAGATGTGACCATCCGTTTCAGCGAACCAACTGCCTGCTTCTCCGTAAGTGATGCCTGCAATTTTTACCCCAATTTTCAGCATACCAACCAGCATTTCCTGCGGGGATTGCTCTCCGGTCAATTTTTGTGCATACTCCTGAGCACAGATAAGCCAATCCACCTGCCGCAGGATTTCAAGATCTTCACCTTTGAATAATCCGGCTCCGCCATCAAAGCTGATGATCCCGCCGTGGGTTTTTACCCGGGTGATGGCATCCAAAACCAACTGTGGATACGTGCCGGTAATATGGAGAACCTTACAGTGATCGAGGGCTTTTTTTATATTCTGTGTCAATACAGGCTGGGGAGTATCTCCACGAGCGTTGATAATTGCCCTTTTGCCGGAACCGACTTCTACCAGTAACACCGATTGGGTGGATACTTTTCCGGGATTGACCTGAATTAATTCTATGGAAACATTCTGTTGTTCAAATTGTTCCAGGATGATTTTCCCCCGCCAATCATCTCCAATGCAATCCACTACACCAACAGATGCACCCAAACGGGCAGCAGCTGCTGCGGCTGTAGCGATTGGTCCACCTCCCTGAATGCTGGAATCGATCACGCGGATCAAATCATCGCCGCAAGGGAAGTGGTCAATAAGGTTGAGAATATCCACGGTACAGCGACCCAGACAAATGATTTCTTTCCAGGAAGTCATAAATCCCTCGGGTTAATTAGTCAGAGATTCCAATCGGGGTCGGTACTGTAATGCTTCTGCCAGATGAACTGGTGTTATCTGGTCTGATCCAACCATATCCGCGATAGTCCGTGCGAGTTTGAGGATTCGGTGATGGGCACGGGCTGAGAGTTGCATCTGTACTGAAGCAGCTTTCAGGAGATTTGCTCCTGTTTCATCGAGGGTGCAGTACTTTCTGATTTCTGCCGGGCGCATCTCACTATTACAGGCAACATGTGTTCCTTCAAAGCGGACGCGTTGGACCTGGCGGGCGGTTTCCACACGTGCCTGAATGGTGGCTGAAGATTCACCCACGCGGTTGTCGTTCATTTTCTCAAACTCCACACGCGGTACTTGAATGTGAATATCGATGCGGTCGAGGATGGGACCTGAAATGCGTTTTTGATATTTTGTGATGGTGGATGAAGAACAAGTGCAGGGTTTGACAGGATCCCCGTAATAACCGCAGGGACATGGGTTCATGGCAGTGATAAGCTGAAAATTGGCAGGGAAGGTCAAAGTACCCTGTGCACGACTGATGGTTACGGTTTTGTCTTCAATTGGTTGGCGCAGCACTTCCAAAACCCGCGGACCGAACTCTGGTAGTTCATCCAGGAAGAGGACACCACGATGTGCGAGCGAAATCTCTCCGGGGTGGGGAATATTCCCGCCACCCACCAGACCAGCATGTGAAATGGTGTGATGCGGCGCACGAAAAGGTCGATTGCGGATAAGTGGAATTCCGGCGGGGAGTTGATCGGCGATGGAGTAAATCTGGGTAACATCCAGTGCCTCTTCGATAGTCATGCGGGGCAGAATGGCAGGCATGGCTCGGGCAAGGAGGGTCTTTCCCACTCCGGGCGGACCGATCATCAGGATATTGTGTCCACCAGCTGCAGCAACTTCCAAGGCGCGTTTAACATGCTCCTGCCCCTTGATTTCGCGAAAGTCCGTCTGGACGATTACTTCGAGGTCTTCAGGATTGATGGTTTCCTGAGGAGGGATAGGGCGGGTTCCACTCAAATGGAGGAAAAGTTCAGATAGATCGTTCACGGGTATGACCTGCATATCGGGGATGAGGGCTGCTTCCGGTGCATCCTCTGCAGGGACGATGACCCGGTGGAAACCTTCCCGACGGGCTACAACTGTCATGGGGAGAATTCCACGAACGTGTCTCACACTGCCATCGAGAGAGAGTTCCCCGAGTACAAGTGTGTTTTCCAGCTGACTCTGTTCAATCTGTTCCGCGGCTACCAGAATACACAGAGCAATTGGAAGGTCGTAGGCGGGTCCTTCTTTACGAACCGCTGCCGGGGCAAGGTTGACAGTAATTTTTCTACGGGGAAAGGAAAGTTTTGCATTGCGGATGGCGGAGTGCACGCGTTCACGACTCTCCTGCACAGCTGCGTCCGGTAAACCCACGATAACCACACCCGGTTTGCCACCGCTGGTATCCACTTCCACCTCAACGATGACACCTTCCAAGCCAATGACAGCACATGAGTATACCCGGGCAAGCATGGATTTAGTGTAGATGAGGATGAGATTTTCGTCAAACAAATTAAGAAAAAAGCATCCATGATCGCTATTCCACGGATGCTTTTTATGAAGCAACTTTCCGAAGGTTATTTTACAGATTCTTTGCGAATATCCATGATTTTATCTACCACGGGAGTGAGTGCTGCCCGGAGGTCTTCCAGTTCTACGTTTGCCACCTTCAAGGTAAGTGCAATTATCCCCACGGCGCTGCCCTGGATGCCACCCATCCCATAGATATCTCCGCCAATTTTCCTTATGGCACCCGTTATTTCATGTAGTTTTCCCAATCCATCTTTCACTTCGACTGTCACGCGAACACCTGCACGCCTTGTCCCCAACATTTCGAGGAAAATGCGAAAAAGGTCGGTTTCAGTGATGATGCCGACCAACTTATCTCCACGCAGAACAGGCAAGCCACCCACTTTTTTATCTGCCATCAACTGGGCAGCTTCTTCGATCGTGGCATCTTCCTGCACCGTGATCAGATCTCGGGTCATGACCCTTTCAACCGTTATCTTAGAGAGCAGGTAATTTACCTCCCAGATGGAGAGCGTTGATGCTTCTGAAGGGGAGGCGTTGAGGATGTCGGTATCAGTAATAATACCGATTAATTCATTTTTTTTATTTAAGACAGGATAGCGACGGACATTATCTTTTCGCATTCGTGCCAGGGCATCTTGAGCTGGAACATCTGCTGTAATGGTTTTTACTGGTTTTGACATTCTTTCGTGAACTAACATGGTGAACCCTCCATAAATGGACTATATATTGATTGTACATGATTTGTGGCAACCAAGAATATGTCTGCGTAATCTCATTTAGCTGATTATTATTAAAAAACAGAAAACCTGGGAATATTGTGTCTTGGTTGAGCAGATGATTAGATTAGATAATCACACTCGACCGAGTACCTGCGAATTGCAAAACAAAAAAACCGGGTCTACCGGGTTTTGTTTGAGCGGGTGATGGGATTCGAACCCACGGATGGTACCTTGGGAAGGTACTGCCTTACCACTTGGCGACACCCGCATTGCATCCAAGATTATAGTTTCAGGCAGAAGGCTTGTCAAGAAATGTAAGTAATGGTCTCACTTTTCACGCTGCAGCAACCAGCGGGTCAGCTCCTCCATTAATTGCGCCTCAGGGGAACTTCCAGCGAATTGGGAGAGAGAATCCAATGCCTGTTGTGTGAATTCATCCGCTTTGGATTTTGTTTTTTCGCGGGCACCCGTCGATTCCAGCAGGTTAGCAATGTGTTCGGCTTCTTCCCTCTGAATTTTCCCCAGTTTCCAACGCTGAGAAAAGGTATTATCTTCCGCAAGCCCGCAAAGAACCGGAAAACTTTTTTTCCCTTCCACAAGGTCGCTTGCAATTGATTTCCCTGTTTCTTCAGGTTTTCCCCAGATACCCAGGTAATCATCCACAAGTTGGAAAGCCAGACCCAGATTCATTCCGAAATTCAAGGCAGCCAGTTCAACTTCCGGTCTGGCATTTGCCAGAACTGCTCCCACCTGCGTACAGGCTGCAATAAGGGCGGTTGTTTTCCCTCCAATCATCTCCAGGTAGTCGTCGGCAGTAACATCCATTCTCTTTTCAAAGTCCAGGTCCATGTACTGACCTTGGGTTAGCCGGAGACAGGTTTGATTGAGGATAAGGTAAGATTTACGCACTAAATCCAGATCCAGCCGGTCAGTAAGGTCCCAGATCTTTTTTAAACCCAGGGTAAACAACGCATCACCGGCGTTGATCGCCTGGGCAATTCCCACCTTTTTCCATAAGGTCACCCGGTTGTGACGGAATTCGCTTTTATCCTGAATGTCATCATGGATGAGAGAAAAATTGTGTATCATTTCTATGGCAGAGGCAGCTTCGGTTACAGATTGCCAATTTCCGGTGAGAATTTGATGGACAAGCAGCAGCAAGAGAGGACGGATACGTTTACCCTGAGCTAAATCATCCGTCCAACCCATGTGGTACTCGAGCATTCGCTGGAGAGCCCGGCTGGATTCAGGGAAAGAAAGCTGGATTGTTTTTCGTAGATCCAGTTCAACTGCTGAGCGCATTTCTAAAAGCAGGGGATGATTACCAGGGTTTGTCATGAGATTCGATGCAGTTTTCGGGTGTGTTGAAGTTCGGGGATATCAGCTATGCCTGTCACAAACATGGCTATCTTCATCTCCCTGTTGATACGACGGATGGTGGCTGATGCTTCTTCCGCTGATACAGCTGCAGACTTGAGCAGGGTACCCGCCATACCAGCCATTACCGCACCGAGGGCAATACATTTGGCAACATCAATTCCATTTCGTAAACCACCACTGGCAATTACGGGAAGTTCGGGAACTGCTGTAGCAACCTGCTGTATGGCATCTGCCGTTGGTATTCCCCAGCCCCTGAAATTGGCAGCGGTTACCCTTTGATGTTCATCAGCCATACGGTACATTTCCACCTGTGACCAGGATGTTCCACCAGCTCCGGCGACATCTATTGCTGCGATGCCAATATCTGCAAGCTGTCTTGCCAGGGATCCGTTGATCCCCCAACCGACTTCCTTGATGATGACTGGAACGGGAATATTCTTGACAACCCAGGCGATTTTTTGTAACAGACCTTTCCAGTTCGTATCACCCTCCGGCTGAAGCGCTTCCTGTAAAGGGTTAAGATGGAGGATCAGCGCATCAGCCTGGATCATTTCTACCGCCTCCAGGCATTCTTCGATTCCGTAGCCATAATTTAATTGGATAGCGCCCAGGTTTGCCATCAGAAACGCATCGGGTGCGAGGGATCTGATTTCAAATGTATGTACTGTTTCAGGTTGATGAATGGCTGCCCGTTGTGATCCAACTCCCATAGCAATCCGGTTTTCTTGAGCAGCAATCGCCAGGTTCCTATTAATTTTCCATGCTTCTTCTGTACCTCCGGTCATGGAAGAAATCAACAGGGGCGACCATAACTTTTTTTTCATAAAGACGATGCCAGTGTCAATTTCTGCCATATCCAATTCGGGAAGCGCACAATGCTCAAAATGATATGAATCCAGACCGGTTGTCAGGATCGAGGACACATCTTTCTGGAGATTGATATCCAGATGATCTGTCTTGCGTTTAGAAAGAGATGTATCTTTGGTCACTTAATGGTGTTCCTTTATATAGTAATATAATTAGACATATGCCACCTGTCAAATCTCTGGAGAATACTTTTCATGTTTTGCTTGACAGACAGGATTGGCTGGTTAAAATCTAGAAATCAGGTAAATATTAATTTGGAGGATTAGGATGGCGGACACTCTGGAAGGTGTAAAACAAGTAATTGCAGAAGTAATGAAGTTGGATACAGCGAACATCTCTCTTGAGACGCGCTTTATTGAAGATCTCAAAGCCGATTCAATGGATCAATTCTTTTTGATTGATGGTTTTTGTGAAAAATTTAATTTAAATATTAGCGATGAAGATGCCCGTAATATCAAGACAGTTGCGGATGTAGTAAATTACATAGAAACCAAGAAGTAAACAATTAACAGGAAATATCAAGGCGCAAGTTTTCTTGCGCCTTGTTTGTTTTAACTCTATAACAGATCAACTATCTCTTCAGGTTGACGGGCTATCTTTACTCCGGCTGTCTCAAGAGCGAGTATCTTTCCGAGGGCAGAGCCGGTAGAACCATCTATAATGGCACCTGCATGCCCCATTCTTTTTCCGGGTGGGGCGCTTTGTCCGGAGATAAATGCAACGACCGGTTTGGTAATTTGCGCGGAGATATAATCCGCTGCACGTTCTTCATCTGTACCCCCGATTTCTCCTATAAGAACGATTTTTTCCGTTCGGGGATCTGCTTCAAAAAGGGCTAGCATATCCATAAAATTTGAGCCAATGATGGGATCGCCCCCGATGCCAACACAGGTGCTTACTCCAAAATTTTTCTGCTTCAATGCATACAGCACTTCATAAGTCAGGGTACCCGATCGGCTGATTACACCAATATTCCCACGCTGGGTGATATATGCCGGTATGATGCCGGCTTTACATTCGCCTGGGGAGAGTACTCCCGGACAATTTGGTCCTATAATTGTGGCATGGAATTGTTTGCTATAACTGGATACCTTCATCATATCCTGTACCGGGATACCTTCGGTAATACATACGATTAGCTCGATACCGGCATCGAGCGCTTCAAAAATGGCGTCTGACGCATAGCGAGCTGGGACAAATATGACTGATGCGTTTGCTCCGGTTGCATCCACAGCCACCTTTACTGCATCAAATACAGGAACCTTTCCATCTAAAACCCATTCACCACCCTTACCGGGCGATGTGCCAGCTACCACCACCGAACCGGCTTTGATCATTTGCTGGGTGTGGAAAAGTCCTTCATTCCCGGTGATGCCTTGGATGATCAGACGTGTTTGTTTATTGATGAGGATACTCATGCAGGCACCCCTTTCGCCATATCTACTGCAACTCTGGATGCTTCATTTAATGATTCAAAAACGTGGGTATGGAGTTCATCCAGAAGTGCCAAACCTTCAGCCGCATTTGTACCCACCATCCTGACAACAAGTGGGATATTGTTCTGAATCTCACGCATGGCAATCAGGACACCTTTGGATACTTCATCACATCGGGTAATCCCGCCAAATATACTTACCAGAATAACCTTGACTTTTGGATCGGAAAGGATGATACGCATGGCAGCAGCAACTTTTTCGGCACCCGCTCCTCCGCCTATGTCCAGGAAATTGGCAGGCATTCCACCGTGCAGTTTCGCCATATCCATTACGGTCATTGCCAGTCCTGCGCCATTCACCAGACAACCAATTTCACCATCCATTTTGACATAAGCCAGACCATATTTGCGAGCTTCGGTTTCAGAGGGATCTTCTGCTTCAATATCGCGCAACTCATTCATTTCCAAATGACGGTAGAGTGCATTGTCATCGATGTTGATCTTTGCATCCAGAGCGATAAGTTTTCCATCTTGGGTTACTACCAGCGGGTTTATTTCCGCCAGAGTAGCATCCAGGTTTTGGAAAACTGACCATAAACCCCGTGTAATTTCAATGAATGACTTCCAATAAGGATGGGGAAGGTCTATCCCGCTGGCAATTTCCCTGCTCTGGTAATCACGCAAACCCAACAATGGATTAATCCATACTTTTACAATCTGCTCAGGTGCATTGCGGGCGGTATCTTCAATATCCACGCCACCGGTTGCAGAAGCGATGATGACCGGGCTTTTATTAATCCGGTCATTTGTGATTCCAAGATAGATTTCGCGGTCGAATGTTATTGCTTCATCAACTAATACTTTGTGGACTTTTAATCCTTTGATTTCCATGCCGAGTATGGATGTTGCCAGATCTTCGGCTTCTTTTGGATCTTTTGCTACACGGATACCCCCTGCTTTACCCCTACCCCCCACCAACACCTGCGATTTGATGACTACTCTATTACCTAATTCTTCTGCAATTTGTCGAGCTTCACTTGCTGTAAGTGCGACCCGTCCCCTTGGTATGGGAATTCCATAACGAGAGAAGATCTGTTTGGAGTGATACTCGTGAAGTTTCATCCATTCTCCCTAAAGCATATTTGATTGTTTTGCAGAATAATTCTACCTGATATTTATCATTTGCATAAAAAAACCAGAGTGGGATTTTTTCCAACTCTGGTTTTTTGAAATATTTTTGAAACTAGCCTTTCAAGTAAGCTTCGAGTGCTTCTTTGCTGATTCGGTAAGCGCTGCCAATTTTTCTGGCTTTTAAGTCACCTGCTGCAATGGCTGCCACCACATCTTCTTCTGAAACACGCAGGACTGCAGCAGCTTCGGCAGGAGTCATGATATCAGCCATTCCATTTGTAGCCGGGGCTCCACCTGCTGCCTGACCAGATTGGGCATTCGCTCCTGTCATTCCCTGGAGAGATTGACTGAGGACATTGCCGATTCCCAAACCAGCTCCAATACCCGCAGTAAGACCAGCGCCGCCACTTGGATTCTGAGCAGCGTCTCTCATAGCATCTGCAGCTTGAAGCTGAGTATAGGTCTGCATATCCAGCATACCCATAGCGCGTAGTTCTTCTGCAGATTTTTCTGAAGGCTTGAGGTTGGAAATGTAGAATGATTTTAAGGTAAGACCAATAGCTGCAAAATCATCCTGCGCTTTTGCCCTGACGCCAGCGCCCAATTCTTCGGTAAGTGCGAGTAATTGGACAACAGAATTTTTCGCAGCTGTCTCTGAGAGCAAATCCTGTAATTTGGATAATAACATTCCGCGCAGACGATTTTCGATATCTGCCATCCGGTAAATACCCTGCGATCCACAGATCTGGACAACAAACTGCTGGGGATCTTTAATCTGAACAGCGTATGAGCCAAAACCCTGGAGCAGGGCAACGCCCAATCCCATACCCGGATTACTTACGATGATCGGCTGGGGTGTTCCCCATTTGCGGTCAGCAAATTCGCGCATTGAAACGTAATACACTTCAGCGGTGAAGGGCGTGCGATCATTGAAAGCCTTGCCAATGAAGTCGATCAGGTAGGGAATGTTCGCGGTTGCGATGGTATGTCTTCCAGGTCCAAATACATCGAGTGCTTTTCCATCACGGAAGAAGACAGCTCGTTGAGATTCGCGGACAATCACCTGGCTGCCAATCCGCAAATCGGCTACACCCACTTCTGGGAAGCGATGGACTATTTCATCCGTCATCTCGCTTGGGTATTCGACTACATCAAATATTCTAGCCATAAGTTCTACTCCATTCTAATAGGTAGGCAGATTATTGAATTCCTGTTATCACGTCAGAGCGACGGTTATAGGTTTGGACAGCCTGTTCAGCAAGTGTAACCAAATTCCGGATAGAGGCGGGTAATCCTTCACCGCCCATGGAAGTTTCGACTAAATCAACCGCTTTGTTGACCTCATCTGCAAGATCCAGCATTGATAAATCGTATTGATATAATTGACCGAGTTCGGTTTCATTTATTTTTACTGCATCAAAAAATCCGGAGTATCCATAGGAAGCATTCTTGATGCGATCTATGAATTGACGGATTTTTACGGCGGCAGATTCTAATTCGCCAACGTTATTCAGGTCACCGCTTTTTATCAGATCGGTCTGAGTTATAGAAATTCGTGTCCAGATTTCTTCAAAACGATTCGCAATGGTATCGCGAATTACTTTATCTGATGATCGACGATTTTCTCTTTCAATATAACCCTGGAACCCAGGAATTTTTCCTAATAATTTACGGATTACATCCTGTTGAGCGGTTACTTTATCAAACATGTCAGTCATTTTTCCTCCTCGGGTTGACACTGGCAATTTAATTGCACCATACGACTTCCATTGAGTATTACCATCTAATTATATGGTGTAATTATTCATCTCACAATATATACGGAGCGTGTTATATTTGGTTTCATTGAGTGGCAAGTGATTAATCTGACAGGCAAGATTCAAATTGAATAAAATGAAATAGTTTTCTGTAAGGTTTCTGTAAGAATTATTCATTGCATTCTAGCCTGATTTCCATATAATCAGATTAGATCATTTTCTACAAAATTTGGTGGAAAGGAGGTTAAAAACATGATGATCGCACGTGATGAAAAAGGCCAGGGCCTTGTTGAATATGCTTTGATCCTCGTTTTAGTTGCAGTAGTAGTTATTGTTATTCTTGCCCTGTTAGGTCCCGCCATTGGTAACATCTTCAGCAACATTGTTGGCTCCATCTAAACGGACAGAAATGGCAGTCAAATGGCTTGCCATACCAGAAGGGCCCTGTCGATGACAGGGTCTTTCAATTTCAGGA
>Ga0228535_1003727_pt1 | contig 10286 bp, 13 predicted proteins | sample SJ1metagenome_FD_168457 | JGI IMG/M metagenome (GOLD analysis project Ga0228535, IMG submission 168457) | Enriched culture of PCE-dechlorinating microbial communities from Ithaca, New York, USA - SJ1 | ecosystem: Engineered > Modeled > Simulated communities (microbial... > Unclassified | place... | reverse complement strand
TGGCGGATGCCGACGTTCTGGCAGGGCGAGAACCTTGTCCATTTCGCGGCGTTCAAAAACCACATCGGCCTGTACCCCGGCGGCGAAGCGGTCGGCGTGTTCGCCGAAAGGCTGAGCGGGTACAAAACCTCCAAGGGCGCCATTCAGTTCCCGCTCGGCAAGCCGGTCGATTTCGGGCTGATCGCCGACATCGTGCGCTGGAGAGTCGGGCAGACGGAGGGAAAATAGCGTGGAATACCGGTCGCCGCTGATCGTGGTTTCCGATATGGAGCGCTCCAAAGCGTTCTACCAAAAATATCTCGGCCTGGACGTTAAGGCGGACTTCGGCGCGAACGTGACGCTGACGGGCGGCATCGCCCTGCAGACGCTCGAAACGTGGCGCGGCTTTATCGGCGGGCTTGCCGTCCGCTTCAAGGGCAACGCGGGGGAGCTGTACTTCGAGGAAGAGGATTTCGGCGGCTTTCTCAACAAACTGGAGGGCCTGGAACTGGTCCACCCGCCGGTCGAACATCCGTGGGGGCAGCGCGTCGTGCGGTTTTACGACCCGGACGGCCACATGATCGAGGTCGGCGAGAAGCTGACCGCGGTTGCGCGCCGTTTCTGCGAAGCCGGAATGACGGTGCCGGAAATCGCCGCCCGTATGGACGTTCGGGAAGAATACGTCCGCGGATGGCTGGAAAAATGAGGGGGAGCGCGGTGGCCGATTTTATGAAGGAAGATTTGCAGGAAGCGCGGCGGGCGCTCGCGTCTCTGCTTCATAAATGCGAAAGGGCGCAGGAAAAATTAGCGCCGGGCACATGGCAGTGGACGTCGATGAAGAATACCGTCCGCGCGGCCCGGGTGGCATTGTCTCTCGCCGCAAAAGCGCCGGAAACGAACGACTTTACGGCAGAGGATTTGGAAGAAGCGCGGCAGACGCTTTCATCCGCGCTTCAAAAATCCGAGAAAGCCCGGCAAAAGACCGCGCCGGGCACGCCGCAGCAGCCGCTCATCAAAAACAGGATCAGCGCGCTTCGCGCGGCGCTGCCCCTGATCGAAAGCGCGATAGCGGAAAAAACGGGGTGAGCACATGTACAGGCGTATCAGAGATCTGCGCGAAGACAGGGATTCGACTCGGCGGCAGGTTGCGGACCTGCTCGACGTCGGTCAGACGGCCTATTCCAGATATGAAAGCGGCGTTTTGGATATCCCGGGCGTAGCGTTGATTGCCCTGGCAAAATCTATCAAACAAGCGTCGACTATCTTGTAGGCTTGACCGATAATAAAAAACCGTACGGAAACGTATAACCGCTCTCGAACGGCGCGAGAATACGCCTTCCACGTTTTTATTTATTTTGAGGTGAGATATGGCTATAAAGAGTCTTTCTATCCGGATTGACGAGAAATTGCTGAACAAGCTGCATGTCGTGGCGGACTATGAGGGCCATTCCGCAAACAGCCAGATCATCATTCTGATCCGGGACTGTATTGAAAACTACGAAAAAATACATGGAAAAATCGAACGCGGCCGTAAATAAGCGATTCCACCCCTTGGAATGACCGGCAAGCCCGGTGATTCAGGAGGGCTTTTTTTATTTTCCTGGCAGGAACCATGACCGCGCGCTTTAAAGCTGCGAAAATCCTGCGGCCGTCCAACCCGATCGCCGGATAAACCGGGCGCTTTCCGCGAATACTTTGAATGCGCAAATAAGGTGGACGACAGGAGCCTGAAATGGATATCGCGGTAATCGGAACGTCGAGAAAAGAAAACGAGAACAGGATGCCCATCCATCCGGACCATATCGCATGGATCCCGGAAAACATCCGCTGTCATCTGTTCTTCGAAAAGAATTACGGGCTTCCGTTCGGGATGACCGACGAGCACATCCGTTCGTTGACAGGAAACCCCCTAACGGACCGCACAAGGCTGTTAAACGAGCATCGGGCGGTTTTGATCACCAAGCCGGTCATCGAGGATTTCGAGGAATTGCGGGACGGCGCTTTAGTCTGGGGATGGCTGCACAGCGTTCAGCAGCGGTATATCACCCAGATCGGGATCGACAAAAAGCTGACTCTCGTCGCGTGGGAAAACATGTATTACGAGGGGAAGCGCGACCTGATCCACATCTTCAGCAAGAATAATGAAATGGCGGGCTACTGCGGAGTGCAGCACGCTCTGCAGTGCGTGGGGATCGACGGGAATTACGGGCCGCCGCGCAGCGTCGCGGTCATGAGCTTCGGCGCGGTCAGCCGCGGGGCGGTGTACGCCCTCCTCGCCCACGGATTCCATGAGATCACGGTCTACACGCAGCGGCCCTCCCGCCTGATCGCCGACACGATCCCCGGCGTTTCCTATAAACAGTTTCAAAAAGGCGAAACCGGATATGAATCGGTCGGCCTGGACGGGACGAGGGGCCCCCTGATCGACGAGCTGGCCGCCGCGGATATCATTGTCAACGGCATCCTGCAGGATCCGCTCAACCCCACCGTCTTTGTCGGCGATGAAGATGTCCCGAGGTTTGCAAAAGCGTGCCTTGCGATCGACGTCAGCTGCTCCCGGGGCATGGGGTTCAGCTTTGCGCATCCGACCGCCTTTCTCAATCCGATTTTTACCGTCGGGAACATCAAATATTACGGGGTCGACCATACGCCGACCCTGCTTTGGGACAGCGCCACCTGGGAGATTTCCAAAGCGCTCCTGCCGTATCTTCCGTATATCGTGGAAGAAACGGACAACAAGGTGATCAGCGACGCGATCGATATCAAGGACGGAAAAATCCTCAACCGCGACATCCTGATCTATCAGAACCGCTCGAGGGTATATCCGCACAAGCAGCTTTAGACGTGGCTTCCGCTTCCGCCAACAGCGCTTTCGGAGATCCTTTTGCGCCCCGAACAGCGGGGGCGCTTTTTTGTGAAATCCTTATCCATGCCATAAAAACGACGGCGCTTTTCAGCGCCGTCAAAAAATGATATCCTATGCTTATACAGAACTCTAATCAGATCGAGCGCACGCAATCAGGCAAAGGATCTCGTAAGCCGCGCAGTGAACAGACGTCCTATTCCCAGATAGACAAAAACAGCCTCCACGCCTAAAGGCAAAGAAGCTGTCCTAAAAATACCTATTTGATTTCTTGCTCTAAATTGCTGAAAATATCGGAGTTAAAAAATTCGATTATTGATATCTCCAGTCTGTCACACAATTTTTTAATCGTTGCAATTGTCGTGCTGTTGTTCCTTCCGCTGACAATATTATTAATGGTTGATTGTGTAACGCCACTTATGATTCCAAGTTTATTGATCGTTATATCCTGTTCCTGACACAATTCAAGGATTCGTTTCTTGACGGCAACACCAATTGACATATCCATCATCCTAACTACAATGAGTTAATTCAACAATACCTATTATCGGGAAAAATCATTACCTCAATTGAGCTGATCTTTGCATGCATACGTGATAAAATTAACTCAAAAGAATTAATGGGTGGGATAATGGATATAAAAAAACTCAGGATTGCCGAAAATGCTATAAATCGAATATCGATGCATGAGGGAAAGACAGTGGACGAAATAAAACGAGAAATAAAGAATGCCATAATAATTGGTTTAAACAACCGGGACCTTCATGTGCAGGCCTATTGGAAAGACATACCATGTGAAGGAGAAATACCTACACCGGAAGAAGTGATCGTTTATCCGGCGGAAAAACTGAAAAGCAACCATAGCGCACAGCATAATTGATTTTTCTTTACTTATATATTCCTTGTCCTGCCTTCCGTTCCGAAACGATAAAAACATCCGGATGCTGAAAGAACAAAGCGCCAATCGCCAATCAAATAAAAAAGCGCCTTCAAGTCAGGTTATAAACCGGCTTGAAGGCGTTTCGAACCCTCTGCTTATTCCCTCATCTCCTGTGGCAGGCGACGGCCCGCCCGTCCCCCATATCCCGAAGCGGGGGCCGCTCCTCAAAGCACCGGGGGCAGGCCTCGGCACAGCGGGGAGCAAACCGGCAGCCCGGCCCCGGGTCGACCGACCCCGCGGCCTCCCCCGCCATCAGCTCCCTCTCCCTCTCCCGTTCATACCGGGGATCGGGGCGGGGCACCGCCGCAATCAGCCCCCTGGTATAAGGATGCAAAGGCTCCTGAAAGATTCTCCCGGCGTCTCCGTACTCCATCAGCGCCCCCAGATACATCACCGCCACGCGATGGGATATCTGCCTCACCATGGACAGATCGTGGGCAATGAAGAGATAAGTCAGGCCCATTTCCTCTTTCAGCCGGGTCAGGAGACGGATGATCTGCGCCTGTATGGACACATCCAACGACGACACCGCCTCGTCGCAGACGATAAACTCCGGCTCGACCGCGAGCGCCCGCGCGATGCCGATCCGCTGCTGCTGTCCGCCGGAAAACTCATGGGGATAGCGATGTGCCTGCTCCCTTCCCAGTCCGACCCGCTCCATGAGCGCCATGGCCTTTTCCCGGCGCAGGTCCTTTTTAATGCCGGGGCAGGCAACCCTCAGCGCTTCGCCGATAATGTTCCCCGCTCTCATGCGCGGGTCGAGCGAGCCGGCCGGATCCTGAAAAACGATCTGCATCCTCCTGCGGTAAGGCCGCATATTGCACGCGGTGATATCCTTCCCGTCATAGAAGATGCTGCCGCCGTCAGGCTCCGTCAGGCGCAGGATACACCGCCCCAGGGTGGATTTTCCGCACCCCGATTCCCCCACCAGCCCGAGGGTTTCCCCTTTGCGGACGGAAAAGCTGATGTCGTCTAGGGCCCGGATACAGCCTTTTTTGCCAAAGGCGTTTTTTACCTGAAACGTCTTTTTTAGGCCACGGATTTCCAAAAGCGCGTCTTGCTCCACTTATGCTTCCTCCGCTTCGCTGATAAGCCAGCAGGATACGGTATGCTCCGGCCCGATCTGCCGCCGGGGCGGCCGCTCTTTTTTACAGATGCCCATGCAGCAGGGGCAGCGGGGGTGAAACACGCAGCCGCCGGGAGGGGCGAGAATATTGACCGGCGCCCCCTCGATGGCCGCCAGCGTCCCCCCTCCTCCGTCAATTCTCGGCACCGCCGCCATCAGCCCCAGGGTGTACGGGTGGACGGCATGGTAAAAAATATCGTCCGCCGTTCCGCTCTCCATGATCCGGCCGCCGTACATAATGGCGACCCTGTCGCACAGATCGGCCACGACCCCCAGGTTATGGGTGATAAAAACGATCGCCATGCCCGTTTTCTCGCGGAGTTCTTTCAGAAGCTTAAGCACCTGCGCCTGCACCGTCACGTCCAAAGCGGTCGTAGGTTCGTCGGCAATGAGCAGCTTCGGGGAGCAGGCCAGGGCCATGGCGATCATGACCCTCTGGAGCATCCCGCCCGACAGCTGATAGGGATACTGCTTCAGGCGGTACTCCGGATCCCGGATGCCCACCGACTCGAGCATTTGAACGGCGCGCGCCCTCGCCTGACGCCGGCCGAGGGGGGTATGGCTGCGGATGGTCTCCATGATCTGATCTCCCACCGTAAAAACGGGGTCCAGGCTGGACATGGGGTTTTGAAAGATCATGCCGATCTCGCTGCCCCGGAGCGCTTCCATTTCCTTGTCGGATAACGCCAGAAGATCCCGCCCGTCAAAGCGGATGCTGCCTCCCGCGACGCGCCCGGGATGCTTTAAAAGCCTCATAACGGAATAAGCGGTGACGCTCTTGCCGCTTCCCGATTCCCCGATGATGCCGACGGCCTCGCCTTTCTCCGCCCCCCAGCTGACCCCGTCGACCGCCTTCGCTTCGCCGGCGGCAGTAAAAAAGGACACCCGGAGGTCTTTTATTTCGAGAAGTCTGCCGCCCTCCATCCTCTGCCCTCCTATCGTTCGCTGATCCGGGGGTCCAGGGCGTCCCTCAGCCCGCTGCCCGTCAGATTGACCGCAAGGACGCTGAATACCACCGCGAGGCCCGGGCCCAGAATCAAAAACGGCCGGGATAAAATATACTCCCGCGCGTCGAAGATCATTTGCCCCCATTCGGGCGTGGGAGGGTTGACCGCCAGCCCCATAAATCCGATGGCGGTCGAAGACAGCATGGCGTCGGACACGCTGCCCACAAAATGCACTGCCATCGGCGCCGCGATATTGGGCAGCACATGCGTCAGCATGATTTTCAGGTGCCCGATCCCCAGCCCTCTGGCCGCTTCGATATACTCCCTTCCCATCACTTCCTGAACGGACACGCGGGCCATGCGCACGAAAGAAGGCACCGCCGCAATGGTAAGGGCGTAAGCGAGATTGCCCGCCTTCATACCGGTAAAACAAAGAATGGATACCGTCAAAAGGATAACGGGGATCGAAGAGAGCGTATCCATCAGCCGCATGACCAGAAGATCCACCCATTTCCCGAAGTATCCCGAGACCATACCCAGGGTCCCGCCGATGAAGGCCGCCAGAATCATACTGCCGAAGGATACCGTATACGTCACCCGGCCGCCGTAAAGAACGCGGGTGAGCATGTCCCTGCCCAGGACATCGGTGCCGAAAGGGTGCGATGCGGAAGGAGAGCCGCGCATTTCTCCGATCCGCATGGCATCATATCTGTAGGGCGTCAGGAAAGGAGCCAAAGCGCATAAAACAAAAGCCGTCAATAAAAAAACGATGCCGGCGACGGCCAATTTGTTCTTTATCAGCCTCTTCCACACCTGTGCCCAGGGGTTCCCGTCTATGTACGCCTGAGGCCCGGCGCTCCGTTTCTTCATGTTTCACGCCCCCCGGCCTTGTACTGCGCTCTGATGCGCGGATTCAGAGAAGCGTTGATCCCGTCGGCAAGGATGTTGACCGCGCCGATCATGAGCGACAGGCAAACGACGCAGCCCAGCACCACGGCCTGATCTCTTGTCGCCACGGCATTGGCGATCATGGAGCCCATCCCGGGGAGCGAAAAGACCAGCTCGACGACCAAAGCGCCGCCGATCAGCTTGCCCGATTGCTCGCTTAATACCGTAACCACCGGCACAAGGGCGTTTTTCAGCACATGCTTATACATTATCGGATACTTTCTCAGCCCTTTGGCGCGCAGCGCAAAAACAAATTCTTGATCGAGGGTTTCGAGCATGCTGCTTCGGGTCATGCGGGCCACGTCGGACGCGCCCCCTAAAGAAAGGGCCAGCACGGGCATGATCAGCGATATGGGGCCTTCGTAGCCCATCACCGGCAGAAGACGCAATAACCGGCAAAACAAAAGCAGGATCATGAGCGCCATCCAGTAAGAGGGAAAGGCGCCGCCGACCATGGATAAAACGCTGAACACACGGTCCTGCCACTGATTTTGGTGAAGCGCCGTTACGATCCCCAGAGGCACCCCCGCCAAAAAAGATGCAAGAAGGGACAGCCCCGCGATGGACAGCGTGATTTTCATTCTCAGCCACAGATTGCCGCCCAGGTCTTGATGGTAGGTCCTGGAGCTCCCGAAGTCCGCCTTGGTGAATACGTTCCAGACGTAGCGGACGTACTTTGTGAAAAAGTGATCGTCCGCTCCCAGCGCTTGATATGCCGCATCCAGCAGATCTCCGTCTCCGGCGGAGGGCATTTGCGAAACCGCGCTGCCCGGCAGGAAATACAGCATCGTAAAAACCATCAGCGTAGCGCCCAGCATGATCGGGATGAGAAACAACAGCCGCTTGACGATGTAACGCAGCATCCCCCTCCTCCTTTCATCGTTGCTCTCAGTATAACAATAAATATCGCTTCGCGCAAATGGACAAATCTATATGAAAAAAGCTGCCAGCAGGCAGCTTTTTTCATGCGAACCGTCACCGCCCCGTACCGGCGGGCGCGGGATTTTTCCGTTTCATGAGCCTGTCTCCCGCTTTCATCAGGAAAATAAACAGACCTACCCCCAGCGTGATCGTGACGCCGCAGACACCGTAAACGCTGCGGATGCCGATGCTGCCGACCAGCGCGCCGCCGATCAGGTTCCCGAGGATATTGGCGAGGGAAACCGTTCCCTTGTAGACCGTCTGGGCGGTGGCCTTGAGCTGCCCCGGCGCCAGGATATAGATGTAATTGACGCAGGCGGACATGAACATGCCGTTGCCCAACCCCTGGAAAGTGTTCGAAAAAATCAGGCCGGACAGGCCTGTCGCCATCGGCGAAAGGAATTTTTCCGTCAGGCAAAGGCACGAAGCCGCCACGATGAGATACTGCAGGGGCACCTTTTTCCGCAGCCTCCGGGACAAAAGAAGCGCCGGTATTTCCATGAGCGCTCTCCAGGCGCTGACCCAACCGTATTTCGCGGTATCGAGCCCCAGATTTTTCATAAGGTACGGGATAAAATTAAACGCGCTGTTGTTGGCCATCGCGAGACAAAGCACAAGAATCAAAAAACAGATGTAATGGTATGACCTGAAAAGGCTGCCGATCTCGAGCTCCCTGAGCGAGAGGGCTTTCCCGCCGGCCGCGGGAACGTCGCCGTCGCGGCTGGTCAGAACCAGGATCAGAAGCGGAGCCAGGCAAAGCGGCGCGATCCGGAACGCTATTTCGAAGCCGGCTTTGCCGATCAGGGAAATCGCCCCGATGTTCGCCACGGCCCAGCCGACCGAGCCCGCGCACCTGACGTAATCGTATCTGGGGTTCCATCCGCGCCGGTATGAGTTCGTGACGATCCAGCTGTCCAGCAGCCCGTCCGCCGGTTCCCTAAAAAAGCTCATCACAGGGATGAGCAGAAACGTCAGCGGAAGCCCGAGCAATGTGATCTTTGCGGCGGAGGGCACAAAGAAGCAGAGAACGACGGCGGCGCAAATGACCATCAGGAAGACCTTTTTGACCGATCGGAACCGGTCGCTGACCAGGCCCCAAAGAGGCGCCGCGACGATCGCGAACAGAGCGTTCAGCGCATTGATGATCCCTATCTGAAGCGCGGAATATCCGAGGCTCAGAAGATATGCCGACGTGAACCCCGCCATGGCCAGCGTAAACCAAAAGGACCCCTGGATACCGGCGAATTTTGCGACATATGCTTGCTTGCCGTCCGTCTTTGCGGCGTCTTCTTCCATGTTCACTTGCCCTGTCCCCTCCGGCATATAAAACTGTCCTGATCGGGATTCAACGGGATTCCTTCCCCTGCCCGCCGCGGTGTTTCCGCCTATTTCTCGGGCCCGAACTCAATTATAGTAAGCCATTTCATCCGCCTTGTCAAGGATGAAAAAAGAAAACCGCCCGCCGGCAAATCTGCCGCAAAGAACCCGGCATAAACCGGACATCTTCCTTCATATTTATCTTTCTATTCCCAAAGCTTGATGCTATAATGCAGTTGTGTTCCCTGTTGCCCGCAGATGCCTTGGTTGAGATCTTTTCAATTGACGATAAAGGAATCGGAGTATATGGAAAAAATCATTGAAGTCACCGGCCTGCGGAAATTCTACGGCGAGATCAAAGCGGTCAACGGCATCAGCTTTTATGTCGAACCGGGCAAGCTGCTCGCCTTTCTCGGCCCGAACGGCGCCGGAAAATCCACGACCATCGACACGATCTGCACGTTTCTCAAGCCGGACGGCGGCGAGGTTGCGGTCGACGGGCATGTGCTCGGGAAGGAGGACGACGCGATCCGGCGGAGGATCGGCGCGGTGTTTCAGGACGGGCTGCTCGACCGGCTTCTGAGCGTGGAGGAAAACCTGCGCTTCCGCGCTTCCCTGTACGGCCTCAGAGGCAAAACGCTCGAAGGCGCGGTCAGCCGCGCGGCCTCGCTCGCGGGGGTTGCCGATCTTTTGAAGCGCCCTTACGGGAAGCTCTCGGGCGGCCAGCGGCGCAGATGCGACATCGCGCGCGCTCGTCAACACCCCGAAAATCCTGTTTTTAGACGAGCCGACCACCGGGCTTGACCCGCAGACGCGCAAAAACGTGTGGGAGACCATTATCAGGCTGCAGAAGGAATCCGGCGTGACCGTCTTTCTGACCACGCATTATATGGAGGAGGCGGCGGCGGCCGATTACGTGATCGTCATCGACAACGGCGAGATCGCCGCGAAAGGGACGCCTTCCGAGCTGCGCGAGAGGTATGCGAGCGACCGCCTGTACCTCGTTTGTTCCGACATGGGGGCGGTCCGGGCGCTGCTGGACGAAAAACGGATCCCGTACATGCAAAGCGCCGACCGGATCGCCGTCAACATCGCGAAGACCATGGACGCGCTGCCGCTGATCGGGGAATCGAGACCGTATATCTCCGGGTTCGAAGTGACGGCGGGGACCATGGACGACGCCTTTATCGGAATTACCGGAAAGGAGATGCGGGAGATATGATCGGATTTACCAAACGCAACCTT
>Ga0228535_1003726_pt1 | contig 10286 bp, 5 predicted proteins | sample SJ1metagenome_FD_168457 | JGI IMG/M metagenome (GOLD analysis project Ga0228535, IMG submission 168457) | Enriched culture of PCE-dechlorinating microbial communities from Ithaca, New York, USA - SJ1 | ecosystem: Engineered > Modeled > Simulated communities (microbial... > Unclassified | place... | reverse complement strand
CTGAAACCCGGGTTTCTTGAGAGGATTGCCGCACAGCCAGTCGAGGAACTCCCCGTGCGTCCACCATTTGGCCAAGGGTTCGGGCTTTGCGCGGGTTTCAATGACCGGACGCCACAGCCGTTCGCGAGCGTCGTCGATCATGCCGAGGGTGGGCACGGCCGGCCTTCTCGGGCGGAGGGGGGTTATCTCGTCGCTGGTATCGAAACCGATTGCGTCCGCCGGACTCGGCCACATCAAATGCCTAGCGTCCCAATCCTCGGCGATCCGACGACAAAGAGGCAGGCACAGGTCGATTTGCACATCGGATGTCCTGGCCTCCCAATCGGCGGCGGTAAATCGCCTCTTTTCCCTCGTCTCTTCCGCACGGCCGCAAGCGGTACGCAGCGCTCCGCGTATGGTTGAAGGGAAGGGCCATTCCAGCGCGGCAGCCCGGCCGGAAGCGGCGGTGTACCAGCCCTTGGCGCTGTTGAAGAAAAAACCGTCACGCGAGATCAAGATACAGTCACGAATGGTCATAAGCTCCCCCCCTTCTTCACCGGCTCAGGCGGCACCTGGGAGAAAAAGAGCATCACCAGCATCCGTGCGACCCATTCTTCCGCAACGCGCTTGACTTTGCGGTATTCGGGATTGTCGCCCAGGGAAGAAAAATCAAGTCCGACCTTTTCCGGGGTGATCGCTTCATCCGACTCTTGGGCCTCGGTGCGCTTCAAAGTACGGGCAATATCGTCACGCAGTAGTTTCGCCCATGCGCTCTTGTCCTGAACGGGAACCTCCGCATCATCCGGCATCCTGCGAAGGTCGGCTTGCACTTCATAGACTTTCTTGGAAGAGAGCTTTTCGGCAAGGATTTTCAAATCGTCCTTGGCCCGTGAGAATGGCGCTTCCGGCCATTGCACACGCCATGAAACTTCGCTGCCGGAACGCTTTTCGACGATTACAGCCAGGGCATTGCGCCTTTCTCGTTCCGGAAGATGCTGTCCCTTGGCCATCTTCTCGGCCTTTCGGCCGAGTTCCAGCAGATGCGCCATGCCTTCGAGCACGTGGCCGATTCCGATTCCAACGGACAAGGTGGGTTTGCACGCAGCGGGCCGGCCATCCTGCAGGAGTTTGCAGAACGCCGTGCTCAGTTCCTCCGCGACCACCAGTGCATCTTCAATGCAGACAAAGGCCAGGACATCGTCCCCCCCCGAATAGACCAGCGTCCCCCTGTGATCCTTCTCGACAATCCTGCGAGCCGCGGCGGCAAAAGCGGACAACTTCTGAGAAAATGAAAAGTGGGCATTCTTGTTATCGATAGTGTCTATGACCCTGCCCATGCCATCGCCATCCGCCGCCAGGCATGCCACATAGGGAAAAGGCGCAGGCATACCCTTAACCTGCAGCAGCGGGCCGACATGCTTCTTCCCCCATTCTTTTCCTTCATTGCGGCTTTGGCCCATTTCCTCAAAAATGGTCGCCCAACGACTCTCCATGAATACCTGTGCATCGTACGAAAATGTTTTTGTCCATGGGATGTCCGGGCGGTGTATCTTTGGAATATCATCCCCTAGAGCCTTGCATGCCTCGACGACCCTGCTGAACTCATCCAGATGTGCCTGCCTGGCGCGTTCCATCCAGCCCGCCAGGGCCACATTGGCAACTGGCACAAACTGACCCGGGTTCCCCCCGGTGCGTTTGATCAGCCCGATTGCGTCGAGCTGCTCGCCAGAGGCGATTCGAAAACGCCGGGCCAGGTCACCCCTCTTCTCCCGTTCGGCAAGGACGGTTTCGCGAGCCCCATCCAGGCTGGACTTGGGGACATTGCCCCGGCCATGCGTCCACGGTTCGAAATCGCGCAGACACTTGCGGCCTGCAATGGCTTGCTCCAGCAGCCGACGGGCTTTTGAGTATCCTTCAGGCCTCCCATCCATCGACGTCCATGCAGCGTTGAATTCCAGAAAGGTGTCGATCTGCTCTTTCCAGACCGCATCGACTACTCCGCCCCCGGGCATGACGTTGCTCTTGCTTAGCTTGATGCCGTCCGCGATTTCAGACCAGCGACGCTTCACCGCATCACGAGCCGCCTTCACGACGCTATCGGGGTTTGGGTCATCGCCGACGATGATCCCGAGCAGGTGGTTGGAAATATTCAAGGGTGGCGCATCTGTCCCCGGACGGACGAATTCATCGCAGGGTTCGAGTTCACGGTCCCCTTTGGAAATGGCGGGGAAGACCAGATCAACGCCGCTTTCGTCGAGCGCCTTGGCGGCTGCCCGGGAAAGCTCGCTGAGCAGATGACTGCCGTACCACAGGTCGCGCGTACGCCGCGCCTGGGCAATGAAATCCTGCACCGGACCGAGGGTAATCAATACAAGATGCCCGTTTTGTGTCATCGCACCACCTCTACGCATCCGGGCCTGCCAGCAAGCCATGTGAGAAATGCCTCTTTGACGGTCGCTTTGCCGACAAGTGGTTCGAAATATATTTTCTCATCCTCCGACTCCGACCCGGCTTTCAACCCGGCGATCTTGCCGAACCGAGCTTCCGAACCGTGAACCCGCGTATATGCGCCGTCGTCACCCTCCTTTTTTTCGAGCACGACCATGCCGTCTGGATAGTCTCTGTTCAGCCACAGGGCGCAGGGCACAAACTTTCCATCGGCCAGCGGAAGCGCCTTGACGATGAGCGGGCTGGCCAGACGGCTGCCCGCATCAGAGTCAGGATCGGCTGGTTTCCATCGTAATTCAAATTTGCCGGGCTCATCCTGCGGCGGATCGAGATCCTGCCACTTCTTCCCATCCTTGCGGCTTATATCCTGGAACTTTACTCCGATCGGCAAGCCAAAAGAAGCGCGCGGCCATGCCGGGTCGCTGTTGTAGCGAGGCTGATGCGCCCATGTCGTGCCGCGTTTGGGGCGCGACAATTGGCGAATTTTATCAGGTTCCGGCCAGTTTGAAGTAGAAGGGCGATTACCTTTTTGGGGGTCGGGATTTCTCGCGCAGTTTCCTGCTTCGCCTTTTGTGCCCTGGCGGAAGGCTCTGAGCCATCCAAGCGCTTCTTTCCATGCACTGAGCTGGTCGGTCTCTTTCCCAACGATCAAGGCGGCGCCACGCATCGAAGGCATATGAGTCGAACCGGAGGAAGCGGGGGCAAGAATGTCATCGCCATCGAACAATGTCTTGATGTCTTCAGGGGTTACTGCTGGCGGCAGCCATTCCCTGTTCATTTCCTTCTGCACTGTTAAACTGCCGACGCCTCTTCTGGTTCGGCTTCCATATCCCCCAAAAAGGATCCATGCGCGCAAGGCGTTCCGAATCTGGGTATCCGTATCTTTGTCAACCGGCGAGAACACCAGACGAAGGTCGAATGAACTGTTTACATTGCGGAGTTTTGCCGCTGGAACCTTCTTCCTTTTCTCCTCCCTTGCCGGCCACAGTGCGTAGCTGGTGTTTATATCTTTCGTAATGAGAGGAGAGTCATCAACTTCGCCTGTAGAACGGCAGGAAGTCACTGAAATTTCTACCCTGGATTTAACTGCTCCTTCTTTGCCAGCGCCTCCCCAAAGCTCACTTTCTTTGCGATACAGTTCCTCGAAATTGTCCCCGAACTGATGTCCATAGAGCGCCCGCCACCAGAAGCGCAGATGCCCCCGAATCGTGGGGACCCGGATGATGTCAATGCGATCCAACTCTCTCGCGGTTACACCGCCCCCCAGGACCGGCGTAATGGTTTGAATGCGGATTTTTATCTCCGTGCACTCCCCGCCTTCGAGCCGGGTTATGTTGCGACGCGGAGGCAGATTCTCTTTCTTTGGCGCAATCGGTCTATCCATCTGGCTTCTCCTAATTGCTGTTCTGCATTCCCATTTCGTACCTTCCCAGCCCGAAGGTGGTCCCCTTCCCCACATGCAGCGCCTCACCCGCCCTGATCAGCGGGAGGAAGGGTGCCAGGTCGCCCGCGTAGGCGATCTCGCCCACGAAGCCGTCCATGTCGATTTTCTTGTCCTGGCGCGCCGAGTAGCGCTGCCAGGCGTACCAGTTCAGCCGCGACGTCCTGGTGGAGACCTGCCCGGCCCTCTCGATGCAGCCCTTGAAGTCCCATCCGGTCGTATCGATGTCGCAGTGGAAATAGGCCAGCATCGAGATGCGCCGCAGGAGGTGGCGGACCAGGACGTGGAATTCCAGGCCGTGCACCAGATGGTCGCCGTGGTAGATCCGGGTCGGAGTCAGGAAGGTCAGCGTCAGGGTTGCCGGGGGGCCTGCGTCCCGCGGTCGGATGTCGATGGGGAGAGTTTCCGGCGTGAAGGGTTCGAGCCGCTTCGTCTGGGCGGCGTAGATGCGCCTGCCGTTACCGGGGGGCGGGTCGGCACGGCCACCGGCGTGCGGCGATGGAGCCGTCCGTCCGGCGAGCTCCTTCCGGTCAACGGCCATCAGCTCGTATTTCCCGCCGTATTTCCCATGGCCCCTGCCGATGCCGATTTTTCCCAACTCGTCGAAGGCGTAGACGAAGTAGGGCAGGTAATCGACGGCCTTGCCGACCAGGGTCAGGCCGAACGTCAGCTCCTCGCCCGGCTTGTAGCCGTTCCGCCGCTCCGCAGGCGGCTCGATGACAAAGGGACGGGGCACGGCAAGGTACTTGCGCATGACCCTGCTTCCCGCAGGGGGCGGGGTCTCGAAGACATAGGCATAGACGCACCGCTCCCGGAGCATGCAGCCGGCGCATTCCTTGTCTTTGAGGGCGCAGACCACCTTCTTGAAGGCGTTGCCGAAGCCGCCCCGTAGCGTGGAACCCTTATAGGTGGGAAGGATGATTGGATCGGCAGCTCGGAGGGTCAGTGAGAATTGGCCGACCTTCATCTGTGCCTGTGTCATGATGCCGCGACCTCAGAAGAGCTGAATCTTCAAGGATCTGCTGCGAACACACGACAACTGCTAAGGACAAGTGCGCCGACCGGCTATCCGCGGCCGGCATGGCCCTGTTTTCTTCAGGAACGGATGGTGTTTATAGAGAGGCGCACCAGCGGATAGAAACTTATAGCGACCGGCCGGAACCTTGTCAAGGGCATTTCTTAAGGATGTCTAACTAATGGAAATACCGGCCCTTCCGTGACGGAAAATCATCAATTCTTTATTCATCAAGGTACTTATTCCGCCGCATTAAATTTAGGGGCATTATATAAAATATCAAATCTCTCGGCCGTCTCAATCCTTTATTCATCAAGGTACTTATTCCGCCCACCCGGACCAACCCAGACCACCCAGACCAGGAGGTGATGTCTCAATCCTTTATTCATCAAGGTACTTATTCCGCCTGACAGGTACGCCGTCACCAGACTCGCTGGACCTGTCTCAATCCTTTATTCATCAAGGTACTTATTCCGCCAATTTTTGGGGAAGGCGAGCTTTCCGAAGCACAGAAAAGTCTCAATCCTTTATTCATCAAGGTACTTATTCCGCCGTGATGATATGATCTCTTTGCGTCACATACCTCAAAGCAGGTCTCAATCCTTTATTCATCAAGGTACTTATTCCGCCAGACGACTTCATCGGGCATGGCGCGATTGCCTTTTACTGTCTCAATCCTTTATTCATCAAGGTACTTATTCCGCCCCAAAGAAGGCTCAAGGGGTGTGTCCCCCACATCTATAAGTCTCAATCCTTTATTCATCAAGGTACTTATTCCGCCTGTCTGATGACATCATCGCCAGGATTCCCGATTTCAAGTCTCAATCCTTTATTCATCAAGGTACTTATTCCGCCGACATTGGACTTTGGTTCGCTTACGACTGACGACGTGTATGAAGTCTCAATCCTTTATTCATCAAGGTACTTATTCCGCCGGAATTGCGGTGCCAATGTGGTTCGTTTTCGCGGGCATTCGTCTCAATCCTTTATTCATCAAGGTACTTATTCCGCCGGCCAGCATCAGACTTGGGTCTGTGTTGAAATCCAAACGTCTCAATCCTTTATTCATCAAGGTACTTATTCCGCCGACATCCCAAGGAGCATTAGAGAAAACATCGCCAGATTTGTCTCAATCCTTTATTCATCAAGGTACTTATTCCGCCCCTGGCGGGGAAAAGCCGAATGCGCACGTGCAGTTGCGATCCCTTTTCCTGTAACCTCCGGTTATAAACAGTTTCTCCACCTCCCGCCCCTTTCTCTCGGGGGCCGCCACTGGCATCATTCATGAACAGATTCAGGATAATGCGCCGATTCCTGTAACCTGCCCGTTTTTTCGGCCCCTCCGCACATTCCGTTAACTGATCGTATTGTAAAGCTTTTTATATCGGAGTTCCGCCGGCGGAACCGGCAGCGCTTTTCGGAAATTACCAAGGCCGCACTATACCGGACTCCTGCGCCATAATCAAGAAGCGGCCGGGCGGGGCGGCGGTCGGAGGCTCCGCATTCACGGCAGTGGAAGCGCCTCCCGGCTTCGGGTCATTCGTAACGCCAGGCTTCGCCGATGTCCGCAAGGGGAAGCACCTGGACCTTCTCGGCAAGGCGATAGGCCGTCTTCCCCGGGTAGACGACCCAGAGCCGCTCCAGGGAAAGGTCCTCCAGGGCCGACTTCATGGAGCGGGTCAACCGGGGGGCGTCTTCGTACTTGAATTCCACGCCCCAGCTTTTCCCCCCGGCCTGCCAGAAGAGGTCGAGCTCCGCCCCGGCGTGGGTATGCCAGAAGTAGAGGTCCGAGTCCTCCTTGCCCAGGGTCCGGCAGACGCCCTCCAAAGCGAAACCCTCCCAGGAAGCGCCGAGCCTGGGCGAGGCGTAGAGCTGCTCCGGGGTCTCGATCGAGAGCAGGGCATGGAACAGGCCGGCGTCGCGCAGGTAGAGCTTCGGCCTCTTCACCAGGCGCTTGCCGATGTTGACGGACCAGGGCTGGAGGATGCGGACCATGAAGGTGCCTTCCAGGATGTCGCAGTACTTGCGGATCGTCATGTCGGAGACGCCGAACGAGCGGCCCAACTCGGCATGGTTCAAAATCTGGCCGTGGTAATGGCTCAGCATCGTCCAGAACCGGCGCAGGGTCCGGGCGGGGATCGTGATGCCCAACTGGGGGATGTCCCGTTCCAGGAAGGTGGTCACGTATTGATTCCGCCAGAGCAGGCTGTCCTCATCCGACGCCGCCAGAAAGGAGGGGGGCAATCCGCCCCGCCACCAGAGGGCCTTGAGTTCCTTCGGGCCGACGTCGCTCAGGCGGAAACCGCCCAGCGGACAATAGGCGATCCGCCCGGCCAGGGATTCCGAACTCTGGCGGATCAAATCCCGGGAGGCGCTGCCCAGGATGACGAACTTGCGGCTCCTCTTCTGGTCCACCAGGTGGCGCAGGAGGGGAAAGAGGTCGGGCATCCGCTGGATCTCGTCGATCACGATAAGCCCCGTCAGATCCTCCAGGGCGAGTTGGGGCTGCTCCAGGCGCGCAAGGTCGCGGGGATTTTCCAGGTCGAAATAGGCGTCGGCGGCCAGGGTCCGGGCGAGGGTGGTTTTTCCGCACTGCCTGGGACCCAGGATCGCCGTGACGGGAAACAGGGAAATCAGCTTTGCCAGTCTGGCGCGATCCGTTTTTCTGTCGATTCGTCTCATGGAGGCAGCCTACTATATCTACATTGAAAAATCAAACTTAATGTTTGGATTTTCAATGATAGATCAGAGGCCGGCTTGCCGCCAATGGAGACAAAGGCGGCGGGCAGGAGAGAAAGGACATCTCAATCCTTTATTCATCAAGGTACTTATTCCGCCGTACCGCAGAGGCGGAACTCAACCGATATCGCGCGCAGGAACTGTCTCAATCCTTTATTCATCAAGGTACTTATTCCGCCAGAAGATGTGGATCCACGGGGAGCATGTCCGGGAGCGTCTCAATCCTTTATTCATCAAGGTACTTATTCCACCCTGGCGTGAGCGTGGAGAGGGTCGTCGATCCTGCGAAGGCCCTGTCTCAATCCTTTATTCATCAAGGTACTTATTCCACCAATCCTGCAGCGATTCATGTCTTCCATGGTCGAGGTCGTCTCAATCCTTTATTCATCAAGGTACTTATTCCGCCGGAATGTACACGAAAACCAAGAATCCCCCCAACCGTAGTTTGGTCTCAATCCTTTATTCATCAAGGTACTTATTCCGCCTGGGATCAGAAATTTTGTTCAAAAGATAGAGTTGATTCAGGTCTCAATCCTTTATTCATCAAGGTACTTATTCCGCCCCAGTCGTCAGTCCCCCGCCTGCCCATCGTGTACTGGATAGTCTCAATCCTTTATTCATCAAGGTACTTATTCCGCCCGCATCCGGCTCGTTGGGGTCGGTTGTGCGCCTCCCACAGTCTCAATCCTTTATTCATCAAGGTACTTATTCCGCCACACTCGTCGTTCGAGGCTCCAGTGGATGCGCTATAGCGTCTCAATCCTTTATTCATCAAGGTACTTATTCCGCCGATGATAATTTTGATACTCATACTTATACTTTTTCTGGAGTCTCAATCCTTTATTCATCAAGGTACTTATTCCGCCTCATCACCTGTTCCTCTTTCGATGGGCGGGGCCGTCAGTCTCAATCCTTTATTCATCAAGGTACTTATTCCGCCCCTGGCGGGGAAAAGTCGAACGCGCACGTGCAGTTGCGATCCCTTTTCCTGTAACCTCCGTTTATCAACAGTTTCTCCACCTCCCTCCCCCTTCTCTCGGGGGCCGCCACTGGCATCATTCATGAACAGATTCAGAATGATGCGCCGATTCCTGTAACCTGCCCGTTTTTTCGGCCCCTCCGCACATTCCGTTAACCGGTTGTCTGATGAAGCTTTTTTTCTCTTGGAATTCCGTTGGTCGATCCGCAACGCTTTTCAGAAAACACCCGGTCCCACTATACCGGACTCCTGCGCCATAATCAAGGCTCCCCCCTGCTCCTCCCCCCACCCCCAAATTCCCCTTGTGAAATTGACGGCACCGTACTATGTTTTTCATGGCATAATACGGCCTGTATTCGTTCCGTCCGGGCTCCCGTCCGTTTCCGGGGCGGGGGTGGTTGTGGCGGTTGTCCCGGCCCGCGGGTTCGCGGCCGGGGGATTCAGTTTGCGGAAGGGGGTGGGAAAGCCGGCTGCACCGGAATGCCGGAACCGTATCGGTGCGGAAAGGGGGCGGGAGGGCCGCCTGGCCTGAACGTCGGGTCAACGTTCGTCGTCACCTTACATCAACCCCTAGAACCTTATGGAGGAACAGGGAAAATGAACATGCCTAAACCGATGGATGAAAGCTACAAGATGCTGATCGGTGGCAAGTGGGTGGACGCCAGCGACGGCAGAAAATGCGATTCGCACTGCCCGGCCAACGGCGAGTTTCTCGCCAGTTTCCCCGACGCCACCAAGGAAGATGTCGACGCCGCCGTCAAGGCCGCCTGGGGGGCCTTCGATTCCTGGAAGAGGATCAGCCCCCAGGAGCGCTCGGGCCTTCTTCTGAAGATCGCCGACGTGCTGGAGGCCAACCTCGACAAGCTCGCCATGGTCGAGTCCCTGGACAACGGCAAGCCGATCCGCGAGACCACGGCGGTGGACCTCCCGCTGACCATCGACCACTTCCGCTATTTCGCCGGCGTCATCAGGGCCGAGGAGGGCGAAGCGGTCATGATCGACGACAACACCCTGAGCATCATTCTGCGCGAGCCGATCGGCGTGGTCGGCCAGATCATCCCCTGGAACTTCCCGATCGCAATGGCCGCCTGGAAGATCGCCCCGGTCCTGGCCGCGGGCTGCTGCACCGTGATCAAGCCTTCCAGCACCACGTCGCTGAGCCTCCTGGAGATGGCCAAGCTACTGAACCCGCTGCTGCCCCCGGGCGTCATCAACGTGGTCACGGGCACCGGCAGCGGCGCCGGGCAGCACGTGCTGAACCATGAGGGCTTCCGCAAGCTGGCCTTCACCGGTTCCACCGAGGTCGGCTACGAAATCGCCCTGGCCGCGGCCAAGAAGCTGATCCCCTCCACCCTGGAGCTTGGCGGCAAGTCGGCCAATATCTACTTCCCGGACGCCCCCTGGGAGAAGGCGATTGAGGGCCTGCAGATCGGCATCCTCTTCAACCAGGGGCAGGTCTGCTGCGCCGGGTCCCGGGTCTTCGTGCACGAGGCCATCTACGACAAGTTCCTGGCCGAGGCCGTGGCCGCCTTCAAGAACGTCAAGGTGGGCATGCCCTGGGAGAAGGACACCCAGATGGGGTCCCAGATCAACGAAATGCAGCTTGAGAAGATCCTGGCCTACGTCGAGGTCGGCAAGAAGGAGGGGGCCAAGGTGGCCGTCGGCGGCGCGCGCGCCACGGGCGG
>Ga0228535_1003725_pt1 | contig 10286 bp, 7 predicted proteins | sample SJ1metagenome_FD_168457 | JGI IMG/M metagenome (GOLD analysis project Ga0228535, IMG submission 168457) | Enriched culture of PCE-dechlorinating microbial communities from Ithaca, New York, USA - SJ1 | ecosystem: Engineered > Modeled > Simulated communities (microbial... > Unclassified | place... | reverse complement strand
ATGCCGCAAAGAATAACTGATGACCTGGTAAATATGCTTAAGAAATACCATCCGATTTGGCTGAACACTCACTTCAACCATCCAAAGGAAATTACACCAGAGTCAATCGAAGCCTGCAGAAAGCTGGCTGATGCAGGTATTCCACTAGGGAACCAGTCAGTACTTCTCAAGGGAGTAAACGACTGCCCACATATAATGAAGTCACTTGTACACGGCCTTGTTAAGATAAGGGTAAGACCTTACTACATCTATCAATGTGACCTTTCAATGGGTATCGAGCACTTCAGAACTAAGGTATCCAAGGGAATCGAGATCATCGAGGCACTAAGAGGCCATACCTCAGGTTACGCCGTTCCTACATTCGTAGTTGACGCACCTGGAGGAGGAGGAAAGACTCCGGTTATGCCTCAGTACATCATTTCTCAGTCGCCTAACAAGATAGTACTGAGAAACTATGAAGGTATAATCACTACCTACACTGAGCCTAATGCTCTTGAAGAAGAATGCCAGTGCGACGTATGCCAGGGCAAGAAGAAATCGACATCATCAGGAGTTGCAGCTCTTATGGAAGGTCCTGAAATAAAGAACCTCGAGCCAAGCTACCTTGAAAGACACGAAAGAAGCAAGAACTATAATAAATAGGGGAGACGACATGTCTTTACTGCACCTTATCGGAGATGAACACAAAATAATATCGATCGTTGGCATGAGGAAAAACTCCGGTAAGACCGTGACCCTTAACCAGCTTATATCAGAGGCCATGGAGGAGGGTATCCAAATAGGGATGACCTCCATCGGCCGTGACGGCGAGTCCCTGGACCTTGTAACGGATACTGAAAAACCTAGGATTTTTGCCGAGGAGAACACCATAGTCGCAACCACAACAGGCCTTCTGCCATTAGGGGATGCAGGGATGGAGATACTGAAGGTAACAGACTTCAGGACGCCCTTGGGTGACGTGATCATAGGGAGGGTCAAGTCACCGGGGTACATCCAGCTGGCAGGACCGCAAAGCCTTAGGGATATTAGGCAGGTGTGCGATGATATGCTACTTCTTGGTGCAAAGTTTGTTGTGATAGACGGGGCCCTTGACAGGAAGTCTTCAGCTGCACCGACAATTTCAGATGCCACCATACTATCAACAGGAGCTGCCATATCCAGAGACATCAACAGAGTAATTGAGGAGACGCTTCATACAGTAAGTCTTCTTTCTCTTCCACAGGTGGACGAGGAGGACTGCTGTCTTTTGGAGGAGCTTTTGGAAGCCAACAGACCTGCAGTAGTAACAAGGTATGGCGAGGTGAGGGACATAAATTTAGAGACGGCACTTGGGGCAGGACATACCCTGGCCGAAAGCCTTGACGATGAGGCAAGATACCTTCTCATCCCAGGCTCACTGGTCAGAGGCACACTGGATGACCTTACAAGATCCACAAGAGCCTACAAGGACGTTGATATTGTCGTTGCAGACGGCACGAAGATATTTATACCCCCAAGGGAATATTTGAGATTCCAAAGGATGGGAGTAAGGATCAGAGTACTTCACCCAATCAAGCTTATCGGTATAACCATTAATCCGTATTCTCCACAAGGATATTACTTTGAGCCCTACGAGTTCCTTAAGAAGATGAGGGGTTATATAAAAGACATACCGGTTTTGGACCTTATGCTGGGAGGTGAATAGTATGTTTATGGACCAGACAACAAGGGATGCCCTGGATTTTCAATACATATTGAACAAGCTGGAGGTGCTTACGCCCTATGGCACAATGTTCAAATCCAGGATGAAGCCCTACACCAGAGGCCAGGAAAAGCTGCTTGAAAATCAACTGAACATACTTGAAAGCCATATCCCATACATAAGGGATAACCAGCTGAGACGAAAATTCAACAACATACTTGGGCATATGAAGGATCTTAGGCTTTCCACCAAAAGAGCGATGGACGGCTTTATACTTACAGACGTCGAACTGTTTGAGATAAAAAGCTTTCTATTCCTGACAAGAGAGCTGGTTGAGCTTATGGAGGAGAACAAAATGCCCCAGTTTCCGGAGACAAGGATAGATCTTCTGCCAAGGCTGGAGAATCTTCTTGACCCCGAGGACACAAAGATATCCACCTTTTATATATACGATGCCTACTCAGAGGAATTGAGAGCCCTGAGAGAGCAGAAAAGGGAAAAGGACAGGGAATTAAAGCTTATGAAGAAAAGGCTCAAGGAACAGGTTGGGGAGGACCTGAACCTTGATCTAAGACCCGATGGCTCGGTGGTCATAACGAAGGACAGGACTGAGCTATTGGAAACACTTAAAAGCTACCCGTACCTTACCTATGTATCAGAGACCTACCTGAATATAAGGTTTGTCATAAAGCCTACCGAGGAGATGACTCTTGCTGAAAGGGAGCTCCTTATCCTTAGGGATAGGGAGGAAAGAGAGGAAATGAAGATCAGAGAGAGTCTCTCCCATGAGGTTGGCAAGAGAAGAAGAGAGCTTTTCAGAAATATGCTGGCAATAGGAAAGCTGGATCTTATACTTGCAAAGGCAAGGCTTGCTGTTGATATGGACGCAGTTAAGCCAACAATAATCGATGATTTCAGGATAACCATAGAGAATGGTATCCACCCAAAGATAGCTGAGCTGTTGAAGTCTAAAAAACTCTCTTTTACTCCGGTATCAGTCGACTTAAGAGAGGGGGTCGCTTGTATCACCGGAGCAAATATGGGGGGTAAGACAATTAGCCTTAAGATGACAGGGCTTCTTTGTGCAATGGCACATCACGGAATGTATGTGCCTGCAGAGAGTATGGAGCTTGGTCTTTCAAATTACATCAAATCCTCCATTGGTGATATGCAGTCCACAGACAGCGGACTTTCAACCTTTGGCGGAGAGGTAAGAGTGGTAAGCGAAGCTATGGAAAGAGCGGATGAGGAAGGGCTTATCCTAATAGACGAGCTTGCAAGAGGCACCAACCCCGAGGAGGGGTATGCAATATCAAAGGCCATAGTCAAATACCTTAAGGACAAGCCGGCCATATCCCTTATAACCACCCACTATGACAACGTGGCAGATATGGAGGGGGTACAACACCTTCAGGTAATCGGTCTTTCAGAATTGAACCTTGATGACCTGACAGAAGAAATTAAGTATGGCGACGGCATGACCATTATAAACAAATACATGAACTACCGCCTGAGAGTCGTCGATAAATCCACCCTCATTCCAAAAGACGCAATCAATATCGCGAGGATAATGGGGCTGAAAAGAGAGATACTTGAAATAGCAGAAAGCATAATAGGGGAAAGTGGAAAGGGGAAAGCGTAGGGGCGACCACTGGTCGCCAGGAATTTGTAGGGGCAGACGACCCTGTCTGCCCGAAGATCCTTCACTACGTTCAGGATGAAAATATACTGTCATTCTGAGCGATAGCGAAGAATCTTGAGGTTTTTTCATCCCGAGCCTTTAAACCCTGTCATCCCGACCGAAGTGGAGGGATCTCGCACTTTCACTATTCACTGAATTGAACGAAAGGATGTGATAATTTGTCTAAACTGAAGCTTGACCAAAGTAAAATCGATGCATCAAGAAGTTCAGCACGAAACATCGCTGAGGATATACAGAAATTCATCGACGAGCATACAACAGTTGCTACAGAAAGAACAGTCGTAAGACTTCTCGGAGTAGACGGAGTCGATGAGATCGGTAAACCCCTTCCAAACGTTGTTGTAGACAACATCAAGGAGGGTGGGGGACTTGAAAGAGGAGCAGCATGGTGGATTGGAAACGCAATGCTGAACCTTGAAGCAACGCCACAGGAAATCGCTGAGAAGATCGCAGCAGGAGAAGTGGATATAACAAGACTTCCTGCAAAGGACGAAGCATCAATAAAAGCAGCAATCAACGATATAGCAGCAAAGACCGTAGAGAGAATAAAGGGCAACAGACAAAAGAGAGAAAACTACCTTAACACCATAGGGGAAGGCAAGAGACCTTACCTTTATGTTATCGTAGCTACAGGAAACATCTATGAGGACATCATCCAGGCTAAAGCTGCTGCAAAGCAGGGCGCAGACATAATCGCAGTAATAAGGACAACTGGCCAGTCACTTCTTGACTACGTTCCATACGGTCCAACAACAGAGGGCTTTGGCGGCACCTATGCAACTCAGGAAAACTTCAAGCTTATGAGAGCGGCACTTGACGAGGTAGGCGAGGAGGTAGGCCGATATATAAGACTTACCAACTACTGCTCAGGTCTTTGCATGCCAGAGATCGCAGCTATGGGAGCTCTTGAAAGACTTGACATGATGCTTAACGACGCACTTTACGGAATACTTTTCAGAGACATCAACATGCAAAGAACTCTAGTAGATCAATTCTTCTCAAGAGTCATCAACGGCTTTGCAGGGATCATAATAAACACAGGCGAGGACAACTACCTGACAACAGACGATGCAGTAGAAGCAGCACACACCGTTCTGGCATCCCAATTCATCAACGAGCAGTTCGCACTTAAGGCAGGGCTACCTGAGGAGCAAATGGGTCTTGGACACGCATTTGAAATGGAACCGGGCATAGAGGACGGCTTCCTTCTAGAGCTTTCACAGGCACAGATGGCAAGGGAAATATTCCCTAAAGCGCCGCTTAAGTACATGCCTCCAACAAAGTTCATGACAGGAAATATCTTCAAGGGTCACGTACAAAACGCTATGTTCAATATGGTATCCATAATGACCAACCAGGGCATCCAGCTTCTAGGAATGCTTACAGAGGCGATCCACACTCCTCACCTTCACGACAGATACCTTTCAATAGAAAATGCTAAGTACATCTTCAACAACGCAAGACACATAAGCGACGAGATCGAGTTCAAGGAAGGCGGAGTCATCCAGACGAGAGCTCAGAAGGTTCTGGACGAAGCAACGGAGCTTCTTGCTAAGATCGAGAAGGAAGGCTTGTTCCAGACTATTGAGCAAGGTAAGTTCGGTGGAGTAAGAAGATCAAGGACCGGAGGAAAGGGCCTTGACGGAGTCACCAAAAAGGATGCAGGCTATTTCAATCCCTTCATCCCAATGATGCTTGGAGGTGACAGGTAATGTATGAGGTACAAAAAGTAGATTTAACAAGGGTAAAACCCTATGGCGATACAATGAACGATGGAGCAGTTCAGCTTGGTTTCAGCTTACCCGTACCATACGGAGACGAGGCGAACGAGGCAGCAAGACAGCTTGCAGCAAAGATGGGCTTCGAGGAGCCTGCAGTAGTATACTCACATGACCTTGGGATAGGCTACACCTACTTTGTAGTCTATGGTAAAACTGTCCACACAGTGGACTACACTACAATAGAGGTTCCAAAGGTAGATGTGGATGTAATGGAAAAGCATGACATAGAGGCCTTTATAAGAGACAACATCAAAAGACCGGTCGTTGTTCTTGGAGCATGTACCGGAACAGATGCCCACACAGTAGGGATCGATGCCATCATGAACATGAAGGGCTACGCTGGACATTACGGACTTGAAAGATACGAAGGAATGGATGCCTACAACCTTGGAAGCCAGGTCCCAAACGAGGAGCTTGTCGCTAAGGCGATAGAATTGAAGGCAGATGCAATACTTGTTTCCCAGGTAGTTACACAAAAAGACGTTCACATCCCAAACCTTACAGAGCTAGTTGAGCTTCTTGAAGCAGAGGGAATAAGGGACAAAATAGTACTTGTCTGCGGAGGCCCAAGACTAAGCCATGAGCTTGCAAAGGAGCTTGGCTATGATGCTGGATTTGGAACAGGCAGCTATGCTGAAGACGTAGCAACCTTCATTGTAAACGAGATAGTAAAGAGAAACCTGATCTAATTCACAGTGCACAGATCACAATTCACAATTGTTCTGTCATCCCGACCCTTACTCTTCTGTCATCCCGACCCTTACTCTTCTGTCATCCCGACCGAAGTGGAGGGATCTCATCATTGATCTTGTTGTAGGAGCGATCATTGATCGCCAGTTATAAAAGAACTAAGAACTAAGATTCTTTGCTCCGCTCGGAAATGTGTCATTCTGAACGAAGTGAAGAATCTTGGTTTTTCTCTTTTTCTGTCTAAATCTTAAATCCTTTAATTGTGCACTGTGAATTGTGCATTGTGAATTATTCCTTCCCCTTTCCCCTTTGTAGCTTTCCCCTTCTAACATTCCAACTCTTCCAACATTCCAACTCTGCTTTCTTCTCCTCCGTCATCCCGACCGAAGTGGAGGGATCTCATCTATTGTCTTAAATATGTGTAATTATTGTCAAAAAACATTCCAATTTATCAAAAAAAGTGTACATTTTAATATTTATTGGGTATAGTAGGAATTATAGTGGGTCTTTATAAAATTCCTTAAAATTGTTCTTAGGAGGTGTTTTGATGAAGCTATACATAACAACATTAGGCGAATTCGATATGAGCTTAAACGGCCAGTCTGTAATGCAGGATGCAAGCCGTTCATACAAGCTGTTCAAGCTTCTTCAATATTTTCTAACCTTCAAGAATAAAAAGCTTCTACCTGAAACAATAATAGACAACCTATGGCAGGATCAGGAATCAACCGATCCAAAGAACATGATAAGAGGCCAGATATTCAGGCTCAGGCAGATACTTAAAAACATTCTTCCAAGTGAGGAGTACCTCAATATAACCTTCAACAATGGCTACTATATTCTCGAGGTTGGAAGTGATGTAGTCATAGACTCAGATGAAATGGAAAAACTGATCCAGAAAGGTAACGACCTTATGCTGGAAAACAGAGAGGCTGCTATTAAAGCCTATAGAGAGGCTGTATCCCTATACAAAGGCGGATACCTTTGGGAAAATACCTATGAGGTGTGGCTTGTCCCGGTAAGAAGCTTCTATAAACGCTTATACATTAAAACAATTGAAAACCTTATCTCCTTATATTCAGAGAAGGACGACAATGAAACAATTGTAAGCCTTTGTGAGGAAGCCATAGCTAAGGAGCCATATGAGGAAAAGCTTCACATATTTATGATAGAGAGCCTTCTAAAGCTGGGCAAAATAAAAAATGCTCTAAATCATTATGAATTTATGCAAGTCGCTTTTGAAAAGGAAATGGGTATAACCTCAACATCAGCAATGAGAGAGATCCACAGAAGGATCCAGAACTACTCAACTGAGAAATCCGAGCTGGATATTAAAGAACTGGACAGAAAGCTGGATGAAAAACAAAAGAATGGGCCTCTGTTGTGCGATGCAGAATACTTTAGGTTCCTCTACAACAGCCATAAAAGACTTAGAAAAGAGAATGGACTTCAGGACTATATTACACTTCTAACATTAAGAACAACAAATGACCCTAGTGAAGACGGTGAGATATATTCAACCTGGAATAAGCTGATGACATTTGTACTTGATACAACCCTGAGAAAAGGCGACATTTATACATTCTGGAACGACACCCAGGTTTTAATATTGCTTCCCGATGTAAAGGAAAGGGCCATCCAGGCAATAGAAAAGCGAATAATCAAAAAGTACGAGGAACTGGATAAGAATGATTACAGGGTTACCATAAAATCAAGACCGATAGAAAAAAATACAAATCTCAACTTTAAATAGACAAAACCCTCCAAACGGGAGCCAAAAGGCTCTCTTTTTTTATGTTTTTTGAAAATAAAACTGAAATAAAACAGGTCTAAAACAGCCATAAAATCTGAATAGAGTATATTTAGTACAAGAAAACAAATAAGCAATAACAATATAACGATAAAATACGAAAATCAACCCAGGGAGGGAAAATCATGAAAAAGATCCAGGTTTCAATATTAACAGCAGTAATAGCAATAGCAATGGTTGTGAATTATCAGATAAGCTTTGCAGCTCAGGATGAAGAGAAAATAAACAGCCCAAAATCGAGCCATATAACTGAAGAGGAACAAGATAAAAATGGCCATGATCCAATATATGAAGGAACTGAAACTATTGAAGTAAAATTTAATGATTATGATGTAACTAGTAAGGTAAGAGTGACTAAGCCAGGATCAGATAAAAGCAAAGAGTATGACCACGAAGCAGGAAGCGTTGTAATTGACCTAAACGATATTCTCGAAGAATTCAAAGATGATGAATCTGGTAATAAGGGTGGAGTTTTCAAGGTAGAGATAACAGATTCAAATGGTAAGACCAAGACCAAGAATATAAAAATAAAGGACCAGAAATCTACAGAAGATCCGGAAGTTCCATCAGGTGGAGAGGAAGAGAATGAAGAAGACAACACTAACCCACCAACACAAGATGGACCAAGCAACGAAGGCGAAGAAGATGAAAGTGGGAATAAGATAGAAGAACAAGAGGAGCAGGAAGAACAAGAAGAAATACAACCAGAACAAGATGAAGGAGAAGGCACCGTTACTGATAACGATCAAAAATCTGAAGAAATAAAATCAGAAGATGAAGCTGAGGAAGTATTATCAGGAAATGATAAGACTAACAAAGAACTAGAAGAGCAAAACAAGGAAAACACATTATTGGATTCTTCAGCAATAGTAATTCTGGACTCAGAAGAAGCATTACCACAAGCAACACCAGTGGTTATAATCGAAGAGAATCAGCCGATACCTGCATCAGCACCAACTGCACAAGCCACACTCCCAAAGACCGGAGCAGTAAGCGCAACAGCTATATCAAGACTTGGAGCAGCAATGCTGTTATTAGGATTCGCAATATTAAAGAAAGTTAAATAGCATTAACTGGGAGAGACTCTAATCTCTCCTTTTCTATAACACAATAGCGCATCAATCAATAAAACTGAAATAAAATTATAATAAACGCGATGTAAAATTATAGAGTGGTATATTCAAGTAAAGAAACATTTAACCTGGACAAGGGGGGATAACAATGGAATACCCTTCAAAATATGACTTCTTCATCAGATTCAAGGCTTTGTTCAACGAAAAAGGCCGATTCATCGACTACATTCTGATAGAAGTCAGCGATAATTTTTCAAAGGCTACAAAGATCACATCGGATTTCATCTTGGGAATGAAGCTGGCAGACATGGCAATCGATATTGACAGTCCTGTACTAGGACTTAAAGATTTTCATTATCACATGCTGCCAAACACCAGGAGAAAATTTGAGCACTTCGTGCAAAAGGACAACAGGTGGTACTTGGTAAACCTGTACAGTGATGAAAGGGATTATCTTATGATGATCTATACTGACATCACGAAAGTAAAAGAGGAGGCTGGGAGAAGATATCTTGCAGAAGCATCTGATGAAGAACTTTTTGGAAGACAGCGCAGACTTGGGTAGGCAGAAGGAGACAGAAAGGATACGATGAAATGCATCTTGTACCTGGGCACTTGAGATGCATCGAGTAACTAGTGCAACCGACTTTCTTTAGGAAGTTATCTAAAGAGAGGAGAGAGATTATGAAAAAAGGATTTAGAAAACTGCTAACGTTTTTATTAGTATTTTCAATGATCGCAGGGATGGGAGTGAGTTTTGCTCTTGATAAAACGTACTCGGTGTTTAAAACAGCAGATTTAAGTGGAACCTCAACTAACAATCAAGCTAAGGCAGGTGAAGCTTGGTATGATAGTAGTGGAAACTTGTTTATCGCTGTAGCTGCGAATTTTGAAGTTACTTCATTGGTGTTGACAAAAGGGAGCACTATTATTGAGGGAACATTAGACGGAATATTCGATAATATTAACCTAGGTCTATTAGATCCAGCACTATATCTAGGTGGTGCCACAAAAAAAGCTATGTGGTATGTATTTAAGTTCGATGAAAAGTTATTAACTGATGGTACCTATAAGATCACAGACTCTGCCGTTGTTGGTGGTGGTCATGAGCTAACTGGCCAGACCGTTATTGTTAGAGATCCAATACCAGATTATTATATCATTTACGAAGCAAATGGTGGGACCGGAACAATGACAGATTCAGGACCATATCTTGCCGGAGAAGAGGCAACAGTGAAGAACAATGGATTCACATGGACAGACCATAGTTTCCTAGGATGGAACACTCAAGCAGACGGAGAGGGAACACCATACGCAGAAGGTGCGAAATTCTCAATGTCAGCAAACAATATTACGCTGTACGCACAATGGGAAGAAGATGAGGTTCCACCACCTCCACCACCAAAAACCTACGTTATAAAATACGAAGCAAATGGTGGGACCGGAACAATGACAGATTCAGGACCATATCTTGCCGGAGAAGAGGCAACAGTGAAGAACAATGGATTCACATGGACAGACCATAGTTTCCTAGGATGGAACACTCAAG
>Ga0228535_1003724_pt1 | contig 10287 bp, 7 predicted proteins | sample SJ1metagenome_FD_168457 | JGI IMG/M metagenome (GOLD analysis project Ga0228535, IMG submission 168457) | Enriched culture of PCE-dechlorinating microbial communities from Ithaca, New York, USA - SJ1 | ecosystem: Engineered > Modeled > Simulated communities (microbial... > Unclassified | place... | reverse complement strand
GGCGCAGCACCAAGGCCCTGGCGATGGCTACGCGCTGGCGCTGGCCGCCGCTCATCTCATGGGGGAAGCGGTCTAAGAATTCCTCTGGCGGTTTCAAGCCCACCATATTGAGAGTATCCATAACCCTGTTCATTCTCTCCGTGTAGGAGCTACAAAGTCCGTGGATCTCGAGGGGTTCTATCAGTATCTGTTTAACCTTGAACCGCGGGTTTAGGGATTCGTAGGGATCTTGGAAAACCATTTGAGCCTTGCTTCGGAATTCCCTGAGCTCTCTTCCTTCGAGGGGGGCTACGTTTTGTCTCTCGAATTGTATTTCCCCGGCCGTCGGTTTGTATAGGCGAACCAGCGTCTTCGCTGTGGTGGTTTTGCCGCAACCACTCTCGCCGGCTAAGCCTAAAGCCTCTCCGGGGGTGATATTGAAGGAAACCCCGTCTACCGCCTTTACGCGCTTGACCTCACTGCTCACTAACGATCGAAAGAGACCTCTCCTGCCCGAAAAGTGCACCTTTAGGTTATTTACCTTGACTATCGGTTCCATCTTCATACCCTCACACTGCCTGAATTCTTGACCACGTCTCTTCCATGGCCGCCATCTCTCTAATTTCGTCTATCTTATCTATTCTGTGGCATGCTACTCGATGTCCCGACGAAACCTCAACCATCGCTGGCTCTCGGGCGGAACAGATCTCGACGGCGAAGGGGCATCGCGGCCTAAAAAGGCATCCCGTAGGGGGCGAGATCAAGTTCGGCGGCGTCCCCGGGATCGAGATCAGCCTCTTAGCCTCTCCGAATATGCTTGGAAAGGCGTTGCGGAGTCCGAGCGTATAGGGGTGGCAAGCCTCTTCAAAAATTGCCTTGATGGGGCCGCTTTCTGCCACCTTGCCTGCATACATCACAGCCACGTGGTCGCATGTCTCTGAAATCACCGACATGTCGTGGGTCACCATGATCATGGAGCTTCCGATTGCCTCTTGAAGCTCCCTGATCCTTTTGAGGATTTGGGCTTGGACGATGACATCCAAGGCCGTAGTGGGTTCGTCAGCCAAGATGAGCGATGGGTTAAGGGCTAAAGCCATAGCGATGGTTACACGCTGCTTCATACCACCGCTGAATTGGTGCGGATAATCGTTTATCCTCTCGGGGCTTATCCCTACCAGGTCAAATAAGTAATTGACCCTTTCCATGGCTTCCTTGCGGGTTACAGGGGAGTGGGCCTTGATGGCTTCGACGATTTGCTCTCCAACCGTGTATACGGGATCGAGAGCGTTCATGGCGCTCTGGGGTATCATGGAGACCTCCTGCCACCGCAATCTTCTGACCTCTTCGAGGGGTAGCTTTGTTAAATCGCGCCCCTTTAGCAAAATTTCCCCTCCCGCGATGGAGGCATTCTCGGGCAGAAGTCGCAAAATGGATTTGGCCGCTGTGGTCTTGCCGCACCCTGATTCTCCCACGAGGCCGAGATTTTGGCTCTTTGCCACGCTGAACGTCACGCCGTCCACGGCCTTCAACAGGCCGCGCTTGGTAGCATAGTAAATTTTGAGATCTTTTACGCTGAGGATGGTTTCGTTCATCTCTCTCGCAACCTCGGATTTGCAATTTCTTCGTACGCTCTGCTGATGAAAAAGCCCGAGAGCACGAGGAGCGTGATGGCCAAACCCGGAGGCACAACCCACCACCAGGCATCGTATATGGCTTGAGCCACATAGGCCATATGAAGGGTCTTGCCCCAGCTGACGAGGAGAGGGTCTCCATATCCCAAAAAGCTCACGCTGGCTTCCGTCAAAATGGCCGTGCTGAGGTTCATAGCGGTATATACCAGTGCCATAGGCACGATATTGGGCATGATGTGACGATATATAATCCTCAAGTTCCCGGCCCCGCTAACCCTGGCGGCTTCTATGAAAACCCTCTGCTTCAGCGTGAGGACCTGCGATCTTATAACCCGTGCCGTGGTCCGCCAACTGATCAGGATGATGGCCAAGAGCGTGTTGCCCAAGCTCGGCCCCAGTATGGCCACCAGTATGATGACGAAGGGCAAGAAAGGTACGCCATAGACTATGTCGGTCAGCCGCATCAAAAAGTTGTCGATCCGGCCGCCGTAATATCCTGAAATGAGCCCTACGTTAACGCCGATCAGGGTAGAGGCTATGGCGGAGACGATGCCCACGATTAAAGCCACCCTGGAACCGATTATGACTTGGCTAAAGACGTCGCGTCCCATCCTCGTGGTGCCGAATATGAATTCTCTGCTCGGAGGATCCATCCTGGCAAAGCTCCCATCGGGTCGATACTGCGATTCCATCGGATCGTATGGAGCTATATAAGGCGCGAAAATGGCGATTAGCACAAAGGAAATGAGGATCGCCATTCCGATCATACCCAGGCGGTCCTTCATCAGGATTTCAAAGTGTTCCCGTAACGCGTTCATGATCTCTGATTCTCCTCAATCATAAGTGACTCTGGGGTCCAAGATCCCGTAGAGTAAGTCCGCAACCAGGTTCAGAAAGATTACGAGAATGCCCATCAAGAAAAACGTAGCTTGGGCTACGGGATAGTCGTTCCTCTGAATGGCTGCCACCATCTCTCGCCCGAGGCCGGGCCATCGGAAGACTGTCTCTACCAGCACTTGTCCCCCTATGGCAAAGCCCACCATTAGGCATAGCACTGTCACCACCGGCAAAAGGCTATTGCGCATGGCATGGCGAGTCAGGACCTTCCATTCTGAAAGGCCCTTGGCTCTGGCCATTTCGATAAAATCGTCGTTCATCACCTCTATCATGGCGGTCCTCATGACTAAGAGCGGTGTGGCGATGTAATAGAGTGCAGCCGTGAGGGCTGGCAGCACCAGATGATGCAGGAAGTCCAGGGAAACGAACTTGTCCCAATTGCTCAAAACCTCAGTGCCCACTGAGCGCATGCCGCCGGCCGGAAACCAGCCGAGGCGATATGAAAAGATCAAAAGCACCACCATCCCGGTCCAAAATACCGGCGCTGAGCGGAAAAATAGCGCCAGGGCGGTGCCGAAAATTTCGATTTTGGAGCCCCTTATCCAGGCCATGATTGCGCCGCCGAGTACGCCCACGGCAAAGGCGATCAGTAAGGCCGCTCCCATCAATATGGCGGTGCTCCAGACTTTTTCGCCGATGATTTCTATCACCGGCTGCCGGTAATGGAATGAAACGCCAAACTCCCCCCTAAATAGGTTGCTCATATAGGTTATGTATTGCTGCCAAAGAGGCTTGTCGAGGCCAAACTGCTTCATGACGACCTCTTGTGCCTCCACCGGTAATGCCGCGTCGATGAACATGGATAACGGGTCCCCGGGTAGTATGCGAAACAGGAAAAAAATCAGCGTACTGAGAACCAGTAGGGTGACGAGCATTTGAAATAAACGGTTAATGATATAACTCCACATTCTTGCAGGTTTATCTCCCTTCCAACTTCTCAAAGAACCGAGGCCGGCTGGTGTAACTCGGCGTGCCAACCGGCCTCGGTTAGATCGAACTACTTCTTAAAGCTTTCCACCTTACCCTCGGGGTAATAAATCTTACCCTTGGCGTCCCACTCATAACCGGCTTCTTTCAAGATCTGGCGTGCCTTATCCAGATCGTATGGCAACGGTTTGATGGCTGGGTTGTACCAAAATGAGTTTGCCGAGGCTATTATCGATCCTTCTTTTGTCCCATGCCCTTCTAATAAGATGTCGATGATCTTTTGGCGCGGGATTGCGTAGCTTAAGGCAAACCGAACGGCCTTATCGTTGAAGGGCGTCCTTCGCATGTTGACGTTTATATGGTAATACCCATGATCTGGCACTTCGATGACGGATATGCCTTCTACATCCTTTAATTTATCGGCCTGCATCGGCTCCAACCACCATCCTAAGACGTCGATTTCGCCGGTTGTAAGTCCAGCCACCAATCCCTGGACGTTGGCGTAGGGGATCTTTATGATTGCGTCGACCTTGGCTGGCTGGAAGTAGTCATCGTTTCTGACCAACTTCATCTCTTCGTCGCGGCGCCAGTAGCCGAGCTTGAATGGACCACTGCCTATGGCTTGAGCGTTGTCCCATTCGAGCGTCCCCTTGGGCCCTCTCTCCTCGAGGACCTCAGACCAAATATGCTCAGGAAAGATGTAGAGTTGCCCCAAAGAGTTGGCTATGAACGGAGCGAAAGGTTCCTGCAGCTTAAATATGAGCGTCAGGTCGTCTTTAATCTCGACTTCGGCAATAGGTTTGATCAGGCCGAGGAAGTAGGGTGACTCCGTCTTTCTGACCAGGTCCACGCTGAACTTGACGTCGCTAGCCTTCACGGGTTCTCCGTCGTGGAACTTCATGCCGGGTCGTAATTTCAGTTCGTAGGTGGTATCGTCGATCTGCGTTATGGACTCCGCGGCCCAATTGCGAGGCTTGCCGTCGGGGCCGATCCTCACGAGCCGGTCGTATATGAGCCTCGTGGTCTGAAAATCGTGTGTGGCTGTGGACGCCAGGGGGTTCATTGTATTTATGTCGCTCGGATACCCCCAAACGACTTCCTTGGAGTTGCCAATGGGTTCTATGGTGAGCCAATTCCAGAAGGCGTTCAAAGCTTCTCCCATCATAGGAGTCGGGTTTTTGAAGTTGGCCGAATCGTAAGCTACTATCCAATTGCGGCTGGCTATTACGAGGTAAGGTTGATCTTCTGCGGCTATCTCCTGGGCTTTCCATACAATTTCCCTCCGCTTTTCCAGGTCACCGATGCGGCGTTGTTCTTCGGCCAACTTGTCATATTCTGGATTGTTATAGCCGACGATATTGTACTGTCCTATGCCTGCCTGGGAGGAGTGGAGGGTCATATATACAAAATGGTCTGGGTCGATGCGCTCAGCGCGCCCAGCCCAAGCGAGCGTGAAGGCATCGAAATCCTTCTGATTTATGCCAAGTTCGGATAGCCGATTCCATGCAAGAGGCGTTACTTTAATGTCGAAGCCCAGCTTTTTCCATTCCTCAGCTGCCATAAGGCCGAACTCGTAGCGAATGGGGTCGTAATCGGGCGTGGTGACATAAAGCTCTATCTCTCTTACCTTTCTTTCAGGCGGCAGACTCTGTCCTTTCGCCGCAATGGCAGGCGTTTGACTCCCGACAAAGATTACCAAAGCGGGGAGGATTACGAAGAGCATAACTGTACGCAACAATTTCTTTTTCACCGACAAATCCCCTTTCCTCTGTTTTTGAGTTTCATCGAACGGTTTTGCGCGTTGAAAGCTATGTCAGTTCATCTTTTTCTACCTCCTTTCAGCGTAGAGCTTATACATTATAGTAAACTAACACAATACTAATCTCTAATAGGACAAATTCTATTGAAAGATATAATCGCATCCATCCTCCACATTGTCAACCACGTCGTTGACAAAGGAGGAAGGGCTGATATATACTTTTATCATAAAATAACTAGGATAACGTATACAATGCATTCGCTCCAGCTTTAGCTCAGCATATTCTAAGATTATCATTTCAAAGGGGAGGGATAATGCGGCGAGGGTTAATGAAGAGTTGTATATTGTGTATTAGGTTGCGGGTCTTGTGCGCCTACTGTCCCGGGGTGCATAAACCTTAGTGACAATCGACCTGAGTTTCAACTTATGTTACAAAAGCTGCAAGAGTTGATAAGTAACCGCATTTTAATTTGGGGGTGTTAGTTTGATGTGGAGAAAGGGTGTTACCTTAGTAGGGGTTTTACTGGTGATTTTTTGCTTTTATAATTCAGCTTCTGCTGGTGCAGATTTAATCACATACGGTGTAGGGGTAGATGCTACAACATTAGATCCACAAATGGTTGATAATGTGCCTACAGCGAACGCGGTGATGCACATCCATGAGACTTTGACCACTTGGGATAAGGATATGAACATTGTAGGGAAGTTGGCAGAAAAATGGGAGGTTGCCCCAGATGGCAAAACATGGACATTCCACTTGAGAAAAGGCATAAAATTCCATGACGGAGCAGATTTTAACGCAGATGCTGTGAAGAAAAGCTTTGAGCGCATACTCGACCCTGCTACAGGTTCTCCACGCCGCTCTATTCTTTCCATGATAGTTGAAATGAATATTTTAGATCCATATACTATTCAGCTTGTTACGGCTGAACCCTTTGGTCCGTTTCTTTCTCAACTCGCCACATACAACGCTTCTATTTTAAGCCCAAAGGCTATTGATACTTATGGCAAGGACTATGGGACTCATCCCGCCGGCACGGGCCCTTTTGTGCTCAAAGAATGGCTTCCAGGAGAGCAGATTGTATTTCAAAGGAACGAGGATTATTGGGGAGATAAGCCTAAAACAAAGAATCTTGTCTTCAAGGTAATTCCAGAGATGACAACTCGTGTCATGGCCCTTCAGACGGGTGAAGTTGACATTATTTCTAATGTTCCTCCGTTTATGGTGGAGCAATTGAAGAAAAGCAAGAATGTAGAGTTAATTGTGGCTGAGGGTTTTAGAACAATTTACATAGGCATGAATATGAAAAGGCCTCCGTTCAGCGACGTTCGCGTTAGACAAGCCCTTTATCATGCCATAGATAGGGATACCATAGTTAACAACATTTTAAATGGCCTTGCTATAAAAGCTGTAGGCCCTGAGTCTACTTCTATTCCTGGTGCAGCAAAAGATCTCAAAACGTATGAGTATGATCCACAGCGCGCCAAAGCACTTCTTAATGAGGCGGGATATCCAAATGGAGTGAAGGTGGTCTTTGTCTCCCCATTTGGACGTTATAACATGGACAAGCAAGTAGCAGAGGCAATCCAGGCTCAGATAGCCGAGAGTGGCTTTAAGGCAGATCTCCAAATACTCGACTTCGCAATTATCACAAATATTCTTCGGGAAGGGAATTGTGACATGTTCTTGATGGGTAAAGGATCTCCTTCAGGGGATCTGGATTTTACCGCTCAGATTTGCTGGAAAACCGGAGGATCGCTCAACTATTCGGGCTTATCAGATCCCGAGATAGACAATCTAGTTGACGAACAAAGGCGCACTGTTGACCTTAAGAAGCGTTATGAAATTCTGCAGAAGATGCAGGAAAAACTTCAAGAGTTACTGCCTTGGGTTCCTCTTTATTACGAAAAGCAGATAGCTGCTAAGAGTAAGAATCTTACAGGAGAGTTTATCTGGCCCAATGAGTTTATAGATCTCCGCTATGCAGAAAAGAATTAGAGAATTTGATTTTTAGGGTCTTTAAAATTAGAAAGGCATGGTGTTAGTGTCCTTTTTGAGGAAGGAGCAGTTGTATTTATGTTGAAATATGCGCTTCGCCGCCTGGGGTGGCTTATACCTCTTTTGGTCATCGTCTCCGTTTTGGTGTTTTCTATAATTTATCTGATGCCAGGTGACCCTGCCGTAATTATCGCAGGGGAAGGAGCTACCAATGAAGACATAGAGAACGTGAGACATAGCCTTGGCCTTGACAAACCTATATATGAGCAATATCTAATATGGGTCTCTCGAGCCATGAGGGGAGACTTTGGGAGATCTATTCGCACGGGGAGACCTGTTGCAACAGAGATAAGTTTTCGTTTTGCTAATACCATGCGGCTAAGCATAGTATCTATAGTAATTGCTGCTATAATTGGACTTGCTGCTGGTATAGTATCTGCCACACGCCGTTATTCTTTAGCTGACAATGTTGTGATGGCATTAGCCATGATTGGCATATCAATAACACCATTTTACTTGGGTTTGATGTTAATGCTTTTCTTCTCCGTAAAGCTTGGATGGTTTCCATTGATGGGTTTTACTACGTTGAGCAGTATGATTTTACCAGCAATAACGCTTGGAGCACGTCCTATGGCTATGATAGCTCGCATGACTCGTTCAAGTATGCTCGAGATCATGGGTCAAGATTATATTTTAGCAGCTCGAGCTCAAGGTTTGCCAGAAAGGCTCGTTATATTTAAATATGCTTTGAGAAATGCCCTCAATACAGTGATTACGGTCGTAGGATTACAGTTTGGTAGTTTACTCGGAGGTGCTGTTATTACAGAGACGGTTTTTGCATGGCCTGGCATAGGACGGCTTGCCGTAGAATCTATAAGAGCGAGGGACTTTCCTGTGCTTCAAGCTTCAATACTTGTTATAGCCGCATCATTTGTAGTCATAAACTTAATAGTTGATCTTACTTATGCGTTAGTTAATCCTAGGATCCGTTATTCGTGAGAGTTAGTGCGATGCCTAATGTAAACTCAACTCATGTGACTAAAAAATTTTTGATTAGTGAGACATCTAGGAGAGAGCTTAGTCGCCAGTGGTATCGCTTTAAGAAGCGCCCTATAGCTGTTATTGGGTTCTTCATAGTCTTGGTTTTTATAGTGATTGCCTTTGTTGCGCCATTAATTGCACCGTATGATCCATATGTGACGGATTTTAAAAATATGTTGGCCAAGCCGTCGTCTGCACATCTTTTAGGAACAGATGAACTTGGGCGCGACATTTTGAGTCGGATCCTTTATGGTTCCCGTATCTCATTAGTGATAGGCTTGGCTGCTGTTGGTATTGCCATGTTAATAGGTGTCCCCTTGGGGCTTATTGCAGGTTACTATGGTGGAAAGTTGGATAATCTTATTATGCGGGTTATGGATATTTTAATGGCATTTCCTAGTATACTCTTGGCTATAGTCGTAGTTAGCATATTAGGTCCTGGCCTTCAAAATACCATAATTGCTGTTAGTGTCTTTTCGGTAGCAAGCTTCGCTAGGCTTGCAAGGGGAGAAGTTCTGAATATTAAAAATCAAGAGTTTATAGAGGCATCGCGAGCCTTAGGGGCTGGGGATGGATGGATAATTTATTGGCATATTCTCCCAAACACCATTTCGCCGCTCATTGTTTGGACAACCCTGAATGTAAGCTCTGCCATACTCACCGCTGCAGGCTTAGGATTCCTCGGGTTGGGGGCCCAACCACCTTTGCCCGAATGGGGAGCTATGTTGGCTAAGGGAAGGGAATATCTGTTAATAGCCCCCCATATAACTACTTTTACAGGGCTTGCTATTCTACTTCTGGCACTTGGTTTGAACCTCTTAGGCGACGGGCTCCGAGATATTTTAGATCCACGCTTGAAGGAGTAAAAAGTCATGAATGATCTTCTTTCCATTCGCGGCCTTTGTGTAGAGTACCATGTTTTTGAGGGAATCGTAAGAGCTGTAAACAACTTAAACCTTGGGATTTCAGAAGGTGAATCTCTTGGCTTGGTTGGAGAAACTGGAGCAGGTAAGACTTCAACGGCCCTTTCTATTCTTAAATTGCTTCCAAAACCTGCGGGTCGAATCGCAAAGGGAAGCGTTATTTTTAAAGGGCGCAATCTGCTTTCTACTCCTGATGTGGAACTTAGGCATATAAGAGGCAGACAGATTTCTATGATCTTTCAAAACCCAATGACTTCATTAAATCCTGTTTTCACAATAGGGGAACAGATTGCAGCAGTGATAAAGCAGCATCAACACCTCGACAAAAAAATGTCAATAAATCGAGCGAGAGAGATGCTCGAACTTGTCGGCATTCCAGCTTTCCGCGCAAGTGAGTATCCACATCAGCTCAGCGGAGGGATGCGCCAGAGGGTGGGAATAGCCATTGCGCTATCTTGCAGACCAGAGCTTTTGATTGCCGATGAGCCGACTACAGCTCTTGATGTCACTATTCAGGCTCAGGTATTGGCCCTTATGAACGAACTCAAGGAACATTTTAAGATGTCCCTCATTATGATTACCCACAATCTTGGTGTCGTGGCAGAGATGTGTGAAAGTGTGGCAGTTATGTATGCGGGAGACATTGTAGAAAAAGGCTCAGTAAGTGCCGTGTTTGCTCACCCCTTTCACCCTTATACGAAAGGCTTGTTTGGTTCGTTGCCTGATTTAACTAGCAAGGTTAGTCGCTTGAAACCAGTTGATGGTATTATGCCGAACCCCCTATATTTGCCCTGTGGATGTGCTTTCCACCCGCGCTGTAAAAGTGCTATGCCAGTGTGTAAGAAAGAAAAACCATCCACCATAAGACTTAGCGACGATCACACTGTTAGTTGTTTCTTAGCGAGCGAGAATGAAGGGGGAGCAGGAGTTGAATCAACCTTTTGTGAGCGTTAGGAACCTGCAGAAATATTTTGAGATCAAGGGGCGAGGAATGTTGCACGCGGTCGATGATATTTCCTTCTCCATAGAGAAAGGGAGCACCCTTGGTCTTGTAGGAGAAAGCGGCTGTGGCAAGTCAACAACTGGTCGTGTGATGCTTCGTTTGATCCCCCCTACTGGCGGAGAGGTATA
>Ga0228535_1003723_pt1 | contig 10290 bp, 11 predicted proteins | sample SJ1metagenome_FD_168457 | JGI IMG/M metagenome (GOLD analysis project Ga0228535, IMG submission 168457) | Enriched culture of PCE-dechlorinating microbial communities from Ithaca, New York, USA - SJ1 | ecosystem: Engineered > Modeled > Simulated communities (microbial... > Unclassified | place... | reverse complement strand
GTCACCTTGTCGGCGATGATGTTGTCCCGGACCCCGCCCTCGATTTTTCCGATGGTCAGCACGGCCGGATCGGTCGGGTCGAGGAAGCGGCTGACCATGAACTGAAGGGCCGCGATGGCCTCGGCGGCGACGACGATGGCGTCGACGCCTTCATGGGGCCTGGCGCCATGGGCGCTTTTGCCCTTGATCGCAACTTCGAAATGATCGGCGCTGGCCATAATCGGCCCCGATGAGAAATTAACGTGCCCCACCCGCGTATCCGGCCAGACGTGCAGGCCGAAGATGGCCCCGACGGCCGGCTCGTCCAGAACGCCCTCCTTGATCATCAGGCTGGCTCCGGCCTCTCCGCCTTCCGGCGCGCCCTCTTCGGCCGGCTGGAAGATGAACTTGACGTTTCCCTCGACCTTGTCTTTCAAGGCGTTGAGGACCATCGCCGTGCCCAGGACGATCGTGGTATGCACATCATGGCCGCAGGCGTGCATTGCGCCCGGGTTCAGGGATTTATAGGGGACGTTGGTGAGTTCCTGGATGGGCAGGGCATCCATATCGGCGCGGACGGCGACGGTTTGGCCGGCCGGATTGCCCCGAAGAAGGCCGGTCACTCCCGTCCCGGCTACGCCCGTCCTGACTTCGAGACCCAATGAAGCGAGCTTTGTGCCGACGAGTTTGGCGGTCTCGATTTCGTGGTAGCCGAGCTCGGGATTCATATGGATGAAACGTCGGAACTTGATGATTTCAAGCCGGATTTTTTCTATCTCGACGTCGATTCTCTGGGCGGTCTTTGGATCCACGGCAACCGCCGGCGATGCTCCGCAGACAACGAGGATGACGGCGGCCACCGTCAATCCAGATAGACGTGCTATCCAGCTTTTATTTCTCATGTGTGTCCCGCCGGTGGCCCGGGTCTCGGAAATCGAAGACGGCGCTAACGCCAGTAGCCTATTTTTCGGGTTCCTCGCCGAATTCCGGAGCTTTCTTCTGGAATTCCTCTTTTTTCTTTTCGATGAAATCCTTTATGGCGTCGATCCCCTCCGACGTCTTTTCTTTCACGACGCGGATGCCTTTTTCGGCTTCCCTGGAGATTTTTTCATAGCCTTCTTTGGCTGCCTCTCCGGTTTTTACGGCCTGGTCCTTGATCTTCCGGCGGGTTTCCTTGCCGCTGGCCGGCGCGAAGAGAATGCCGAGGACGAAGCCGACGGCGGCTCCCGCCAGGAATGTCGCCATGGATTCGACGAAATGGCCGTTGTTATCATCCGACATTTTTCCTCTCCTTTTTCCGTTGTTTCAATTGCCGCCAACCGAGGCGGATAAGGGGGTAGAGCAGAGGCCAGTACTTGGACGCGGGACGAACCAGCCGGGTCGTCAAAAAAAACGTCGTTTCGGAAATCCCCGCCAGCGTTTTCTTCGAGGAGTCGATGATGTCTCCAAGATCGTCCATGCGGGCGTTCACCTTCTGCTCAACGTCCTTTAGGGAATCCAGGGCTTCCTGGAGGTCAATCAGGGCGATTTCAGCCTGTTTGGCTGTCTTCTGGAGCTGGATGAGGAACCTCACCAGGAATATGACGGCGACGACCGCGGCAATGGTTAGAATCAGGAACAGGGTTTGATTGAGTGTCAGCGGCATATTACCCTCAAAATAGAACAAAAACCCATATTTGTCAATCAGTCCGCCTCCCGCGGCAGGGGCCGCGAAACGCTCCCCCATGACTCCCCGGCGACCGTTTTGCCCCTCCGGTGGCCGAGCGCGCCGTCGCAGTGCCGGTTATCTGACCAGGACCTTCTGGATTTTTTCCAGTCCGTGGGCGGTTTCGATCTTTTTAAGGATTTCCGGGTACTGGGCCTCCCGGCCTTCGCGGACCGCCGTTTCCCATTCGCTGAAAAGGGGATCGGCGACGAACTCGTAGTCCTTTTTCAGGCTCCGGTTGATGCCCTTCAAGGCCTGCCACTGGGTGATCATGACAATGGCCAGGATGTAGAAAACGAGATTGGGGCCCGGGAAAGGCATCATCAAGCCTGTCAGGGGAAGCACAATCGCTTCGCCGACGAGGAGAAGCGTATGGCGTGTCTTTTGTTTTTCCAGGAAAAAAAAGAAGCGCAACCGGACCTTTTTTTCTTCCAGGCACCCGGAATGCACGACCTGAAGCGGGCTCCCGTCCGTCTTGGGCATGCCTTCGAACGCCTGCTCCTGCCGGAGTATCCTCATCGGCAAGAGGTTGAGCTTCTTTTTGGCTGTTTCCCATGCCTGCCGCGACTTCGAGAAATCAGACCGTAGCGGACGGAAGGGTTCGGAAGAAAAAAAGCGGTATCGATGGCGGGTGTCGCGGATGAAAAAGAAAGTCATGTTTTTTTGCTATCTTAGCATTGCCGCCCGCGGCTGGCAAGATGCCCCGGTTCGTTAAAACGGGGCGGCATAACGGTTATTTTCTTTTATTCAGCAGGAAGATGAAGAAGGGGGCGCCGACGGCGGCTGTGATGATTCCGATCGGGAGTTCCGTGGGAAAAATGAGCGTCCGGGCCAGCAGGTCGGCGAAGACAAGGAACGTTCCGCCGGCGAGGGCGGAAAAGGGAAAAAGGCGGCGGTGGTCGGGCCCGATGAGCAGCCGGACCCAATGCGGGACGACGAGTCCGACGAATCCGACTATCCCGCTGACGGAAACGGAAAGAGCGGCCAGCAGCGTCGCCAGGAAAAGGAAAATCCTCCTCACCCTGACGACGGCACACCCGAGAGACTGGGCCACCTCGTCACCCAGGACGAGCAGGTTCATGTCCTTGGCCAGCCACTGGGCGGCGCCGAGGCCGAGAAGGAAATAGGGGGCGATAGTCCAGACCTGATTCCAATCGGCCATCTCGAGGCTGCCCAGGAGCCAAAAAACAGCCTGGGTGAAGGAGTCCGTGCCGAGGAAAAGCAGGAAAGACGTGAAGGCCGAGGCCAGGGCGCCGGCGGCGATACCCGTGAGGAGAAGAGTCTCGACCTTGAAGACGCCCTTTTTTTGGGAAAGGAGATAGACGAGGGATACGATGGCGAAGCCCGAGATGAAGGCCGCGAGGCTTTGGCTGGAAAACCCGAAAAAGGACACGTTGATCCCTAGGGAGATGCAGAGGACGGCGCCCAACGATGCGCCCGAAGAGACGCCGACAACGAACGGGTCGGCCATCGGATTTTCGAAATACCCCTGGAGGATCGCCCCGGAAAGGGCCAGGCTTGCCCCGACCAGAAACGCGAGAAGAGCCCTGACCAGCCGAAGGTCGCGGAATATCGTCGTGAAAGCCGTGTCATGGTGGAAAAGAAAATTCCAGAGGTCCTTGACCGAGGTCTCGACCGGCCCCGCGAGGAGCGAAGTCAGAAATCCGGCGGCGAGGAGAAGACAGAGAACCGCGAAGAGGAGTCGTCTTTGGATGGATGCCCTCATCGTTCTATTCCATGCCGAGCCGGCCGGGATGGAGAGCGCACGCCGCCTGGGCCAGCGCGTCGATCAGGCGCGGGCCGAAACGGCTGGCCACGTTCTCGTCGAGCCAGTAGATCCTATTTCCCCTGACGGCGCTTGTTTTATCGAGACGGGATTCGCTGATAAGCCATTCCCTGGCCCTGGAAAACTCGGAAGATGATTTGGCCAGAATCAGGATCGCCTCGGGATCCTCTTTGATGACCTGCTCCCTGTTGTAATGCAGCCATTTTTTCGGGGCTTGGCCGGTGATATTCAAGGCCTGGGCTTGAACCAGGAGGTCGTTGAGATAGCTGTCCCGGCCGCATGTCCAGAGGCCCATGCCGTGCAGGATGAGAAACACCCTGGGCTTGCGCGGCACGTTTTTCAGGGACTCGCGGATGGCCGCCTGCTTCGCCCGGAGGGCGCGGACGAGCTCGCCGGCCTTGTTTTCGGCGAGGGTGACCCGCCCGATTTTCTCGATGAGCGGATAGAGAGACTCCATGTCCTTTCCGATGTCCAGAATGAAAACGGGGATCTCGAGGCTCTTCAGGCGGTCGAGGATGCGCAAAGGATTCCCGCGGAAGCCGATGACCAGGTCCGGCTCCAGGGATTTGATCTTTTCGATGCTGGGATCCACCAGGCCTCCCACCTTTTCCTTGGCCAGGGCGGCGCCGGGATAGTCACAAAACCGGGTGACGCCGACCACCCGGTCTCCCAGGCCGAGCGCGAAGAGGATTTCCGTGATGTTGGGGGCGAGTGATACGATCCTCCGGGGCGGCGAGGGCCCGGGAGTGAACCAATCGCCCGTGTCGTCCTTGATCGCGGCCTCCTGTCCGACGAGAAGGGAGGAGACGCCGAACAAGAAAATCGCGAGCATCACCGCCGGCCTTGGAGTCATCGCCCGCCCCCCGATCCGGGATTCAAGGATATCTCGGGCAGTCCGGAATAGCGGTTCTCGCGGATATCCACCTCCGCGTCATATATCGCGCGTATGTTTTCCTTCGTCACGAGGTCGCGGGGCGGCCCCTGGGCTTCGAGCCGTCCATCCCTCAGGAGAGCCAGTTTCTGGGAATAGGGAACGGCCAGGTTGATATTGTGCTCGGCGGCCAGAATGGTCTTGCCCCGTTCCTTCTGGAGCTTCTGGAGAATCTGATAAACCTCGATCTGGTAGCTGATATCGAGATGGGAGCTCGGCTCGTCAAGGAAGAGGAGAGGCGTGTCCTGGGCGATCGCCCGGGCGATGAACACCCTCTGGCGTTCGCCGCCGCTCAGGTTCGCCAGCTCTTTCCCGGCGAGATGATCCACCTGCGTGAGCTTCATCACCTCGGCGATGAAAGCGGACTCGCCGGCGGTCCGGGCGGAGAAACGGCCCTGGTGCACATAGCGGCCCATGAGGATGATCTCCTCCACCGTGAATTCGAAGACCGGCTCGAAAAGCTGCGGAACATAGGCGATGAGCCGGGCCAGGGGCCTGGGCGCAAGGCCGAAAAGATCGCGGCCGGCGACGCGCGCTTCTCCTCGGACATCTTTCAGCAACCGCTGCAGGGCTTTGATCAGGGTGCTTTTTCCCGATCCGTTGCGGCCGAGCACGGTGACGAATTCACCTTCTTCAATGGACAGGGAGACGCCGCGGATGACATCGCCGGCCCCGTACCCGGCGGAGAGATCGCGGACTTCCAGAATGGCCATGATAACCCGCGTGGATTATAGCACATCATTGACTTTTGGGAGCATTCCAACTAATATTAATGACTGTATTTTGCGTCCCGAACATAATACAAATCAAGAAGTTAAGGACCATCGGCGATGAAGGAACATTACAATCACAAAGAGGTCGAAGCCAAGTGGCAGAAAGCCTGGGAAACCGAAAGAGTTTTTGAAGCCGCCGAGGATCCGGCCAAAAAAAAGTTTTACTGTCTGGAAATGTATCCTTATCCGTCGGGCCGGATTCATATGGGCCACGTCCGCAATTACTCCATCGGGGACATTATTTCCCGCCTCAAGATCATGAAGGGCTTCAATGTGCTTCATCCCATCGGCTGGGACGCCCTGGGGATGCCCGCAGAAAACGCGGCCATCAAGCACGGCATCCACCCCCGGAAATGGACGATGGATAATGTCGATCACATGCGTCTCCAGCTGCGGAGGATGGGAATCAGCTACGACTGGTCCCGCGAGGTCAATACCTGCCTCCCGGAATACTATAAATGGAATCAGTGGATATTCCTCAGGATGTTCGAAAGGGGCCTGGCCTTCCGGAAAACAAGCTGGGTCAACTGGTGTCCCCAGTGCCGGACCGTCCTGGCCAATGAACAGGTGGTCAACGGCGGCTGCTGGCGATGCGACACCGAAGTCAGCCAGAAAAAAATGGAGCAGTGGTTCCTCAAGATCACGGACTACGCGGAGGAGCTGCTTTCCAGCCACGACCTTCTCGGGAAGTGGCCCGAGCACGTGCTCTTGATGCAGAAAAACTGGATCGGCAAAAGCCGGGGCGCGTCCGTGCGCTTCCCGCTCGAGGGGAGCTCGCGGGCGGTCGAGGTGTTCACCACGCGGCTCGACACGATTTACGGCGCGACCTTCCTCGTCCTGTCGCCGGAGCATCCGCTGACCCAGGATCTCATCGCCGGATCGCCGGACGCGGAGAAGCACAGGGCCTGGGTGGCGGAGGCCATCGCCGAGGCGCGCACCCGGAAGGGGCCGGCGGACGTTGAAAAAGAGGGCATCGACACCGGGAAAAAGGCCTTGAATACGTTCACCGGCCAAATGGTGCCCGTCTGGATCGCGAATTATGTCCTCATGGACTATGGGACCGGGGCCATCATGGCCGTTCCTGCCCATGATCAGCGCGACTTCGAGTTCGCCGAAAAATACGGACTGCCCATCCGCACGGTCATTCTGCCCGAGCCCGGAACGGAAGCGTCAAGGAAAGGGGACGGCGGCGGGGAACGATCCTTCGCGGGCTACGGGATTTTAAAGGACTCCGGCCCCTATTCCGGCATGAAATCCGGAGAGGCCACGGAGAAGATGGGCGAATATGCCCAGCAAAGAGGCTTCGGGCAACTCAGCACGACATTCCGCCTTCGGGACTGGGGCATTTCCCGGCAGCGCTACTGGGGGACCCCCATCCCCATCATCTATTGCCAGGCCTGCGGGACGCTCGGAGTCCCCTACGAGGACCTCCCGGTCGAAATCCCCTACGATGTTCAGATATCCGGCGAGGAGGGATCTCCCCTCGAGAGAACGGCCTCCTTTGTCGACACGACCTGCCCGAAATGCGGCGGCAAGGCGCGGCGCGAGACCGATACCATGGACACCTTCGTCGATTCGTCATGGTATTTTTTGAGGTTTGCCTCGCCCCGGGAGGAGAAGCTCCCCTTCAGCCCGGAAGCCGCGAAATTCTGGATGCCCGTGGATCTCTACATCGGAGGCGTGGAACACGCGATCCTGCATCTCATCTATTCCCGCTTTTTCACCAAGGTCCTCAGGGATCTGGGCCTGACGGAGATCGACGAACCCTTCCCGCATTACCTGGCCCAGGGCATGGTGACCAAGGACGGGTCGGCCATGTCCAAATCCAAGGGCAACGTCGTTGATCCCGACGAAATGATCGAACGCTACGGGGCCGACGCCCTGCGGCTGTTCATCCTTTTCGCCGCGCCTCCGGACAAGGAGTTCGCCTGGGTGGAGGAGGGCATCGAGGGATGCTTCCGCTTTCTCATGCGGGTCTGGACGCTTTTTCATGAGAACCTGGACCTGTTCGGCCCGGCTCCCGCGGAGTCCGCGGGTCCGGCCTGCACGCCGTCGGGCGAGAGCGGACAGAGGCTTTTGAGAAAAATGCACCAGACGATCAAAAAGGTCGGGGAAGACATCGAGGTCCGGTTTCACCTCAACACCGCCATCAGCTCCATCATGGAGTTTTTCAACCTGATCAGAAAAGAGAGGAACGCGCTCCGGGAGAACGCCGGGGATCGCGCGCTTCTGCGGACGGCGCTCGATACGTTGCTTCTCCTCCTTTCCCCCTTCGCGCCGCACATCTCGGAAGAACTCTGGGAGAAGTCCGGGCACTCCTCGCTTCTCGCCCGGACCGCCTGGCCGGCGTATGACGGCGGTTTGGCGAAAGAAGAGACCGTCACCATCGTCATCCAGGTCAACGGAAAGCTGCGCGACAAGTTCGAGGCCTTCCCGGACGCCTCCGAAGAAGCCCTGCGGGGGGAGGCGCTGGCGACGCCGCGCATCCGGTCGCTGCTGGCCGGAGCCGCGCCGAAAAAAGTCATTTGCGTCAAGAATAAGCTGGTCAACATCATTCTTTGATTGCGGGACTGACGGGCGATGAGAAAATATATGATGCTCCTGCTGGCGGGCCTGCTGGCGGTGAACTGCGGTTATCATCTGCGGGGCACGGGGAGCTTTCTCCCGACGCACATCAAGAGGGTCAACATCCCCGTGTTCAAGAATCTCACCACGCGGTATGAGCTGGATACGAAGCTCACCCGCGGAGTGATCAACGAAATGGTCGCCCGCGGCAAAGTGGAATTGACCGCGGACACCGAGGGCGCCGACGCGATCCTGACGGGAGAAATCGTGATGTTCGCCGTCAACCCGATCGCGTTTTCCCAGCAAGCCACGGCCGACCGCTACAACATCACCGTCGTGGCCAGGATCGTGATGAGGGACCTGGTCAACCAGAAAGTCCTTTTTTCCAACCCGTCCTTTATTTACGTCGAGGAATACGAAGTGCCCTCGGGAACGAACTTCGAGGCCATGGAAACGGAGGCCATCGACAAGATCGCCGAAAAGTTCGGGCGGCAGGTCGTGGTCAACATCCTCGAGGGATTCTAGGGCATGATCAGCTGCCTTCTCAACAAGGAACTGAGCGAAAGCACGATCCTTCCCTGCTATTTCCTCTTCGGGGAGGAGAGCTACGTCCCGGAGCAGTTCGTCCACGAGCTGGAAAGCCTGCTGGCCTCCCCGGCGGCCGGGGAATTCCACCTCATCCAGTATTATCTGGACGACACCCGGTGGATGGAGATCATCGATACGGCTAAAGCGGTCGCCTTTTTATTCTCGCCCTGGCGGCTGATCGTCGTCAGGATTCCGGAAAAGGCGTCCGAAGCCGACAGGGACAACGGAAGAGGGAACGGAAAGGGAAAGAGGCTCATGACGGCGGGGGAGGAGGCGGTTGTCCGGGATTACCTGAACGCGCCGACGCCCCGCACGGTGATGGTCGTTCTCTTCCCCGGCAAGGTCAAGAACAGCCATCCCCTTGTCCGGTTCTTCGGCTCTTTCCCCCCGTCCGTCGTTCTCAGCAAGGAGTCCAAGGCGCTCAAGGAACGGGGCGCCGGTTTCTGGATCGACAAGTGGGTTTCCGCCGCGGGGAAGACGCTGACGGCCGACGGCAGGGCGCGGCTTTTTGAGATCGTGGGCTTCGACCTCCAGATTCTGGAGAATGAGATCGAAAAGCTCGCGGTCTATGCTGGTGACCGTAAAGTCATTGATGTCAACGACGTGAACGAGATTTCCGGATGGATCAAAAGCTTCGAGGATTGGGCGATCAACGATGCCCTTGCCGCGGCCGGCTACGAGGCTTGCGTTGTCGTCCTCGACAAGCTATTCAAAAACGGCTTCAAGGCGGAGCAGATCCTGAGCCGGATCGTCAACTTCCTCCGCGATATCCTCATGGCCAAGACATGGCTCGAGGAAAAGCGGGACCGCAAGGCGATTTTCGCGGAGATCCATCCCAATGTGAGCGAGAAGTTCCGGAGCCTTTACGCCTCGAAATTCGAGCAGTTCTTCAGCCTGATCCGAAGGTTCTCGTTCGCCGATCTGCGGGAAATGCTCGAAGAGCTGTCGGAGGTCGACCGCATGATCAAGTCGACCGATGTCCCCCCGCAGACCGCCCTGGAGGGCTTTCTTTTCGGTTATTGCCGTCGTCGGAAAGGGGGAGGGAGCTAAGCCTTTGAAGGCGCGGGGGCGATATTTTCGACCTGCTGGCTCAGGCGGGAGCGGAGTCTTCTTCCCTTGTTCTTGTGAATCGCTTTTTTCTTCACGGACTTGTCGATCGCCGCGAAACTCTGGGGCAGAAGGCTCTTGGCTTCTTCCACGTTTTTATCCTGCACGGCTTTCCGGACCCTTTTAATCTCGGTGCGGAGAGCGGATTTGTTCATTTTATTGACGGCCGCCCTGCGCACTCCGCGCCGATGCTGCCGGACAGCTGACTTGTGATGAGCCATTTTCTTCTCCTTTTAGTTTGCCTATGATAGAATAAGCCGCACGCAAAGTCAATCCGCAGAAGAAATCCTGATGAAAATCGTCTTGCAGAGGGTGAAGAGAGCCCGGGTGGAAGTGGACGGCCGGGTTGTCGGCGCGATCGGCCGGGGCATCTGCCTTCTGGTCGGCATAGAAAAGGGGGACAAGGAGTCGGACATCAAATACGCGGCCAGGAAGGCCGTTGAACTCCGTATCTTCCCGGACGGCGAAGGCCGGATGAACCTGTCCCTCGGGGAAATCGGCGGTGAGGTGCTGGCCGTCTCGCAGTTTACCCTGGCCGGTTCCGTGAGAAAGGGAAGAAGGCCCAGCTTCGACGGGGCGGAAGAGCCGCGATCGGCCGAAAAACTTTTCGCGGATTTCGTGACGGCCGTCCGGGAACTGGGATTCCGCGTGAAAACCGGGCTCTTTCAGGCGGAGATGGCCGTTTTCATTGAAAATGACGGTCCCGTGACGTTTATCCTCGAAAGCCCGTGATCCCGCCCGCGATGGCCGGATCCCGCCGGTTCTCGATAGATATGCCCCCTTGGGATGAGGGGAGAGCGGTGAATTTCACCCCTGAAATCGTCGGCGTGGGTCATTGACTTCGCTTCCGGCCTCT
>Ga0228535_1003721_pt1 | contig 10296 bp, 6 predicted proteins | sample SJ1metagenome_FD_168457 | JGI IMG/M metagenome (GOLD analysis project Ga0228535, IMG submission 168457) | Enriched culture of PCE-dechlorinating microbial communities from Ithaca, New York, USA - SJ1 | ecosystem: Engineered > Modeled > Simulated communities (microbial... > Unclassified | place... | reverse complement strand
AAGCAGTGAGTTGATCCGTCGCAGGATTGAGGACAGCAGCGCTCTCACTTCTGAAGTCTACGCCAGTCTTGTTGACTATCTCGATACCATTGGAGCTTTGCGCGTTCCGCCTTTTGATGCTGCCGCCTGCGATAGAGCTACTCTCAAAGACCTTTCCCGAAAACGTATCGACTGGTTTCTCGATTCTGCGCGCCGTGAGCGCGGCTTCCCATTGAAACCCAACACCGGCACCGATGCTCTGCTGACGCATCTGAATCTGCTCGACGGAGCGAAACCCACCAATGCCGCGATTCTGCTTTTCGGGAGTAATCCTCAGAAATTTCACCGAATAGCAGAGACGAAATGCATACATTGTCACGGTACAGAATATCGACGCCCATTTGCCTCAATGCAGGTGTATGGCGGCGACCTCTTCGAGCAGGCCGATCTTGCACGCGATTTCGTTCTTGCAAAGATTAACCGGGCAGTCGGCACCCGCGCAGAAACCATAACTGCACCGGCAACCTATGAAATTCCGCCGGAAGCTATCGGCGAGGCAATCATCAACGCCATTGCCCATCGGGACTACCACAGCAACGCTTCGGTCGAAGTGAGGCTTTTTGCCGACCGTCTTGAAATCTGGAACCCCGGCTCACTTCCGGGGACTCTCACTATCGCCAGCCTGCGCAATGATCATCCATCGGTTCCTTTCAACCCGTTGCTGGCAGAGCCTCTCTATCTGACGCGCTATATTGAGCGGGTTGGCTCCGGCACACAGACCATGATTTCGCTCTGCCGGGAGGCGGGCGTGCCTGAACCTCAGTTCGAGCAGCGTGGCGGATCGTTCGTTACCACAATCTGGCGCGACTGGCTGACGCAGGAAGTGCTGGCGGGGTACGGCTTGAATGAGCGGCAGATGAAAGCGGTGGCTGTGGTGAAAAGCAGCGGCAGGATCACCAACTCGGGTTATCAGGAAGCTACTGGAACCAGTCGGCCGACAGCAATAAGAGACTTATCCGAGCTAGTTAACAAAGGGGTTTTCTTACGCGTGGGTGAAGCACGGGGAGCTTTTTACGTCATTGCAGGAAAACGACTCAATAATAACTCAAATGAATCGCACCCCGGCGAAAGGAAATGACTCAGAAATGACTCAAATGACTCATCATGAGAAGGCCTCATTATGGGGAAGGCGCATCAAATGAGCATATCGTGTCAAATTGAACAGGACATAAACTGGACAAACAGGACAGCAAATGACCCATGGGAAATGCGTCATATACTCGTCAAACCAGACGGAATTGGGCCACAATGGGGCCAAAGGGGCCACAGAAGTAAGAAGAGCAAACACTAAAGGGTGATACTATGGCAAAGAAACCAAAAAATATATTAACTGTCGAAGCGCTCACGCATGAGGAAGCTACCCGCAAGAACATACCGACTGCAGAGTACCAGTCGGTATTGCAGAAAAGCGAGCAGACGCCGATTCGTGTGGCATATGAGCGCCGCAATCGAGACCTTGATCCTCAGTTGGTCTGGCGCGGTAAAGACGAGCAGGACTGGTCCGATCTTGTTGTCCATGCGCCGCCAGTCTATATTCAGGAAAAAGTTCACCCCAAAGTCCTGATTGACGACCTTCGCCGCCGTAGCGAGGCAGATGCGAAGACTTCTGCTCCTCAGGTTGATCTCTTTGCCGACTTTAACGGCTTGCCTGAAGATAACGCCAAGACCGAGTTCTACCAGCACGATGCGCATTGGGCCAATCGCATGATCCTTGGCGACAGCTTGCAGGTCATGGCGTCGTTGGCTGAACGCGAAGGCTTGCGCGGCAAGGTACAGTGCATCTACATTGATCCGCCTTACGGTATCAAGTTCAACTCCAACTTCCAATGGTCCACTACCATTCGCGATGTCAAAGACGGAAATACCGAGCACATCACCCGCGAGCCGGAGCAGGTAAAGGCATTTCGTGACACTTGGCGTGACGGGATTCACTCGTATCTCACCTATTTGCGCGACCGCCTGACCGTCGCACGTGACCTCCTAGCCGATTCGGGTTCAATGTTCTTGCAGATCGGTTCTGAGAACCAGCACCTCGTCAGAGCGCTTTGTGACGAAGTATTCGGTGTAGACAATTTTATGGAGGTAATTTGCTTCAAAACACGGATGGCTCTTGGGGGCCGACACTTAGAGGGTATATTCGACTACATAGTGTGGTATGCAAAAAATAAGGAGCAGGTCAAATTTCGAAAATTATTCTACCCATCTGAAATAGAGGGAGACAACCATTGGAATAAGTTTCTAGATGATAATCTGATTGCAAACTCAATGTCGAAAGAGCAGATTGACTCTCACAGCTTTCTTCCAAAAGGCGCAAGGGTATATCAATTGTATGCCCTTTATCCTGTCGGACCATTTGCAACCGGCATTTATGACTTTACCTTTGAAGGGAAATCCTATTCGCCTCCTGCTGGGAGGAGTTGGAAGAGCCCACCAAAAGGAATGGAGAGGCTGGCTCGAAGTAGCCGGATCGAACAATATGCCGGGGGGCAGACGTTGCGTTACCGCCTGTTTCATGACGATTATCCTGTTTCCCCGCGCCATAACGTTTGGTTGGATACAGCGCCGCCAACGGACAAGATATATGTTGTTCAGACGGCATTAAAAATTGTGGATCGTTGTCTGTTAATGACTAGCGATCCCGGTGATCTTGTGCTTGACCCGACTTGCGGTTCGGGCACCACTGCTTATGTTGCGGAGCAACGAGGTCGGCGTTGGATTACGATTGATACATCACGTGTTGCGCTAGCGTTAACGCGTGCGCGAATTATGGGAGCACGTTATCCTTACTATATCCTTGCTGACTCCCCGGAAGGTCTGGTCAAGGAAGCTGAAGTAACGCGCACCGTACCGTCAAGCAAACCGACCCGCGGAGATATTCGCCAAGGGTTTGTGTATGAACGGGTACCACATATCACGCTGAAGTCCATTGCAAACAATACCGAGATAGACGTCATCTGGGAGAAGTTTCAGGAAGTGCTCGAACCGATCCGCCAGCAGCTTAATAAAGAGCTTGGCAAGAAGTGGGAAGAGTGGGAAATACCACGAGAAGCAGATGACAAATGGTCGAGCAAGGCAAAGGAACTGCACGCGCAGTGGTGGGAGAATCGCATCGCCCGGCAGAAAGAGATAGATGCATCCATTGCCGCCAAGGCTGAGTATGAATATCTCTACGACAAACCCTATGAAGACAAGAAGAAAGTCCGCGTTGCTGGGCCCTTTACTGTCGAGAGCCTTTCCCCGCACCGAGTCCTGGCAGTTGGAGCCGACGATGAGCTGGTCGATACTGTTGCCGAGACCAAGGCCGAATTTGGAGAAGTGCAGGGGTTTGTTCAGATGATTCTGGAGAATCTGAAAGTCGCCGGAGTGCAGCAAGCTCACAAAGAAGATAAGATCGAATTTACCTCTCTCACTCCTTGGCCAGGCTCGCTTGTTTGTGCCGAAGGGAGATATCAGGAGGGTGAGACTGAAAAGCGGGCAGCTATATTTATCGGTCCGGAATTTGGCACAGTTTCACGTCCTGATCTAGTAGAAGCGGCCCGTGAAGCCGGAGATGCCGATTTTGACGTTCTCATAGCCTGTGCATTCAACTACGATGCCCGTTCCACTGAGTTCGATAAGCTCGGAAGAATACCTGTTCTTAAAGCTCGAATGAACGCTGACCTGCATATGGCTGATGACCTGAAGAACACCGGCAAAGGCAATCTATTCGTTATCTTTGGTGAGCCAGATATTGACCTTATTAATACCGCAGACAATCAGATTCAGGTGAAGGTAAACGGGGTAGATGTTTTCCATCCCAACACCGGCGAAGTCCGCAGCGACGGCGCCGAAGGCATCGCCTGCTGGTTTATCGACACCGACTACAACGAAGAAAGCTTCTTCGTTCGCCATGCGTATTTCCTTGGAGCTAACGACCCCTATAAGTCACTTAAGACGACTCTTAAGGCTGAGATAAATGACCCCTGCTGTCAATAGTGGACCCCAAAGCACTCAGGCTGCGAACAGTTCTTTATAGAACTTCCGCTCATAGACAGCCGGTGACAGGTAGCCAAGCTGAGCCTGTATGCGCTGCCGGTTGTAAAACACCTCGATATACTCCGTAATATCCCGTCTCGCCTCCTCGCGCGTTTTATACCTCCGGTGATGCACCAGCTCTGTCTTCAACAACCCCCAGAAGCTCTCCATCGGAGCGTTGTCATAGCAATTGCCCTTTCTGCTCATCGATGCGGTCATGCCGAACTGCTCAAGCAGCTTTCTATAGGAAGGGGCACAGTACTGGCTGCCCCGGTCGGAATGATGAATCAACCCTTTGGGCGGTCGTTTTGCGGCAACTGCACGGAACAATGATTCGCTGACCAGTTTCTTCGTCATCCTGTCGGACATGGCATAGCCGACGATGTCTTTGGCGAAGAGGTCCTTATGTCCGGCGAGATAGAGCCATCCTTCGTCGGTCGGAATATACGTTATGTCCGTTACCCACACCTGATTCGGTGCGGTTGCCCGGAACTCCTGGTTCAACAGATTCTCCGCTACTGGATGATTATGCTTTGAGTCGGTCGTCACTTTGAACTTCTTTACCTGCTTGCAGCGTATGCCGAGCTGCGTGCGGAGCTTCCTTGTCTGGTATTTGCTGATCTTGACGCCACGACCGATTAAGTCGTCATGTAAACGCTCGGTGCTATATGATTCCCGGGTCCGCTGATGCGCCGCCAGAACTTCCAGTTGCAGCCGGGATTCTTCCTGCTGCCGTTTGCTCGGCGGTCGGTCTTCCCACGCATGGTATCCGCTCGCCGATACTTCCAGCACCTTGCAGAGCTCCGGCACCGGATACTGAAGTCGCAATTCCTTGATCATCGCGTACTTTCCTGCGACTCCCTCGCAAAGTACGCTGCCGCTTTTTTTAAGATGTCGCGCTCCATCTTCACTCTTGCCAGCTCCCGCCGCAGCTGCGACAGTTCAAGCTCCGCTGCACTCAGCTCACGGTAGTTCTTCCCTACCTCGGCCAGCTTCCCCTGACGATGCGCCTTCAGCCAGTTCTGCAGGGTGTTCTCAGAGACGTTCAGCCGTCGGCTTACTTCACGCTGCGGTAACTTGCTCTCCACTATCAGCTTGACCGCTTCCATCCGAAATTCCTTCGTGTACCGCCCTCGCGGGATTCTCTCCATGCTCCACCTCCATCCCGTATTTTACCGGAGACTTTGGGGTCCATTTTTTTCAGCATACGTCAAGCAGTTCAGTGCTGGAGACCCGTCATGGTGATGTTTGAGGGACATCAACCGACGCGTATAAGGCAACGAAATCGCGTTGGGCTGTAACGGGAGTCGGAGGGGTACATAGTACCGCATGATGGCAAGGGACAACACAACCCTGCCGTAGGGAAGGAACCCTGCTTTATTCACGCAACCAAAGAGTGGAGGGAAAAGGGATTGCAGCAATGCTAACAACCCCTGAAAACATCAAGACACTACAGCGGAAGCTCTACCAAAAGGCCAAGCAGGAACCGACCTATCGCTTCTACGCCTTATATGACAAGATATATCGTGCAGACATCCTTGGTCACGCCTACAAACTTGTCCGCGCCAGCAAGGGGAGCCCCGGAATGGACGGAGTAACCTTCAAGGCCATCGAGACGATAGAAGGGATACCCGCCTTTATGGCGGAACTGTCAGAAGCACTGAAGAGCAAGACCTATCGACCTGACCCCGTAAAACGAGTCATGATACCCAAGCCGGATGGCAGCAAGCGACCGCTGGGCATCCCGACCATCCGGGATCGGGTGGTTCAGATGGCAGTAAAACTGATCATTGAACCGATCTTTGAAGCCGACTTTTGCGAAACCTCATACGGATTCAGACCCAAAAGGAATGCCCACGACGCAGTGGATGACGTAGCGCATACCCTGAACAAAGGGTATACCGAAATCATCGACGCCGACCTGACCAAATACTTCGACACCATCCCCCATGCCGACCTCATGGCAGCGGTTGCCAAGCGCATCAGCGATGGCGAGATATTGCGCATCATCCGGATGTGGCTAAAAGCCCCGATCATGGAACAGGACAAAGATGGAACGAAGCGGAACATCGGGGGCGGCAAAGGCAACCGCACAGGCACCCCGCAAGGAGGAGTCATCTCACCGTTGCTGGCAAACATCTACCTGCACCGTCTGGACAAGGTATGGGAAAAAGAGAAATTGCAGAAACGGCTGGGAGCCCGAGTCGTGCGCTACGCAGACGACATAGTCGTGCTATGCCGCAAAGGCACGGAGTTGCCGATGAAAATCCTGCGGCAGATACTGGAGCGGATGAAACTGACCCTGAACGAGACAAAGACCAGAACAGTCGATGCGCGCAAAGGGGAATTCAGCTTTCTTGGATTTGCAATCCGAATGACGCAAAGCAGAAGGACGGGGAATATCTATCCCCATGTGCAACCTTCAAAGAAATCCTGCCAGACCATCAAAGACCGGATAACCGAACTCACACAAAGAGAACGGACAATCAAGCCACTTGATGAAGTAATGAAAGAAGTCAACGCCACCGTGCGCGGCTGGGTCGGCTACTTTCACTACCGCAATTGCAGTTCAGGCCTGTCCCGAATAAAACACCACCTGGAACAGCGACTGATAACCTACTTGCGCAAGCGGCACAAGGTCAGAAAACGGGAAGCAGGATACGCCAGGTTTCCCAGCCGGGCGTTATACGAGAAGTATGGACTCTACAAAGTGCTAACAACAGCGGTCTGGGTGAAAGTGCATGCCTGAGGCGAAGAATATCGGAAAGCCGTGTGCGGGAAAATCGCAAGCACGGTTTGATGAGGGGAGACTGATGACTGAAACCAGTTTGATGACACGTAGTAGCCGCGTGCGGCAAGGCGTTCACAAAAGTCCGGATTGGCTCTGGGACTCAGTTTCCTACTCTACACTAGCTCAGTAATCCGGTAACTTTTTCGAGCTTATCAAATGGCGAGCGACTTAGAGGGGCGGCTGCTTAATCGTGGAGCCTCACGATACATTCATAATTCTGAAGACCATTCACAAGTCCCAACAAGAAAGGCCGCAGGAGAATACTCCATGCGGCCTGATCTATTATTGTTGGCGGGAGCGTGTGCGAATCGAACGCACCCTGCCGGATTGTGGCCGGCAACACCGGATTTGAAGTCCGGGGGGGACACCAGAACCCCATGCACTCCCAGGCAGTATTGTACTGGATGACAGGGAAGCGGCGCAAATCGAGGGAATGATGGAGGATTTTACTCAATATCCCGGGCCGGTATCTGAGAACTAAAGAGTGAATCAGGACTTCAGAACATTTACATGGTGAGCCAGAATGGATCATCACTACTCTTGCTGCATTGGGATGGCGACGATGAGATTTGGGTGCTAGCCGGTGGCAACATTTTCTCAAACGTCTCTTCCGAAATTATCTCAATCGATTCCGGCATGGCGGTGAGTTCGGCGCTATCGAGGATAAATCTGATTCCGCGCCGGCCCCGCGCCTGATCGGGGGCAATGATGCTTCCATTCTTTTCAAGTCGGGGTCCGAATGCCAGCCAAAACGGCAATGCATCGTCATTCGGTTCGATGGCGCCGCTGATCCACCGAATGCCACGATTCGCACACTCGTTTGCCAGTTGCCGGACCATCCATGCACCGAGACTGCGGCGACGGTATTTCTGGGGAACGCATAGCCAAGCGACCATGCAGGCGTCGCCATGGAATGAAGCTTCCAGTCCAAATACCTCTTCAGGAGCAACAGGAGTGCGCGTGTTCGGCCTGCAGGGGAATCTGCAGATCACTTCCTCTGCAGCGACCGAGAGTTCGACCATCCAGATCGTATGGCTACGGTCGCGCAGATAAAGAAGCCGTCGCGTTGCGTGGGCTGAAGCCTCACGAATAAAGCGGTTGTCCGGATCGGGAAGAAGGTCTTCCATCACCATCTCCAGAGAGTGAATTTCCTGAAGAGAGCGGATCCCCTCATCATGCCAGGTTTCGCGCGAAAAGCAGTGCCGAACAAAACGGATTTACGGCGAACGGAAGATCAGGCAGTCTCGATACGGTTGCGGCCACGGCTCTTTGCGCGGGTCATGCCTTTTTCAGCTCTTCGCAGGAAGGTGTCGGCATCTTCTTCCCCATGATACTGGGTAACGCTGCCGCTTACGGTAACTTCACCGGCGACTTCAAAATAGTGCTCTTCCACGATGAGGCGGATTCGTTCGGCAAGATAGGTGGCTTCCGATTCTGTCGTTTCGGGTGCGATGATGAGAAACTCGCCTCCACCCAGACGTCCAATGGTATCAACGCGGCGGACATTGGCCGAGATCATTGAGGCGATCTGTCGCAGCACTTCGTCACCGCTTCCATGACCGAACTCTTCATTCAGCTGACGCAGGTGATCCACATCGAACATAACCACCGAAAACGCCGTGCCGTATCGACCAGAACGGTCGATTTCGCGGGACAGCGCATTGATCAGCGACTGTCGGTTCAGCAGTCCGGTCAGTTTACACTGCACAAGCGGGCGTTTGACGTTCTCCTCAAGCTCCCGCCGTTCGGTGACATCGCGACCATTCCACACATAGCCGGACAGGAGATCGTCTTCAGCCCGAATGCCGGAAATCCAGCAGTCCAGAGTGATATGGAGTGTTGAGCGCATGAGGTCGGTTTCGTATGCGTACTGATGCTTTCTTTGCACGGCATCGATGCCGCGGGAGAGATGCTGCTGCTCCAGCCCGACACGGGCAAACAGATCGGGAAGACGCATGCCAAGCGCATCGGCCGGTTTCAGGTCAAACAGCATGGACGCCGCTTCATTGAAGTATTTCACCTTGAGGTACAGATCGGTCGCAATGATCGCGGTATCGCTGGCTATATGAAGAATCTGCTCCAGGTAAAGGTTCTTTTCCTTCAGGTTCCGGTTCTCGTCAAGAAGCGTCTCGCGGGAACGGGAAAGCACTGACTTCCAGGCGCGAAGATAGGGAGACTCGACTGACGCAAATGCCTCGTGTTCCGTCAGCAGACCGACAATTTCTCCGCTCCGGTCGACGACGACCAGCCGGGTTGTTTCATGGGTGTTCATCAAGGCGATCGCTTCATCAAGAGAAGCGGCCGGAGAGATACTCACAATCGGTCGCGCCGGAACATCTTCCATATGCATCAATTTCAGATCAGCTCCGCTCAGGATAAGAGCACTGAGATCGTGGTCGGTCAGCACGGCGAGGGGTTTACGCTCATGTTCGAGCACAACGCATGAAATGGCTGTTTCCGCGAAACGGGCAAGTACCGATGATACCGGTTCACCCCGCTGCGCGGTGGCGACGGTGCGCGACATTGCATCGGATACGCGCCTGGTTTGATAAAAGCAGGAAACGCCCAGGACATTCATGATACCGTGGCGCGAAGCAATGCCGACACAATCGCCATTGTGGTCTACCACTGCGAGCAGATGAAGACGACTTTCAGCCATCAGCGCATATGCATCGAACAACGGCATGCTGTCCGGCACTGCGACCGCAGGCGCGCTCATGACCTCTTCCATGGTCAATTCCTTCAGATCAGGGCGATAGTGCGTGGCAAGGACGAGATTGCGCTCCGAAAACGTACCGACCGGCTTCCGGTTATAGGTAACCGCAAGACATGCGGCATTTTTTGAACGCATGAGCGTCAGGGCATATGTAACCGGCGTGTCGGGAGCGACACATACCAATGGTTCGAGAACGAGATCGCGGACCGTTCTCCCGTCGAACGTTCCGAGCTGTGTTGTATGAAGCGTCGGTTTCATTCTGTTATCCTGCCACTGTTTTCCCTGTCGACGTACAGTTTCGATTGTCTCAATTATAGCAAAAGGATCATGAAATCAGAAGGGCCTGCTTTCAAGAGCGTTTTTCTGCTACCATTGAACAAGGGACGCAGCGATGGTGCACTATCCTTCCGAAGAACATGAAACGAGCGGGCAGGTACCGGGCAACGATGCAACCGAATCTTTGCGGAAACGCTTGGAGGAACTTGCCGAGCGGTATGCCGAGAGCCGTTCTGCCCAGGAGGAGCTTGCCCGTCAGGTCGGCGAGCTGCAGCGATCTCTCGAAACCGATGCCATAACCGGATTCTTGAACCGGTCTTCATTCATGCAGCACATAGACCGGTACTTTTCCGAGTCTGAAGGGCTCAGGCCTCCTGCCGCGCTGATCAAGGTCGATCTCGATAATTTCAGGATCATCAACGACACCTTCGGCAATCGCGCCGGGGATCATGTGCTTCAA
>Ga0228535_1003719_pt1 | contig 10304 bp, 7 predicted proteins | sample SJ1metagenome_FD_168457 | JGI IMG/M metagenome (GOLD analysis project Ga0228535, IMG submission 168457) | Enriched culture of PCE-dechlorinating microbial communities from Ithaca, New York, USA - SJ1 | ecosystem: Engineered > Modeled > Simulated communities (microbial... > Unclassified | place... | reverse complement strand
GGTGAAAGGCGCCGTTTGGGTCAGGTGGAAAGCTTCACACGAAAAAAGATCCAGCAAGCTGTTGTACCTAATGAAGAATCCATTCGCGTCTTCCGGGAAGAACAGCTGTTGAAAAAAGTTGGCATGTGGTTGAAACGTGGTCGTTGCATTCGTGAAAAAGAATTAGTGATGAAGATGGTGGAAGAGGGCTTTGATCCGTTGGATATCGCCGCTGCCGCGTTAAAAGTTGCCCGTGCCGAAGAAAAGCAGCGACCCATCCATCCGGTACAGGAGGTCGTGAGGTCTTTCTCCCAGCGATCTGATTCTGGAAAGAGGCTGGATGCAGTGCGGTCAGGCAGCCGGATGCAGGTCAGTAAAGTCTCACATGAACCGGGAATGGCGCGGTTACGGATTGGTCTCGGTCGAGTTCAGGGATTAAAACCAGGTGAAGTAGTTGGAATTATTGCCTCGAATGCCAATATCCCTGGCAGCGTCATTGGCAGGATACAGATTCAGGATAACCGCTCATATGTGGATGTTCCCGCAGAACTGGTGCCACAGGTGATTGCCAGCACCAAAAATATACACATCCGCAGCGTCCGCATGGACATGCAGGTGGCATAAGCACACATTTATACATATTGGTTATATTTGCAGGATAGCCTGAAGCGCCCAGTCCAGTAATCTACCTGGGATCAACCCGATCACCAGCAGAGACACTGCCGCGGCATAGGGAACAATTTTTACCCATTTGTCGCGGGTGACTTCTGGTTCACCTTCGCGCATATACATCATCACGATGACGCGCAAGTAATACCAGGCAGAGGCAACTGAAGTGAGCAGACCTACAATTGCCAACCAGAGGTAACCACCCTCAATGGTGGTTTGGAATAGATAGAGCTTACCCCAAAAACCTAAAGCTGGTGGAATACCGGTGAAAGAAAGCATAAACACAGCCATGGCAGCCGCCAGGGCTGGTTGTTTTTTACCCAGACCCGCATAATCGGTGATCGCCAATCCTTTGCCTTCCGCCTTTTCCATGGCGGTGACCACCGCCCAGGCACCCAGCGATGCTATGGCATAACTAAACAGGTAGAAAAGGATACTGGCAATACTGTTCTTTCCTGCAGCAACCTGATCATAAGCCACAAAAGCCATTAACAGGTAACCGGCATGGGCGATACTCGAATAAGCCAGCATCCGCTTAATATTGCCCTGGGTCACCGCTGCGATATTTCCAAAGACCATGGTTAAAGCAGCCAGGATCGCCATAATGGGTGCCAGGTTAACTGCCATCTGTGGAAAGATGAACGCAAAGACCCTGACAAGTGCAGCAAAACCAGCTGCTTTTGCGCCAACAGACATAAAACCAGTCACCGGAGACGGTGCGCCCTGATAGACATCGGGTGTCCACATCTGGAAAGGAAAAGCTGCCACCTTGAAGCCGAAGCCAATCAACAGCAAACCGCCACCCGCCAGGAGAAGACCGCTGATGGCTTTGCCAGATGCAATGACCAGCACAATTTCTTGAATATCGGTGAATCCGGTTGCGCCATAGACCATCGCCGTTCCATATAGAACAAAGCCTGAAGCAAATGCACCCAGCAGGAAATATTTCAGACCTGCTTCTTCAGATTCTGTACGATCTACTGCAATTGCAGAAAGGATATACAGTGGAATGGATAACAGTTCCAGCGCCAGGAACACGATGATCAAATCAGCAGCAGATGACATGAGCATCATTCCGGCAATGGAGAAGAGCAACAACGGGTAATATTCACCCCGCTCCAGGTTGAACCTGCGCAGGTAATCTGGCGCAATGGCTACGGCGGCAATCCCCGCCAGTGGATAGAGAATATTCATGAAGATCGAGAAACCATCCACCACCGCCATACGGTTGTACGATAGTTGGTTCTGCCCGGTTTGAGCAATCACAAGCACCAGCGAAATGGTCAGTCCTATCGCTGCCAGCAACGCGGTAATCCCTTTGCGGTGTTTCGGGATGGCAAGATCCACAAGGAGCAGGATGGCAGCCCAAACCAGTAAAACAGTGTGAGGTAGGAGGGAGAGAAAATCCAATATCGTCATCGCGCGTCCCCTTTATGGCAGAACCTGTAATAAGCTGGTAACAGCGGGAGAAATCAGGTTGAAAAATGGTTTTGGATAAACCCCGATCCAGAAGATGAGGATGAGGATGGGCAGCAGGGTAATGATTTCACGGGTGGAGAGATCCAGCAATGAGCGGTTCTCTTCACGGGTCACCTGACCCAGGAAGACCTTCTGGTACATGTGCAGCAGATATACCGCCGCAAGGATAACCCCCAATGCAGCGGTGATGGCTACCAAACCATACCCAATGGCTTTGGAAGTATACGCGCCCATCAGAATAGTGAATTCACCTACAAAGCCGTTCAGTCCGGGCAGACCTACCGAAGAAAGCATGACTATCATGGTGAGAGTGCCTAGAATCGGCATCACCTTCCATAAGCCGCCAAAATCCGCCATCAGGCGGGTATGGCGGCGCTCATAGATCATTCCGACGATCAGGAATAATGCCCCGGTGCTTAAGCCGTGGTTGATCATCTGCAAAATGCTGCCTTCCACCCCCTGTGCATTCAGCGCAAATAAACCCAGCATCACAAAACCCAGATGGCTCACTGAAGAATACGCAACCAGCTTTTTAACATCCGGTTGGACGAAGGCAACCGCAGCTCCATAGAGGATTCCGATCACTGCCAGCAGTGCCATCCACGGGGCAGCCTGTACAGCCACCTGCGGGAAGAGCGGCAGGTTGAAGCGCAGGAAACCATAAGAGCCCATCTTCAGTAATACGCCGGCAAGGATGACCGACCCTGCAGTGGGAGCTTCCACATGGGCATCGGGCAGCCAGGTATGCAACGGGAACATGGGAACCTTGATGGCAAATGCAAGCGCAAATGCCAGGAAGAGCCACAACTGGGTCTGGCAGGATAGCTGCCAGCATGAGGAGTGATCCAAACATGGTAAACAGGAAAAACTTGACGGCAGCATAAATACGCCGTTCTCCACCCCAGATACCAATCAGAAAGTACATGGGGATGAGGGTGAATTCCCAGAAAATGTAGAAAAGAATTAGATCCTGCGCAAGAAAAACTCCCAGCATACCCGTCTCAAGCAACAGGAAAAAAGCCATAAAGCCTTTTACGTTTTCCTTAACCGCCGACCAGGTTGAAAGAATAGATATGGGAGTTAGGAAGGTGGTTAACAATACCAATAGAATGCTCAACCCATCAATCCCCATGAAATAACCAATGGGGCTGGTCCCGAGGGTAAACCAATTCTGGCGGGTTATCAATTGCAGCTGTGAATTCTGCGGATCGAAGATCGAAAGCACCCAGAGGGAGACACCAAAAACAAGCAAACTGATGATCAGTGCCACCCAACGGATAGCCTCTTTGCGCTCTTCTGACAACAGAAGGACAAGAATGACTCCCAGCACAGGCAGAAAAGTGAGTAAAGTGAGTGGATTCAGCGGATAGTCCATATTCCGTCCCTTATCTCAAGATCAGATAACCCATGATTGCTGCTACACCTATCATCATATACAGCGCATACACTCTAACTCGTCCATTTTGCATGGCACGAAACACACGTGAGAAGACTGAGGTGAGTTTTCCCATCCCATTCACAGCTCCATCGACAAGACCCTGATCGACAGGCTGCGCGAGAAGTTGAGAAGTGTCTTTATACGGAGTGAGAAAGATGACATCATATATCTCATCCACCCACCACTTGCGTTCAAATGCCTTAAAGAGTGGACCCAACAACCTGGCAAGTGGGTCAGCCTGACTCACGGATAGAGGTTTACGACCGTAAAAGAACCAGGCAAACAAAATTCCACCCAGGGCTACCGCAACGGAGATGCCCGCCACCACCATCGAAAACGTCACATGGTGCGCTTCCAGTATAGTGTGCTCCAACCAATGACCGAGTAATTCGATTTTTGGCAGATTCAAAGCACCACCCACGATGGAAAGTGCTGCCAGAATAATAAGCGGAATGGTCATAACTGCGGAGCTTTCCTTGGCTCCTTCAGCTGCATCACTGCGTGGATGACCGAAGAATACCAGCCACACCTGCCTGCCCATGTAGAATGCCGTCAGGAAAGCTGCAGTGACAAGCATGACCAGTACCAGTGGATTGTGCTCACTGGCGTAGGTAAGGATCTCATCCTTGGAGAAGAAGCCTGCCAGCGGTGGAATTCCAGCCAGGGCAAGTGCACCGATGAGATAAACCCAAAATGTTGTTTTCATGCGGATGCGCAGTCCGCCCATATTCCGCATATCCTGCGGGTCGAATTCCTCGCCATGCGAAGCATGAGCATCATGCGGGGCATGATGATGTCCAAACTCCACACCCTGGATAACCGAACCGGAGGAAAGGAACAGCAGAGCCTTGAAGAAGGCGTGGGTAACCAAATGGAAGATTCCCGCCACATAGGCTCCCATTCCAACAGCTGCCACCATAAAACCAAGCTGGCTGATCGTGGAATAAGCCAATACTTTTTTAATATCATACTGTCCTAACGCAATGGTCGCGGCAAACAGGGCGGTCACCGCTCCAATAACTGCCACAACAGTACCCGCGGCAGGGTGCAGTGCAAATAACGGTGAGGAACGTGCAACCAAATAAACACCCGCTGTAACCATCGTTGCTGCATGGATCAGGGCAGAAACAGGCGTCGGACCCGCCATCGCATCTGGTAGCCAGACAAACAATGGCACCTGAGCTGATTTACCTGTAACTGCCAGAAGCAGGAATAGATTCAACGCCAGCAAGATCCAGGGAGCGGCATCCACCGCACCAGCCCGGGCAGCTGTGAATATGGTGGAAAAGTCCAGACTGCCAAAGATTCCAAACATCAAAAACATGGCAGTGATGAAACCAAAATCGCCGATTCGGTTGGTCAGGAAGGCTTTCTTGGCTGCAATGGCATTCCCATCACCATCCTTCCCTTTTTCAAACCAGAACCCAATCAACAGGTAAGAGCATAATCCAACTCCTTCCCAGCCGACAAAGGTCATCAGATAGCTTTCAGCGCTCACCAGGACCATCATCATCACAATGAAGAGGTTCAGGAAAATGAAGAAGCGGCTGTAACGGGAAGGATCACCCTGGATTCGAACATCCTCATGCATATATCCGATGGAATACACATGGATCAGGGTGCCAACCCCGGCAACGACCATCATCATCGTAACGGAGAGGGTATCCACCCGGAAAGCCCATTGAATGTAAAGGTTGCCCACATTTATCCACTCAGCAAATGGGACAACCACTGCTTCAGGATGCTTGTTCAACGACAAGAGCAGCAAACTGGCAATAATAAAAGAAACACCAGATGCCAGGCTGGCAATAATCCCATAGACCTTTTCAGATGCCCGGTTGGTCAGGATCAAATTCAACACCAGACCAATTAATGGGAAGAAGACGACCCAGGGCACCAGGTTGAAATACGTTCCTGCAGGAAGGCTGGATAATTCCATATGCGTCTTTCCCCTATTCCTTCAATGTATTCATTTCATCGACATCAATATTGTGGCGGTTACGGAAAATTACAACGATCAACGCAAGTCCTACTGCCACCTCGGCTGCTGCAACCACCATCACAAAGAACACAAAAATCTGCCCATTGAGCATGTTGTAATATCGGGCAAAAGCCACAAAAGCCAGATTTGCAGCATTGAACATCAGTTCGAGAGACATAAACATCACAATCGGATTCCGCCGGCTGACTACGCCGAAGGTGCCGAGAATGAACATAATTGCAGATAATGCCAGGTAATAACTTAGCGGTACCATATCAACGCACCTCCCTGGTAGCACCTGTTTGATCATTCTTCTTTTTATCAACTTTAGTCAGCACAATTGCACCAATCACAGCTACCAGCAGGATAAATGAAGTCACTTCAAAAGGCAGGATGTATTGATCAAACAGGATAGATCCAATTGCCTGGGCGGTGGCTGTATCCTGCTCAGGTGTGGAAACCATCATTGTAGATGGATTTCTTACAAAGATCAGCACAGCCGCTTCAGCCAGTACCACCAATGTCACCAGCCCGCCAATTACCCGGGTGAAACCAACCGGTTCACCAGGTTTACCTTTTTCACTACCCAACAACATGATCACAAACAGGAATAAAACCATGATTGCGCCAGCATAGACTGTGATCTGTGCCATGGCAATAAACGGTGCGCCCAGAATAAAATAAAGGAACGCCACCGAGGAAAAGTTCATGACCAGGAATAATGCCGAATAAACCGAGCTCCGGCTGAGCAGCATTCCCAGCGCGGTAATCACGGTGACTCCGGCAATGGCAAAAAAAATGAGGACGGGTGGTGTTATCTCTGGCATGTTTCCTCCCTAATCAATGGGGTCCTTCATCTCGGGCACAGAGCGGGTAAATTTTCCAGGCGGAGTTTTCTGTGGAGTAGTTTTCGCCGGTGGGTACACGGGTTCCAGCAATAATTCCTTGGTATAGATTGCTGAGCGGCGGTCATAGAAAGAGAGTTCGTAATTATCCTCCAGAACAATCGCCTCGGTGGGACAGGCATCTTCACAAAAGCCACAGAATATACAGCGTAACATATTGATCTCATATGTGCTGGCGTACCGCTCTCCGGGAGAATAACGTTCGGCATCGGTTTGTTCAGATGATTCAACAAAAATTGCATCGGCAGGGCAGGCTGCAGCGCATAAAGAGCAGCCAATGCATTTTTCCAATCCATTCTCATAGCGCTTGAGTACATGTCTTCCGCGAAAGCGTTGCCTGACCTGACGTTTTACTTCAGGGTACTGGATCGTGACCGGCTCGCTCCATGCGGAGCGGAAGGTTTGCCATAAGCCACGGAAGATTTCGAAGATACCTTTAAGCATGGTTTACTCGCCTCCAAAAATCACAACCCCGATTGCAGTCAGCATCACATTTAACAAAGCCAGAGGGAAGAGTATCTTCCAGCCAAATGCCATCAGCCGGTCGTATCGAATACGGGGCAGTGTCGCCCGAATCCAGATCAGTCCATACAAGAGAATGACCACCTTGGCAATCAGGTAAATAGGTCCAAGCCAGGGGAGTTGATCCACAAAGGGACCATAATATCCACCCAAAAAGAGGGTGGCGCCGATGGTGGAGACCGCGATCATTTTGATGTATTCCGCCATGAAGAAGAGCGCAAACTTCATTCCTGAGTATTCGGTATGATACCCCGCAGTCAGTTCCTGTTCAGCTTCCGGCATATCAAATGGGGCACGGTTGACTTCCGCAATGGTGGCAATCATAAAGATGATGGCACCTAATGGTTGGATCAAAATAAAGGGGATGTTTTCCTGGGCAAGGACAATATCCCGCAGGCTCATCGATCCGGCAATCAAAATGGGTCCTACGAACGACAATCCCAATGCAAGTTCATAACTGATCATCTGCGAGGTAGCCCTTAAACCGCCAAGGGTGGCATACTTATTGTTGGATGACCACCCCGCCAATGTGATACCATAGACAGAGATCGAGGTAATGGACATGATATACAGAATTGCCACGTTAATGTCTGCCAGATAAAGCTTAATCGTCCGCCCGAATAGAACTATCTCATTCCCCCAGGGGACCACACCGGTGATAATCAACGCAGGAATAACAGTGATGATGGGCGCCGCGATAAAAACAAGCTTATCAGCATTAGCCGGGATCAATTCTTCCTTGAAGATCAGCTTGATGCCATCCGCTACAGGCTGCAGAGACGCTAATGGACCCGCACGATTGGGACCCCAACGTACCTGCATTCGAGCAAGTACCTTGCGCTCATAAAGGGTGGTATAGGCAAATCCAGCCGTGCAGAATATTAGGATTGCGATCGCTTTTATTACCCATTCGATAATCATGCCAGCATCCATAAAATCACCCTTTACTTTATTTTGCCAATCCGACAGGACAGGGCTGAATACAGGGCATCCCCATGCTGCGCGGGATAAGTACAAGCCCTACCGGAACTGTTTCATCCATTTGGATTCTGACTGAAAAAGCCTTTCCCTTCAGATTGATCCTGATAGACTGCGCCGTTGACCATTGATTTGCTTCCGCTGTCTGTGGATGTGCAATGACAAATGGCTGCGGCAATCTAGGTTTTAATACTTCGGATGGTGTAATGGTCTTCCCAAGATCGTAACAAATCGTTATTGGATACCCAGGCAGGAGGTCACCAAAATTATCCGGAATGAAAGCATCTACTTCAGGAAGCGTATACCGGTGACCAGATTCTGCAACTGTTTTAAGTTTCACGCCCAGTCCCTGTTTATTGTCATAAGCAGTTCCGCCATAATAGAGATCTTGCCTGCCAATGATTGGTAGCTGTTGATGAACCACACTGAGGTGTTGATAACTTAACCCGGCATAAGCTGGAACGTGGGCAGCCAGTGCCAGAAAAACCTGGGATGCAGCGGGGATATCCAGATTCATGCGGGCAACTTTCTGGCGCACCTGTGCTGCGATGGCATAATCAGCCCGGGGTCCATCCAACGGCTCTACAATCGGGTAGAATCTCTGCACCCTGCGTTCTCCATTGGTGAAGGTGCCCTCTCTTTCTGTGAACGCCTGGGCAGGTAGAACTACATCCGCCAGTTGGGCCGTTTCCGAAAGGAACAACTCCTGTACAACCACAAAATTGGCATGCTCCATCGCATTCCGACAATCCGGGCAGTCACCTGCCGGATCTGCCCCGGCAATGTAGATCACACCGGTATGTTGAAGGATATCATCCACCCGTTCCAATGGTCGGAGACCGATTTCCCAGGCGCCCTGATCATTGGCATGCTGCCAGACAGCTACCAAACCACTATCCGATTGGCCAGCGTGCCCTGTGCGGGTAAGTATTTGGGCTGCCGCGGTTGACAGGCGCCGGGAGGATGTCAATCCGGTTCCATCAGACCCGTAGAAAACCACCAGATTTTTTGCATCTGCAATCAGTTTATTCAGATCATCCGCTTCAGGAGCATCCGGGAAGAGCGATTGCAGCGCTTCAGCTTCCTTGCCATAAGGATAGCGGATGGTAAAATCGGCAAATTTATCCAGACGGGTGTCACGTGCATTGGCTACCACAAGGCGCGCACCTCGTTTAACCGCTGCTTTTACCCGCAACCACCAGACTGGTGCCTCTTTATGTAAATCACAGGCTGCCACTACAATGACATCGCCCGTACCCAGGTTGCCCAGATTTGCCTCTGATCCCAAACCGACTGTGGAAACCAGATCCCCACCCGCCATGGTACCGTAAAGATACGCCTTACCGTTAACAGTATCCGCAAGCTCTTTAAGTGTGTAAAGGTCTTCATTCGAAAGCCTGCCACCGGCAATAACAGTAAAGTTGAACGAGTAAGAACGGATTTTTTCGCTAACCAACTCGAGCGCTTCATCCCAGGTGGCTGGTTGTAATTCTCCATTTTTCCGGATAAGCGGTGTGGTCAGACGCTGTGGACTTTCAGTGAAATGGTAGGCAAATCTGCCTTTATCACAAATCCAAACTTCATTGACTGTTTCGTTCTGACGGGGCATGGCACGTTTAATCACCACCCTGCCACCAGATTTCGCCTCACGCCGGGTATCAAAAGTCAGGTTACAGCCAACCGGGCAGTGGGTACAAATGGAAGCTGCCGCTTTCAATTCCCACGGTCGGGCACCGAAACGGAAGTCTGATGTTGTCAGCGCGCCTACCGGACAGATATCTGTAGTGTTCCCCGAAAAGATCGAATCAAAACCCGGATCCGAATTGGTCATTATTTCCAGCGAACGTCCACGGTTGTAAAAGCCAATCACCGGATCATCAGCAATTTCATCCTGGAAGCGTACACAACGCCCGCATTGAATACATCGTTCGCGGTCCAGGAAGATAAGATCTCCAAGTGGAACATGTTTTTCAGCGTGCTTCTTATCATCATACAGGTACCGGCTTTCCCCCGGACCGAATCCGAGCGTCAGGTTTTGGAGGGGGCATTCTCCCCCCTTGTCACAAACCGGGCAGTCCAGCGGGTGGGATGTGAGCAGGAATTCCAGCACATCTTTTCGAGCAGCTTTCACTTTTTCGCTCATCCCAATTACCACCATCCCCTCAGAGACGGGAGTGGTGCAGGCGGTTTCCAGTTTTGGACCGAACTGCAACTTGGGTTTACCTTCCTCGTCAAGTACAACCTGGCCCGTCATCCGGTCAATCATGGGTCGTCCAATATCCACCAGGCACATCCGGCACATACCGACCGGTTCCATCTTGGGGTGATAGCAAAAGACAGGAATATCGATACC
>Ga0228535_1003718_pt1 | contig 10307 bp, 10 predicted proteins | sample SJ1metagenome_FD_168457 | JGI IMG/M metagenome (GOLD analysis project Ga0228535, IMG submission 168457) | Enriched culture of PCE-dechlorinating microbial communities from Ithaca, New York, USA - SJ1 | ecosystem: Engineered > Modeled > Simulated communities (microbial... > Unclassified | place... | reverse complement strand
CCGGAGGACGTGCTGCGCCTCATCCTCGCCGTGGAGAAAGAGGGCTGGGACGCCATGAGCATGGGGTGCACCCTCGCCTGGGCCTCCGAGGCGTTTCTCTCGGGCATCATCGGTCTGGACGTCACGGAAGGGCTCCCCATCCAGTTCGGCGACGCCGGAGGCTATCTGGAGGTCCTGAACCGCATCCGCACCGGAGCGGGCCGGTTCTACCGGGATCTCGAAGGGGGAACGGCCCACTGCGCCGCCGTCTACGGCGGCGAGCGGTTCGCCATGCACTTTGGCAGGGTGGAGCCCGCGGGGTATCTCACGGGAGAAAACGCCCTTCTGACCTGGATCGTGGGGGTGCGCCACTCCCACCTGGACGACGGCGGCTACGGCATCGACCAGAAGCTCCTCGGCAAGCCCCAGCCCCTGCGGGAACAGGTGGCGGCGCAGGTGAAGGATGCCCAGTGGCGCATGATCACCAACTCTCTCGTCACCTGCCTCTTCGCCCGGAGCATTTACGACGGCGAGACTACCTCGGCGGCGTTGGCCGCCCTGGGCATCTCCCGCACGCCCGAAGAGCTTCGCCGCCTCGGAGAGGAGACGCTCCGGAGAAAACACGCCTGGAAGAGGGCCTGCGGGTTCTCCCCGGAAAAGGTGACCATTCCGGAAAAACTCTTCTCCGTGCAGACCAGCAACGGCCCTCTCGACCGGGAGCGCTTGGCCGAGCGGGTGCGCCTCTATCTGGAACTGGCGGACATCGCCCCCGCATCCCAAGAGACGGGCAAACCATAGGGCATCTTTCGCGGCGCAGGGGCGTTCCCTCGCCGTGCGCTCACCGCACGATCAAGGAGAGCGCCCCTGCGCCGGCAGATTCAGCAGGACTCCTCGGGGACCTCGCAGAGAGGGCGCCGGAGTGAACAGGATTTTTCGGCCACACCGGTGATCATGAAGAGAATGCGCTCCGCCAGGTTGGTGGCGTGGTCGCCCGCACGCTCCAGGTTTCTCGCCACGAGGAGAAGCCGCGTGCCCTGGGGAATGGTCCGGTGGTCTCGGGTCATGAGATCGATGAGATCCCGCATGATCCGCCTTTCCAGATCGTCCACCTCGTCGTCCAACGGGCAGACCTCCCGAGCGGCCGCGGCGTCCCGCCCGAGAAACGCGCAGAGCGCTCCGCCGATCATCTCGCGCACCCGGGTCGCCATGCGGGGAATGTCCACCAAAGGCTTCACGAAGGGTGCGTCGCCGATCTCGATGGCGATCTTGGCGATGTTCACGCCGTAGTCGGCGACACGCTCCAGATCCACCGCCATGTGGAGAACAGCGGAGACGGTCCGGAGATCCTGCCCGATGGGACGATTTCGGGCGATGAGCTGGAATCCCTGGGAATCGATGCGCTCCGCCAGAAGATTCGTCGTCTCCTCGTCCTGAAGCACTTCCCGAGCCAGGGAGAGATCCCGCTCCTTCAGCGCCCACGTGGCATTGGTGAGCGCGTCCTGGGCGTTTCCTCCGAGCCGGACGAGATCGGACTCGAGCATCTTCAGCTCCACGTGAAAATTGTTCCGGGACGAATATTCCGCCATGTCTCCCCCTCCAAGGGAATTGCCGCCGCCCTCCGGCCCGACAAAAACAGCCGCGGGCACCCCGATCTTCTGCTCGTCCGTTCGTTCCGTTACGTCTGCCGCTTCCGCCGTTTTCTCCGAATGCCTCTTTCGGATGCCTCTTTCGCCTCCCCTTGCGAACCTCAACAACCGCTTCTCCGAAACAGGGAAGGCGCCTCTTTCGAATCCCTCTTCAGAGTACACGCGATTTCCGGACCCCTGTCAAGAAAACGGAGATCACAGGTCGGTAAAAACGGCCATGCAGAAACAGCCGGCGACGAAGACGACGCCCGCGCCGGAATCCCTACACGTACATCTCCCGCAACATCTCCGCCACCGAGGGGTCAATCTGCTCGCGGCGCTTGATGGCGTCGAAGCGGTCCAGCAGGTCGCCGGGGCGGAGGCGCTTCTTCTCCGACCCCGAAATGTCGGCCACGATGCGCCCCCGGTGCATCATGATCAACCGGTCGCCCAGGCTCACCGCCTGCTGCATCGAGTGGGTCACCATCAGGGTGGTGAGCCTTCCCTCGCGCACCAGATCGTCGGTGACGCGGATCACCATGTCCGCCGCCCGGGGATCGAGGGCCGCCGTGTGCTCGTCGAGCAGCAGCAGCTCGGGACGACGCAGGGTGGCCATCAGCAACGTCAGGGCCTGCCGCTGCCCCCCGGAGAGCGAACCAATCTCGTTTTCCAGGCGGTTCTCAAGCCCCATCCCCAGAGAGCGCACCCGCTCGGCCAGCGCGTCCCTGGACCCGGACCCGGCGAACGCGCCTGCGCGCAGTGTGCGCCGCAGGCCGCGCCGTGCGGCGAGGGCAAGGTTCTCCCCCACGGTCATGTTGGGAGCCGTGCCGCTGAAGGGGTTCTGGAAGACGCGCCCGATCAGCGACGCCCGGCGATGCTCGGGCCACCGGGTGATGTCCTGCCCGGCGAGCAGAATGCGCCCCGTGTCGAGGAAAAAGCTTCCCGACACGGCGTTCTGCAGCGTCGATTTGCCCGACCCGTTGGTGCCGATGACCACCACGAAGGAGCCGTCCTCCACCCGCAGCTCCACTCCCTGCAGGGCACGCACCTCGTTCTCGGTGCCGGGATGGAAAGTCTTGACCGCGTTCTGTATGTCAAGCATGGTGCACCACCCTTTTCCGCAACCGCCCCACGAGACCCGGCAGCACCAGCGTTGCGAGCACGAAGAGCGCCGTGATCAGTTTGAGGTCGTTGGGGTTCAGCCCCCAGCGCAGGGCGATGGAGACCAGGAGCCGAAAGAGGACCGACCCCATGACCGCCCCGGCGAGGGAGATGCCGATGGAGCGCGTGCGCACCAGTGCCTGCCCCATGATGACGCTGGCGAGCCCCAGCACCAGCGTGCCCACCCCCATCTGCACGTCGGCGAAGCCCTGGTACTGGGCCAGCAGCGCCCCGGTGAGGGCCGAAAGCCCCCCGGCGAGCATCAGGCTGAAGAGCAGCATGTTGGGGGCGCTCACCCCCTGGGCCAGCGCGGACTGGCTGTTATCACCCGACGCCCGCAGCGCGATGCCGAAATCGGTCCTCAGAAAGACCCGCAACGCCACACCGAGCAAGCACGCCAGCAGAAAAGCGCCGCCGAGCACCGCCAGGTCGCCCACGGGGACCTGCCAGATGGAGATCCGCACACTGTCGACCCCCGTCAGGTGTCGCACCGCATTCCCCACGCTGTCCACCAGCGTGACGGTCTGCGACAGAGGAACGTTGCTCCCCCCCATGATGCGCAGGTTCACCGAGTAGAGCCCCGTCATCACCAGAATGCCCGAGAGCAGGTTGTTGATGTGGAACCGCGTGTGCAGCACACCGGTGACGCCGCTGGCCAGCATGCCCGCCCCCACGGCGGCCAGCGTGGCGAGCGCCGGCGGAACACCGCCCGCCATCAGCACCGCCGCCACGGCGGCGCCCAGGGTGAGAATGCTGTCGGTGGCGAGGTCGGCGAAACCGAAAATACGGAAGGTGAGGTAGACCCCCAGGGCCATCAACGAAAGGAGAAAACCCATGGTGAGGGCCCCGATCAGAAGACTCATGCCCGGCCTCCTTCCAGTCCCGCCAGGGCGCCCGCCCACAGTGCCCCGCTCAGAAAAGCGCTCTCTCCGGCGCCGGAGATGGGGCGCCGGTCGTGCAGCAGATGCAGCAGCCCCACGGGATCCACGGCATCGAACAGTTTGGCGAGCACCGACGGCAACTCCACCCTGCCCTGCGGAATGGCCTTGAAGGGAAAGACCGCCGCGTGAAAGTGTCCCGAAAGCGCCTCCCCTCCGGCGAGGGGCCGCACCTGCGGGGCGAGGGTCCCCGCGTCGCCCCGGACCGCCAGACCCACCACCACTGCCAGATGACGGTCGAAACGCTTTTCGGGGCGGTAGTCCAGATGCTCGCGCACCGCGGGAAAGGCGAAAAATCCCTCATCCGGCACGGCCTTCGGGCCGGGCACGCTCAGGCTTGCTCCTACGAGCCCCGACGTTTCGGCCACCAGCGCCAGGGCCGCCGCCGGCGCTCCCACGGCATCGAGGGCGAGAGCAACCAGCTCCGACAGGGGCATTCCCGGCAGGCTCTCGGAAAAGCGCAGACAGCACGAGGGCGCGCCCTGCAGCACCACCCCCGACGCAAAGTGCACCGAGGGAACGAAATCGCCCGAGGCGGCCATGAAATCCGGCGTCTGCCCGTCCCCCGGCGGGAGCATCAGGGCAAAACCCTCCGCCGCCAAAACTTCTCCGCTGTCGCACCGTTCCTTTTCAAAGGAACCGATGCCGAATCCCCAATTGCCGGACCCGAAGGAGCGAGCCTCCCCCGCCCCCAACAGTTCCACCCGGAACGACCCGGCCCCCAGATCGAACCGGGTGATTTTCTCCGCCGCATGGGTGGGCGCCGTCGCATCTCCCTCGACGAAGAACGCGGTCATCCCCACCATGTTCAGAATCTCCTGCACGAACTCCGAGGGCCGCCGGATCGCCAGATCGCCCCCGAGCGCCGTCAGCGTCCTCTTGTAGCGCAACAGGCTGCGAATGCCCGCGGAACTGAGAAAGAGCACCTCGTCCATGTCGAGCACAATGCGGTGAAAACCCTGCCTGATGGCGTCTTCCAGCTCGTCCTCCAGGATGCGGCAACGTCCCGCATCCAGCCGCCCCCGAAGCAGCAGCGCCAGCCCGTTCTGTTCTTCCCGCCGTTCGATCTGCATGGTCCCTTCTCCTTTCGCTACTCGCCCGAAACGATGTTCGCCCGCTGCCGAAGCGAGGCGGGAATGTCGAGCCCGTAGCGTGCCGCGTTTTTCTCGTTGATGGTGACGATGGTCCTGCTGATGGGGGCAAAGGGGATCGCGGCGGGCTTTTCTCCCCGCAGCACGCGCAGGGCCACGCGCCCCATGTCCTCACCCCCGGCGACGTAGTCGCGCGCCACGGCCACCGCCGCCCCGCCCTTGATCGCAGTGGCGGTGTCGAACCCGAAAAGGGGCGTCTTCGCCTCCAGACAGGCCTTCGAGATGGGAGCGAAGGAGGAGAAGAACAGATTCCCCGCCACCTGCAGCACCGCATCGACGTTCATCGAAAGGAGAGCCCGGATGCCATCGGGAATCTCCGTGGGCGTCGAGACGGGAACGGAGACGAGTTCGACCCCCTTGACAGCGAAGACTGCCTTCAGTTGTTCGAAGTTGTAGACGCAGTTCGATTCCGACGGGTTCACCAGGGTTCCCACGCGCTTCGCCCCAGGCAGGCACGCGAGCAGCGCCGCCGCGCCCTCGTCGTAGGCCGACGCCGAGGAGATGCCCGTCACGTTGGGCAGATGATCGGTGTCGCTCGTGCCCGCCCCTGCCAGTACGGGATTCGCCACCACGCCGAAGATCACGGGAATGTCGCGCACCTTCTTCACCGCCGTCTGCAGGGTTGGGGTGGAGGTGAGCACCAGCATGTCCGCGTTCTGGGTCAGCACGTTGTCCACCATGGCGGCAAGCGTCGGCATGTCCCCCTGAGCATTTGACACCGTCAGCGTGTACTCCTTCCCCTCGGTCCATCCCTCGTCCCAAAGCACCTTCAGAAAGCCGCGGAGCGTCTCCTCCTGCGGCGCGGAGTCCACGTAATTCAGATAATGCAGGTTCCATCGGCGAACCTCAGGAACGGCGCCAGCTCCCGCCACCTTCGGCACCCCCGGGGGCACGGAAATCTCCTGCGACAGATGCCGCGTCCCCGACTCGTCCACAATGATTGCTGCCTGTGCCTCCACCTCTGGAGGAATACCCCAGGGATCGCGCAGCTTCTTCAGCACGTTTTTGTTCAGCGACAGCTTGAGCGGCATCACGTTCTCCACGGGGATGTCCACGGGAGAAACGCCCCCGAGGATATCCGCCGCCACCTGCGCCTGCATGCGCCCCACTTCCACGTAGTTCGCCCCGAGACCGAAAAGAGCCCCCTTCTCGGCGTACATGGAGGCGTAACCCACCACGGGAATGCCCACCGCATCCGCCGCCCGCACCACCGAGTCGAAGGCCGACTCCACCGAATTGTCGCCGCCAATGGCGAAGGCCTGCACGCCCTGCGACGCCAGCGCCGACGCCGCCTCGTACACCGCCGACGAATTGTCGACCGTCACGGCGACCAGCTCCACTCCCAGTTCGGCGCAGGTCTCTTTCGCCAGCTCGTAGCACGCCTGCGAGCAGGCCTCCGAGGGGTTCATCACCGTTCCGATGCGCATCAGGTCAGGGTAGAGCTTTTTCGTCAACTCCAGCGCCTCGCGCACCGGCTGGAAGGTCCCCACCCCCGTGAGCCATGCGGGATGCTCCCGGTGATTTTCACGGCTGATGCCCACTCCGGCGGCATAGGGATCGGTGACCGCCCCGAAAACGTGCACCACCTTCCCCTCCTTGTTGGCCGTGGCTCCCACCTGCAGCATGGGCGTGCTGATGGTGAGCATCAGGTCGTAGTCGCCTCCGCAGGCGTTCTGGGCCATGCTCACGGCGGTGGGCATGTCTCCCTCGGCGGAGAACTTTTCCAGCATCACGTTTTTGCCATGCTCGAAGCCGCGCTCCGCCAGCCCCGCTACCAGCCCTTCGTAAGTCTCGTCGGTGGTCACCGAAGCCGTCCATTTGAGCACCGCCACGCGAACCGGCCTGCCCGCCCGAACCTTGCCGTGCAACGCCGCCACCGGGCCATCGGAAGCCAGACCATTGGAAGCCGAGCCACCGGGCGTTCCGGACATGTTCTGCACCCGCCCCCGGTAGTCGGAAACCAGCAGCACCGCGCTTGCGGCGACAATGAGAAAGATGCCGAGAAACAGACTCTTCATAAGCCGGACCATGTCAGCACAACACCTCGCAGTCGATAAGAGAGCCAAAACCGGACGGTATACGAATCTACCGGAACATGTCAAGTGGGATGACACGATCTGTGACGAGGAACAACACTTTTCACTATCGGGAGGAAACTTAGTTTCAATCCACGCCCCCGCGCAGGGAGCGACGAACCCGTCCAGGTCTCTCCCGCGCACTCTTCAGAAAACCCCGACAAGATCGGCGAGCGTCATTTCAGCGCCAGCGAGCGCGGGTCCTTCGCGCTCGGAAGATGCGGAAAGTCCCGGCTTCAGTAGAGAGTCCGCGGCAGAAGCGTCGCCACGCTCCTGCCGCTTGCGATCTTCACGGAGATTTTCTCCTCCGCAATGGTCGGCGCGTCCATCACTCCGACGAACGACACGAGCCCCAGCCAGGCATCTCCGTTCTTCACGGCATGGGTGACAATGATCTGTGAATCCTGAATGCGGTAGTTCTTCGCGTACCCGCTGAATTCGTTCGTGAGGTTGCAGAGCGCGACGCTCCCCGTCCCCCTCTCCATGTCCTTGCTCACTTTCGGAGCGACGAGTTCCACCGGGCTCGGAAGATACATCTTTCCGCCGTAAACGATGTCTGAAGGAAAATCGGTGAAGAAAAGCTCGATGGTCGTCGATGGATCATTGACGCCCGGAAGCGACGGAATCGCGACCAGCCAGGCCGTCGTGATCTCCGCCGCCACAGTCCTGTAGGCGCTTGATCCGCGCGGCATTGCGACATCTCCTCTCCAAACCTGTTGACATATGTTTCAACATATGTCAACCTATCCTCGAAGGGGGCTGCGGCCATGGGTAAAAGCTATTCTTCATCGGAAATCATCAAGTTGCTCAAAAAAGACGGATGGTTCCTCTACAAAACCACGGGGGATCACCATCAGTTCAAACACCCGGTAAAGAAAGGCAAAGTGACGGTCCCCCATCCCAAAAAAGATTTGAACATCTCGGTTTTGGAAAGCATCAGGAAACAATCGGGGTTCAAGATATAGAGCCCCAAAGGAGGTTTTTCCCATGAAAGACAAATACGTGTATCCCGCATTTTTCTGCTACGACGAGGGTGAGGAAATCGGGGTTGTCTTCCCCGACCTTCCGGGCTGCGTCTCCCAGGGAGCCCCCGAAGAAGAGGCGTTGCGCATGGCCAGGGAAGCTCTTTCCCTGCACCTTTTCGGAATGGAAGAGGATGGGGACGAGATCCCGGAGCCTACCCGCCCGACGGAGCTTTCCCCGGAAAAAAATCAGGTGATCGTGCTTGTGGACGTTTTCATGCCCCCGTTCCGGGAGAAGATGAACAACAGGGCTGTGAACAGGATGGTTACACTTCCACGGTGGCTGGATGCGGAAGCGAAAGCGGCAAAGATCAGCTACTCCCTGGTTCTTCAGGAAGGGCTGAAAACCCGCCTGGGAATAAAGACATAGCGTAAGCCCCTCCGGAGAGGGGCTTACAACACTTCCCTGAAGGTTATGCCGGCAAGATGCCCGTTCTTCGTTCCGTCCCACGAGGCGGAAAGGTTTTCTTCTTTGAATCGCACCGATACGGACGCACTCTCCCCCGGGGGAGTCCAGCTGAACGCCTCGAAGCTCCCCTTCCTGGCGTCGAAAAAGGCGACAATCGCCCGGATCGTCGCCGCCGTCGCCCGAAATGAAAGAGTCCATTCCCTTGGCCCTCTGCTCTTGTGAGGTAAGTTGAAAATATCGGACACCAAAGTTACTATCCCACCAAAACGGAGGTGTCTGAATGGCAAAGAACGCAACGAACGGTCGCTATTCGAAAGAATTCCGGCATGAAGCCGTCAACATGATCATTGAAGGCGGCTTGACAGCATATGAAGCATCGCGTCAACTCTCCCTGCCCAGTCGACCCTGGAAAACTGGGTGAGCGCGTACAAGGCCGGAAAACTTTCCGATATTGGCGGCGAGCAGCGGCCTCTCACTCAGGTTGAGGAGGAGCTTGAGCGCGTCAAACGAGAGCTTGCTCAAGTAAAACAGGAGCGCGATATCTTAAAAAAGCCGCCGCGTACTTTGCCCGGGAGTCGCTGTCCGGTACGCGGTAATCAGGCGGTTTCGACCGAAGTATCCGGTTCCTCAGCTATGTCGGGTTCTGGAGGTTTCAACCAGTGGCTACTACGCCTGGCTGAAACGACCGGATTCTCCCCGGAATCAAGAGGAAAAACGGCTCGAACTCGAAATTATAGCGGCTCATAAAAGAACGGAAGAAACCTACGGTCCGGAACGTCTGCAGAAAGAGCTTGCCTGCCACGACGTTCACATTGGAGTTCACCGGATCAAACGGATTCGCAGGAAACTGGGGCTTCGCTGCAAACAGGTCAAAAAGTTCAAGGCGACCACAAACTCAAACCACAAGCTGCCGGTTGCCACAAATCTTTTAGAACAAAACTTTGTCACGGAGGCCCCGAATCAAGTCTGGGTAACGGATATCACTTACATCCCCACAGCCGAGGGCTGGTTATATCTTGCCGGTCACAAGGATCTTTTTACCGGAGAGATTGTGGGCTACGCCATGGGAGAACGCATGACAAAGAATCTGGTCTCCCAGTCGCTGTTTCGCGCTGTCACTGCCAAGAGGCCTGCGGCTGGTTTGATTCATCATTCCGACCGTGGCAGTCAGTACTGTGCCGCGGGCTACCGAAAGCTCCTTGCCCGGTTCAAAATGCGGGTATCAATGAGCCGCCGGGGGAACTGCTATGACAACGCGCCCATTGAGAGTTTTTGGGGTGTGCTGAAAAACGAACTCGTTCATCATCGCCGTTACGAAACCCGGCAGGAAGCTATACGGCAGATCACAACGTACATTGAAATCTTTTACAATCGGCAGCGACGGCAGAAGAGGCTTGGTTATCTCTCCCCTGTCGCCTATGAGAAACAATTTTTCAAAGAGCAGTAGGCTGCTCAAATGTTTTGGTGTCCGCTATTGACGACCGACCCAATTTATTATCAAAGAGTTACGAGGAGCGCGGACTTTGAGACTGTTTTGCGGTAGGTCGGCGTTCCCTCCACCAACCATTAAAAAGTAGCCGTCGGGAGATGCACAAATCCCGACGGTTACTGCTTTTCTAGGGATTTATTTTTTGTTGACACGCTGTGTGGCGTCGTTTCCGAAAACCGTGGGAAAACGTGTCTCGAAAGGAAGCGGCCGCATGTAGGGAAACGTGAAGGCGGAAAGCGAGCGAAGAATGCTGAGACGAGGAAGATAGTGCGGATCGAAGCGATTCGGCGACTGCAGCGACTCCACAAAAAATCCACGTAGCACGAGTCGTCGTCCTCACTTCTAGTCCGATTCCCGTCTACGAAGATGTTCTTGGAGAGCAGCGGATGAGCGGCTGCAGTTCGGAGGCTGTTTCGTGTTTTGTTGAGAAACCGCGTGTACCTAGAGACATGTTTACT
>Ga0228535_1003716_pt1 | contig 10320 bp, 5 predicted proteins | sample SJ1metagenome_FD_168457 | JGI IMG/M metagenome (GOLD analysis project Ga0228535, IMG submission 168457) | Enriched culture of PCE-dechlorinating microbial communities from Ithaca, New York, USA - SJ1 | ecosystem: Engineered > Modeled > Simulated communities (microbial... > Unclassified | place... | reverse complement strand
AAGATATCCAACGCCCAGATGAGAGCAATCCGGCTTCAGCGACACGAGGTCTGCCCAGACTGGAACTACACGATTGATCCCAATACCTCATAACATCCGAATCTTTTTCTTTACGAGTCCTAAGAAGACGGAAAGACAGGTAACGGCAATTGGTCGCCTTATGGGCCTGCGGTCCCTTCTGTTTGGGCAGGCTCCTATTCCAGGACGATGGTCTTGGGCGAGGCCATCAGTTGGGGGCCGTTTTGGTTGCCGAGGATGTTGTAGAAGCCGCTGTCGCTCCAGAAGACGAAGCCCGCCAGTTCGGGATAGCTGGTTTCGAGCTTCTTCAGGACGTCCATGCAATCGCGCGGGGGATCGGACTGGCCGCGGATGCCCAGTTCCGACCACCAGAGGATCTTGCCTGCGGTCTTCTTCTTCTGCACGGCCCATTCGTACTCGGAGAAGGGCAGGCCGGTGCCGTAGGCGGATTTGCCCAGGATGTCCACGTAGGCGTCGCCTGGATAGTACTTCTCCAGGGCGCCGTGATTCTGCGTGGTGTGGTAGGCCCAGAGGATGTTGTCGAGCCCTTTCTGCTTCGTGAAGACGTCGTGGACCAGGCGGTAGAGCTTGATGGCGTTCTCGGGTCCGCCTTTGGCGTGCCACTTGTTCCGGTCGTCGCTCTCCACGAAGGGGGTATAGATCACCGGGACCCCTTGGTCCTTCAGCCATTGCAGGTTGGCCGCCATGCGGTCCATCTGGCGATGGAAATGGGCCTTCGTCGGGTTGTCTTCTGGGGCGAAGACCAGATCGATATCGACGGGACTGTTCCATCGCTCGCCTGCCGGGTTGGCGTAGAACGAGAAGACGCCGGCGATCAGGCCGCGGTCGTACATCTTCTTGACCCCTTGATTCCATGCGGAATCAGGAAAGGGGTCGTCGTCGAAATCGTAGGTGACGACGCCATAGCGGGGCATCTTGCCTGCGTGATCGTACACCTTCTTGAGCCAGTTGGAGGCATGGTCCATGTCGGGGTTCTCGTTGTGGACCCAGGTGGCCATCTGTCCGAAGAGATAGGACCCGTTGCCCAGGCCCTGCAAATAGGCACGCAACTCCGCCGCGGTGGAGGGGTTGTCCTTGCCCGAGGCCAGCACGGGAAGGAGTGCCAGAAGAACAACAACCACCAGTCTCTGCATTTTCATGTCGGTTCCTTTACTGTGAATCCGTAGTAGCCGGTCCTTCGCTGGATCGCCAGGCGGTCACTTGCGGAAGGGCGTGTCCGCGCCGCGGTTCGTCTGTCCCTTGATTGTACCCGCCTGCCAGGCTTGAGCCATCTCAATATCCTCCTGGACCTTTGCGGTCAGCCTCGGGATGTCCACCCAGCCCACGCGGTTGTAAAGGACCGGCTGGCGGTTCTGTCGCGTGTAGGCTCGTGAATACTGTCTCCAATGCTCCAGGGCCGCTTCCAGATGCTGGACGGCGGAGGCCTTCTGCTCCGCCTTGCCGGTGGCGTCGAACAGGGCCAGGTCCACGGCCCCGAGGATCTTCTCGCTGTAGTAGTTGCCCAAGCGGGCCACCGCCTCCAGATCGCCCAGGGTCAGTCGCAGTTCCTTGTTGTCACCCTGGCGAGGGCGAAGCTCCGTGGTCATCTTGAGCGTGCCGGCGGCGTACTGTCTGAGCGCCTCGGCCACTTGGATTGGCGTCACTTCCGGCGTGGGCTGGTCGTTCAGAATCCGCTGGCGGTACTGAAGGATGTTCAGGATGCCGCTGCCGGGCATGGTCTGGCCTTCAATGAACTGGCGGACCGTGTAGAAGCCCCGATCGTCGGGGTTCTGTTTGCAGGCTTCGGGAAACCAGCGGATGTCGATGTCGCCCCAGTGGAACCGCGTGATCTGGGGGAAGATCTTCGACGCCGTCGCCCAGGCCGTGAGGAGCCGATCGGCGGGGACTTCCGGGAACCGCGTCGCGAGGGTCCGCTGGAACAGCGCGTCGGGCAGGTTGGGATCGAAGCTCAGCCGCCCCCAGAGCATGAAGCTGTACCACTGTTTCTTCATGACCAGTTGGCGGGGCGTCTCGGGCTCGGTGCTCAGGAACTCGCGGCCCCAGCAGTAGCCGTCGGGGCCCATGTAGAAGCCGGCCATCTTGTCCGGCCCAGGCATGTTTCGGACGAACGCCCTCGCGAATTCGGGGTCGCCCCAGCGGAAGCTGTAGATGTCGTCGTTCCGCACGGTCAGCCAGGTGCGGAGCCTGGGCGACAGGTGGGGCAGGGCCTCCTTGATGAACGGCGGAGTGGGCGTCGAGTACATGTGTGCGATCGCGTACTTGAAGCTGAAATCGAACGGGCCTGGGTACTGCTTCCACTCGTCGAGGACCTCGTCCAGACCTGTCATGTGGAACCGGTGGATCAGGCGGAACTGCCTGTCGGGCTGGAGCTTCAGTGCGTCGCGAATGCCTTCGCCATAGGTCTGCCAGAGCCATTTCTCCTTCGAGAAATCGGCCGTGGGCTTCTTCATGTTCTCGCCCGCGGTGATGCCCATGCCCGCCAGCAGGGGGTACGTCAGGACCGTCTCGCGCACACTGGCGCGGAAGTAGTCGATGGTCGTGGGGTTGTCCAGGGCGGTGGTGATTCCGTACCTGGCGTCCTGGGCGCCCCAGACGAACGTGTTCCACGTGAACCAGTACGTCTCGATGCCCCGATCGCGGGCATGCCGCATGACGTCCCGCCAGAACTGGATCTTCTCGTCGATGGTGATCTTGCGGACGACCTCATAGCTCTTGAGCATCTCGGGCTTGACCATGTCCGAGGCGCTGTGGCTGAAGTTGCTGTCGAGCTTCATCGTGGTCCGCCAGACGTCGTCGAGTGCGACGTCGGGGAACTCGGGCACCTTGACGATCGACGGGAACGGGTGCAGGCTCCACAGGCTCAGGACGTTGTACCGGTGACGCGCCATCTCGTCGAGGAACTCCCGCCAGAAGTCCATGCTCCACATCTCAGGGATGTTCTGCTGGAAGGCGTCGCTGCTGTCGGAGTAGCTGGGAGTTCGCAGGTCCAGCGGGATGTTGAACTTGATGCCGCGCCGCTCGATGTAGGGTGCGTGGTCGGAGTCCTTCAGATCCGCCAGCGTTCCCAGTCGAACCGCCTCCGCCAGATCCAGTCCGCCGTACATCAGGCCGTCGGGTGTCGCCGCGAGCACACTGTACGTCGCACGTCCCTCTTCATTCCTGCATCGAATCGAATAGGCCTGCCAGACTGTGGATTTCGCCGGCGTCAAACCCAAGGCCTCAGCCCGGCTGTGCGGACCGGCCACCAGCAGGATTCGCACCGCGCTGTCCGCCTTCACCGCGGTATCGAGGTCCAGCTCGACGGCCGCACCTCCTCTGGCCACGATCGCCCGCTGGATCTCCGAAGCCGCAAAGGCCGCCTGCGGGATCGTCCGATCGTACCCGATCACCGTCCGGTCCGCCGCCGCACGCGCGGAACCGGCGCCCGCGATCAGACCGGCGCACACGCACAGGGCCGCGATTCTCACAATGTCGGGGAACTGTCCCTTGATGCCTGGCATGGCTGCCTCCCATACGAGTCACGTGTCGAAAAGACCCACAGAACTGTGCACAGAGTACCGGATGGGGGCATGTTCTGTAAACACCTCAGAGGCGGGCGCCTGGAAAAGTGCTTGCATCGCACCGCTATCGAAGAAGGAGTCGCATCGTTTCCTTGGCGGCGGGCGGCAATTCGCGTACAATGGATTGGCACGTGGAACACCGCAACGAGTTTCTTCCGCCGGAGGTTTCTGATGCCGGAGGATTCAGCAGACCACAATGTATTTCGAGACGCCCGGTTCGTCACGACCCGCTGGACGATGGTGGCGGCCGCAGGGCAGGAGGATTCCCCGGACGCCCGTCAGGCCCTGGAGTTCCTGTGCCGCAGATACTGGTTTCCGCTCTACTTCTATCTCCGCCGGCAAGGATACGACAGATCCCGGTCGGAAGATTTTGTGCAGGGGTTCTTTGCCCACCTGCTGGAGAAGCGAGGGTTGCAGAAGGTGACGCCGCAGAAGCACAGATTCCGGTCCTTTCTCCTGGCGTCGCTCAAGAACTTCGTGGCCGATCAGTGGCGCCGGGCCCAGACCGAGCGCCGGGGTGGCGGCAAGTCCATCATGCCGTTGGAGTTCGAGCAGGCGGAAACCCGCTACTCGCTCGAGCCTTCCGACCGCCTGTCGGCCGACAGGCTCTTCGATCGATCCTGGGCGATGACCGTGATCGGGCGGGCTATGGAGGCGCTCGGCCGCGAGTACGCCGCATCAGGCAAGACAGAACTGTTCGACCTCCTCAAGGGCCATATCACGACGGAGCCGGAGGCGGGGTTCTATGCCCGGACCGCGGACCATTTGGGGATGAGCGAAGGGGCCGTCCGGGTCGCGACGCATCGGCTGCGCCGACGGCTCCGCGAGCAGATCCGCGGCGAAGTCGCTGAAACCGTGGAGACGGATGAGCAGGTCGACGAGGAAATTCGGGATCTCTTCGCGGCGTTTGAGCCATAGTGCCCGGAGGGGTCGTTTCAGATGAAGAAACCAGGCTGAATCCGTGTAACGCTCGGACGGTTTTCGCGTACGCATCGGTAGATTCCGTTGAACCGCTGAAACCGGAGATGCTCATGAGCCAGCAGAAGCAATGTCCCCAGTGCGGCGGAGTCCTTCCGGGCGATGCCCCGGAGGGCCTGTGTCCGCGGTGCATCCTGCAATTCGCCGCCGTCCCTGAGTCGAGCGACGGCGCCACCCGCATGTTTTCGGGCCCGATCGAGGTTCCGGGCACGGTCATCGGACCCTACAAACTCCTCGAGAAGATCGGCGAAGGAGGCATGGCGGTCGTCTACATGGCCGAGCAGGAACGGCCGCTGCGCCGGCGGGTCGCCCTCAAGATCATCAAGCTGGGCATGGACACCCGCCAGGTTGTCGCCCGGTTCGACGCTGAGCGGCAGGCGTTGGCCCTGATGGATCATCCCAACATCGCCCGCGTCTTCGACGCCGGGGCGACCGATGCCGGCCGACCCTACTTCGTCATGGAACTGGTGCGGGGCCTCTCCATCACCGACTACTGCGACCGCAACCGTCTGAGCATGCCGGAGCGTCTGAACCTGTTCGTCCCGGTCTGCAACGCCGTTCACCACGCCCACCAGAAGGGCATCATCCACCGCGATCTCAAACCCTCGAACATCATGGTGACCCTGCACGACGGCGAACCCGTGCCCAAGGTCATCGATTTCGGGATCGCCAAGGCCACGAACCAGAGTCTGACCGAGCAAACGGTCTTCACGCGGTACGCCGAGATGATCGGGACGCCCGAGTACATGAGCCCCGAGCAGGCGGAGATGAGCGGGCTGGACATCGACATCCGCACGGATATCTACTCGCTCGGGGTCGTGCTCTATGAGTTGCTGACCGGCGCCCTGCCTTTCGATCCCCAGACGCTCCGCTCGGCGGCTCTCACGGAGGTCCAGCGGATCATTCGAGAGGAGGAGCCGCTGAAGCCCAGTACCCGCATTTCGCACCTGGGCGAGACGGCGCAGCGAATCGCCGAGGTCCGCCGGACCGACGTCACGGCCCTGTCCAAATCCCTCCGGAACGAGTTGGAGTGGATCCCGCTCAAGGCGATGCGGAAGGACCGCACGCGCCGGTACCGCTCCGCCCACGAATTCGCCGACGACATCCGCAACTACCTGGCCGGCGCCCCGCTGCTCGCCGGCCCGGAGTCGACGGCGTATCGCGTTCGCAAGCTGCTCCACAAGCATCGAATCCCTGTGGCGACCGCGGCGATCCTCCTGACGACGCTGCTCGTCGGGTTCGCCACCAGCACCTACCTCTACCTGCGCGTCCGCCAGGCGCAGAACGCCGTCGTCAAGCTGGAGCACAACGTCCAGATCGACCGCAAGCTCTCGCGGGCCCAGCAACTCCAGGCCGAGGGCCGGTACCATCAGGCGCTCACCGAGTTGGACGAGTACCTCGATACGGAGCAGCCGGCGCCGGCTGCTCGACTGCTGCACGCGAGCCTGCTCTACACGGTGGACCGGTTCGATGAGGCCGAGACGGAGTTGGTCGGTCTGCTGGATGAGTCGCCCGAGGTCGCGGGACCGGCCCACTGCCTGCTGGCTACGATCCATATGGGCCGCGATCCCGTCAAGGCCCAGGCGCACCAGCAGGCGGGGGAATCGCTGCTGCCGCAGACGCCGGAAGCCTATACGCTGCGAGGCCTCACTGCCGACGGTTCGACTGCGACCGTCCAGTGGTTGTCCAAGGCCCTGGAACTGGACCCGGCCTACTACCCAGCGCGAAAGGCACGGGCCTTGGCATGCGACGCCGTGAGGGACTATACGACGATGACGACCGATGCCGAGGCCTTGATCGTCGCCAGGCCGAAGGATGCGCTCGGATACGCCTTGCGAGCGATCGCCCGACGGGAGGCGGGGCAATGTGGTGCGGCCCTCGAAGACCACAATCGGGCGATCGCCTTGTGCGACAGCCCGGCAGACCTGTTCGAGCTGCATGATCAACGTCGCAGGACCCTGACGCAGATGCGAGACTACCAAGCCGCCCTCCAGGACGCCCGGTACTGCGCCGAGTTGAGGCCGGACGATCTCGCCGGTGGATTCGAGTTGCTGGCGGCGCTCGTCCTGGCGGGCGACTACTCGGGAGCGAAACAGCAGTACGTGCGGCTCGCCGCCCATCCCCGCTACGCCTCTTTCAGGCTCTGGATGTATCGATGCACCTTCCGGCTGCTCATCGCCGGACACTGCCTGCAATTGCCCGAGGACGCCATTCGCGAAGAGCCGTTCTCCCAGATGCACAAGGCCCTCGAACAGTACCGCGTGTGCCAGGGTTTCGGGCGGTGCCTGGTTCCCACGGCGTTCGGAGTGCCCGCGTGGTCGCCCGACGGCAAAGAACTGGCCTACGGCCGGATCGATCTGCATGGTCTCAGTGGCGGGTCTTCGGCCCCGGGGGCCCCTCTGGTCCACGAGTCCGGCGGGCTCGAAGTGGTGGATGTCGCGACCGGTCGGGTCCGGGTTCTCGCTCCGTCCGGCAAGTGCTGCGCCTGGTCGCCGGACGGGCAATGGATCGCGTTCGACCGTACACCCAACCGCGGAGCCGCCGGCTGCGCCTCGGAATTGTGGACGATCCCCGCGACCGGCGGGCGGCCGCGGTTCCTGACCCGCGGGTCCTGGCCCATCTGGGCGGGTCGCAAGGGCCGGGTGTTCTACCAGTCTGCCGGCGGCGCCTACTCCATCAATGCGGACGATCTTCTCGCGGAGCCGCAGCACGTCCTCGCCGGCCCGTCCTACTTTGCCGTCTCGCCGGACGCGAAGCATCTGGCCTATGCGAATGGAGACCGGCTCTTTGTCGTGGCGATTCCCGGCGGCGAGGTGAAGACGACGTGGACGGCGCCGCCGCCCGAAGGCCGGTACGGCATGGCCCTCAAGTGGGCCCCGAACGGAAAGGAGATCCTGGCCGGAGGACTCCACAAAGGGGAATTGGGGCTCTGGAGCTTCGACGTCGAGCAGGGAAAAGCCTGGCAACTCTTTCCTTCACCGGCCGTGCTGGGCGCCCCGTCGCCCGATGGGCTGCGAATAGCCGTCGAGATTCGCGACTGGTACGGCGGAACCTGGCTGGCGGAACTAGTCCCGGCCGACTCGCTTCATGAAGGCGTTCGTTCCGTCCTGACGGAGGAACAGTACCTGCGAAAGAGTTGTCGCGACCTCGCGGAGGCCATCCGCCGCGGGACGTACCGTCGCGATGCGGACACCTACCTTCGCGGCTTTCTTACTCGCGTCACGAAACTCGCCGAGGACTGCTGCCGCCACGGACAATATGAAGACGCCCTCGACACGGCACTCGGTATCGAGGATCTCTGCAAAGCTCTGGGGCGCGAGCCGCGCATCGGAGACATGGCGGTCGCGGCTTTATCCCTGTGCCGTCTGGGCCGACAGGCACAGGCCAAGGAAATGCTGGATCGCATGCGCCGGGTCCCGCAAGACGACACCGAGGCGTCGGAGAAGCGCCTGCTGCATGAGGCACAGGAGGAGATCGCGGGTCTCGACCGGGAAGGCCAGGAATCCGACACGTCCATTTCTGTCCCACACGAGGAAGGGCTCTGACCAAGCAGGCGGGTCCGAATCGCGGCCGGGACGTCGCTCATGGCCGCCCAGTAGCGACCAATCAGACAGGGGATCTTCCGCGGATCGCGCGATCCTCTCCCGAGTGGACCGCATATCCGGATGGCGGCTTTGTGGAACCTGGACCACTCTCGCCAGATCGAGCACGCTCTCTCGCTTTACCACCGGAGCCTGCGGTCCGGCGCGAATCCGCCCAAGCTGATCTGGTATCCGGAATAGTCAAGGCGCGTTCGGCGCGGAGGCCTGCATCCGCCATCGAATCCGGCTCGCACGTGCAGAGGCTGGCGACGGAGGTTTCTGTTGGCTCATTTTGGCGGGGCGTGCTATGATGGCCGATGCAGGCAGCAACGACATTCAGTCATGCTTGAACTCATCTTAAGGAGTAGTTATGACAGCACGACAAACACGTCGACAGTTCCTTCAGGATTCGGTGTTCGCGGCCGCGGTAGCGACCCCCATGTTCGGCAGTCTCACCCGCGCCCAGGGTACGAGTCCCAACGACAAGCTCCTCTGTGCGGTGATCGGCTGCAAGGGCCGCGGCGGCAGTCACATCAGCGACTACTCCGGCCGCAAGGACGTGGAGATCGCCTACATCGTCGACATCGACGAGAAGGTGGGCCAGGACGCCTGCAATACGGTCGAGAAGCGCACGGGCCGCCGGCCGAAGTGGGTCAAGGACATGCGGGTGGTCTTCGACGACAAGTCCGTCCATTTCGTTTCGACGGCCACGCCGAATCACTGGCACGCGCTGTGCGGCGTCTGGGCGATGCAGGCCGGGAAGGACGCCTACATCGAGAAGCCGATCAGCTACGACATCTGCGAGGGAGCCGCCCTGGTCGCTGCCGCCAGGAAGTACGGGCGGGTCTGCCAGGTGGGGACGCAGTGCCGGTCCAATCCCGCGATCCAGAACGCCGTGAAGTTCATGGCCGACGGCGGGATCGGGCGGGTCAACTTCGCTCGCGGTCTGTGCTACAAACGAAGAAAATCCATCGGTCCGCTCGGCGACTATCCGATTCCCGACGGATTGGATTTCAACCTCTGGAGCGGTCCGGCCCCGTACACAACGCCTAAACTCACTCGACAAAGTCTACATTACGATTGGCACTGGCAGCGCCTGTACGGCAACGGCGACTCGGGCAACCAGGGCCCTCACCAGACCGACATCGCCCGCTGGGGACTGGGCCTCAACCGCCACCCCAACAGCGTGATCGCCTACGGCGGCCGCCTGGGCTACCAGGCGGAGCGCAACGACCCGAACTACGTCGATGCCGGCGACACGGCCAACACGGAGATCGCCATCTACGACTACGGCGACAAGTGCATCGTCTTCGAGACCCGCGGCCTGTCCGTGGACAACTCCGCCGACATCGAGATCGAAACCATGTTCGGCGGCAGCAAGGGCAACAAGATCGGAGTGATCTTCTACGGCTCCGAGGGTTACCTCGTCCAGAAGGAGTACACCCACTGCATCGCCTACGACCTCAAGGGCCAGATCGTCAAGGAGTTCAAAGGCGGCGCCAACCACTTCGAGAACTTCCTCCAGGCCGTCCGCAGCCGAAAGGCCGAGACGCTCAACTCCGACGCCTTCCAGGGCCATCTCTCCGCTGCCCTGGCGCACCTGGCCAACATCAGCTACTATCTCGGCGAGAACAACAAAGTCTCCGTCGCCGAGGCCAAAGCCGTGCTGGAGAAAGTCAAGAGCCTCGATCACAACATCGTGACGCTCAACCGCACGGTGAAGCATTTCCAGGACAACGGCGTCGATCTGGACAAGTACCCGATGTCGATGGGCCCGATGCTGGCCTTCGACCCCGAGAAGGAGGTCTTCACCAACAACGACGCGGCCAACAGGGTGCTGCGTCGCGAGTACCGCGCGCCGTTCGTGTGTCCCACGCCCGACAAGGTGTAGACGCCCGCACGATTCCGCAGCACGGCTTTCCGGGATGACATCGGGCAATCCGGTCGGGAACAAACCGGGGCCTGTGTCTTGGGAGACACAGGCCCCGGTGTATGAGAACCCATTCCTGTGACGTTGTCGGCGCGTCGTCCGATCGCTCGGACTTCGCCGGAGCGACCCTACAGACCCGCGATTTCCTGGGCCGACAGGGCGCGGTAGTAGATCCGCACGTCGTCGATCAGGCCGGTCCAGTAGCGGTCGTCCAGGCCGCTGTACTGCCGGC